>JACXTT010004239.1_pt1 | contig 21372 bp, 15 predicted proteins | sample 9270951 | NCBI WGS metagenome assembly JACXTT01 (sample SAMN15532306, study PRJNA645909) | rock metagenome | isolation source: weathered quartz diorite | place: Puerto Rico | collected 2017-06-21
CTCGCTACGGCGGGCCGCGCTTGGCGTTGCACCTGTTCCTGCTTTCGCTCGCGGCTATTGTAGCGGGGCTGCCTCAGGAATGGTGCCAAAGCCGCGTGCCCGGCCTCGGCCGAGCAGAATTAATACGCATCAGTACCGCCGGTTACTTGCTCGTTTGTGCTGCGCTCTCGCGCAATCCCAAGCTCGGCATCCTTGGCGCCGCAGTCGCCTTCATCGTCGTGTGGGCGGGGTTGGGATGGGACGCCAGTGCGGCCCACTGGGCGGTGCAGTCGAGCCTGGCGTTTCTTATGGTGCACAGCTTGGGCTGGCTCGACGCCCAACACAAGGCCGCTAAGAGTGTCCGAAATTTTCTCGGTCTGGTCTGGTTCACTCATGCCCTTATTTGGATGCACGCTGGAGGCAACGCCTGGATGGCCTGTGCCATCGTCACGCCGGTCTTAAGTGTTTACCTGGTCCTGCGTTTGTTGAAGGGCCAATGGGGACCGGGCGTGGTCCCTCTCACTGCGGTACTCGTGGCCTCATCCGGTCCCGGGGATTTTGGCGTTAGCCAGATCCAGGCCGCGCCACTTGGAATCCTGGCAGTAATGGGAAGTTTCTTGCTGTTTGCCCTCGGCACCTTAGCTGCGATATCCAAACCACTTTGGAACAAGGAAGATCAATGATAGGCTTTGAACATGTCCCAGTATCCTCGGAGCGCTTATGATCGGGTCGGAGGCATTGTCTATTTTGCCCGGATGCTCGATAAGATTCGGCTAAAGGAAAAGGGCAATCTTCCGCCAGACTACTTGAAAAATTTGAGCATTGGTTTTGATGGTCGCTGCAGCCGCTTTTTGGGAGTCGATTATCCAGCCATTGTAAAGCGCGTCGGGGAGGGTGGAACTGACGAGGAAATTCTGGCATGGTGCTTTGAAAAGGGCCGCAAATCGAACGCGGAAGAAATCCTGATCTGGAACAAATTCATGCTGAAGCGCGGGTGGCGAGATGAGGACGACGGATCGACTCAAGAGTTGCAGAACTACAAGAAAAACAGCGGCTTAGGCCATAGGAAGGATCTCCTGACCTTTTTTGATTATTATGAAGTCGATGAAAAAGGAAGAGCTGATACCGCGCGCCGCGGGGGAGCGTCGCTTAAAGACCGTAGCCGCCGACGTGAGAAGGCGGATTTCTTGTCGGAATCGCATGCTTCTCCACCTCCTCACTTCGGTGGCCACAAGATCTCCCTGAACGATAAGTTTGCTCTGATTCGCGAGCACTGGCGGCCAAAGGTCGTGGCGCAATTGAACGGGCAAGAACTGAAACTTGTGAAGTTCGAAGGTGTCTTTCCGTGGCATCATCACGAAAATGAAGACGAGATGTTTTTGGTCTGGCGCGGCCGGATGGCGATTGAGTTCCGCGGCCATCGTGCGACTTTACAGGCCGGTGAATTGTGCGTCGTGCCGCACGGTGTCGAGCATCGGACTATGGCTGACGCGGAGGCTGAGGTCCTCATCTTTGAGCCCGCGCAGACCCGCAACACCGGCAATATCGTGGACGAGACATTCACCGCACCAAACGGTGTTGCCATCTGAAAACGCCTCGACTCGGATGGGCGCGAAAATGCGCGCCTCGCGATAAAATTGCTTTAATCGCGACTTGTTGGTTGACCGCCGTTCAGCTTCAATTCGCGCATGCGAAATCCGATCATTGTGGCACTGGACGTATCCACTGCCGATGAGGCGTTGAAATTGGCCGGCCAACTCGCCCCGGTCTCGGGCGGGTTCAAAATCGGCGGCGAATTGTTCACCAGCGCCGGCCCGGAAATTGTGCGTCGGATTCGTGGCCTGGGCGCGCCGATTTTTCTCGATCTCAAGTTCCACGATATTCCGAACACGGTTGCAAAGGCGGTGGCGGCGGCAGTGCGGTTGGATGTGCAGATGCTCAGCATTCATATCAGCGGTGGCCGGGAGATGATTAAAGCGGCTGAGCAGGCGGCGCAGGAGAGCGCCTGGCGCCTTGGCCATACGCCCCCGCTGATCCTGGGCGTCACTGTCCTGACCAGCCTTGATACGAACGCGCTGAGCGAGTTGGGCTTTGATCCCAACGTGGGCCGGCAGGTGCGGCGCCTGGCCAATATGGCCAACCGAGCGGGCCTGCGCGGGCTGGTTTGTTCGCCGCTGGAACTGGTGGAATTGCGGCAGATGGTGCCGGCGAGCATGCAGTTGGTCACGCCCGGCATCCGCGTTCAAAGTTCTTCGGGTGATGATCAAAGACGCACGCTGACGCCAAGGGAAGCAGTCCAGGCCGGGGCGAGTTGGCTGGTGATTGGCCGGCCCATTTACACGGCAGAAAATCCGCGGGCCACAGCGGAGAGTATTCTGCAATCACTGAGCTGACGGCAGTTGCGGCTTTCCCGTCATGGTGCGGCTGGTTTTGTTTGACATTGACGGCACGCTGATTCGGACGGGCGGCGCGGGCGTTCAGGCATTCGCAAAAGTTTTCGCCACCGAGTTCAACGCGGTGGACGGCTTCGAGCGCCTCAAATTTGCCGGTCGCACCGATGTCGGGCTCGTGCGCGAGTTTTTCGGCTTTCACCAGATACCGGCGACGCCGGTGAATTTCGAGCGCTTCTTCGAGCGCTATGTGTTCTGGCTCGACCACATCTTGCGCCACGCACAGGGTAACGTTTGTCCTGGAGTTTGGGAATTACTCGAAGGTTTGAAAACGCTCACGCAACCGCCCCTGCTCGGCTTGCTCACCGGCAATACACGGCTAGGCGCCGAGATCAAACTGCGCCACTTCAACCTCTGGGAGCGCTTCCAGACCGGCGCGTTCGCCGATGATCATGAGGAGCGCGAGCAGATCGCCGCCATCGCCCGCGCCCGCGGCGGTCGAATTCTTCAGCGCGATTTGCGTGGCGAGGAAGTCCTCGTGATCGGCGATACCCCGTTGGATATCGCCTGTGCGCGCGCCATCGGCGCCAAAGCTCTAGCGGTGGCCACCGGTGGTTACACGCTGCCGGAACTGAAGCAGCAGGCACCGGATTGGGCTGTGCCGACTCTGCTGGAAATCGGCCCGAAAGAAGTAGTTCAGGGTGGTTGAATATTGAATCAGTGCGAATGCGGCCGGCCCGTGCCGCACATGCCACAGGAACTGGGCACGCCCGTGCAAGCCGGAGCCTCGCTGCCGCTTGCGTTGGCCGAGGCAAAAACAGACAGCTTTTTGCTTAGCTTTGTCGAACCGCAGTGCGGACACTCGGTCCCTTTCCAATCACTCGAACGCACCAGGACTTCGCTGTCCTGCCGGCACTTTTGGCAATGAAATTCGTATATCGGCATGAACCGAAGATAGCCACAAGCAGGAAAACCTCAAGTCGCAACGCCTCATTGCGGAGTGCGCGGGCGCAGCAATTGGCATTCAGTCCTGCGCTTCGGAAATATTTCATAGCTTGCAGATTCACGCGCTGCTGCGCCCGAGGACGGGCGCTCTCCGCCGCGATTCTGGAATTGTCTCGAGTCTTGACCCGAGGAGATGTCGCGCCTAGAAATGCAGAGCTATGCCTGAAGATTCGATCGCTTTAGAGCCAGGACATGGCACAAAGCCGGTGCGTTTCCTCCTGCTGTTGTTCCTGGTCATGGCCGCGCTGACGCTGGCATGGCACACGAACGCCGCGGACTTCAAAGTGGGTCTGGTGCTGGACCGCGGCGGCAAAGATGACAAATCTTTCAATTCTTCGGCCTACGCCGGTGCCATGGAGGCCAGGAAGAAGCTGGGTATCCTCCTGAAGTATGTCGAGGCGGCTGACGACAATGCTTTCGATCCTCTGATGCGTGCCTTCGCTCAGCGCGACTTCGATCTCATAATCGGAGTCGGTTTCGCGCAACGCGACGCGCTCCAGAAAGTCGCGGCCCAATTCCCGAAAAAATCATTTGCCATTGTGGATGCGGAAGTGGACTTGCCCAACGTGCGTTCATTGTTGTTCGAGGAGCATGAGGGCGCATTCCTGGTGGGCGCCATTGCCGCCCTGACGAGCAAGACCGGCAAGATCGGCTTTGTCGGCGGCATGGATATTCCATTGATCCGGCGGTTCGAAATGGGATATGAGGCCGGCGCAAAGAGGATCCAGCCGCAGATCACCGTTTTCGCCAACTACGTCGGAGTGACCAGCGAGGCCTGGAATAATCCGCCCAAAGGCAAGGAGTTGGCCCTCTCCCAGTATGAAGCGGGTGCCGACGTCGTGTTTGCCGCCGCGGGTGCGTCCGGTCTGGGTGTGTTTGACGCCGCCGAAGACAAGAAGAAATTTGCCATTGGCGTGGACGCCAATCAGGACTGGATGAAACCTGGTTTGATTCTAACGAGCATGTTGAAGCGGGTGGATTTGGCCGTATTCACTGCAATCGAGGATGCCAGAGCTGGCAAGTTTTCCGGCGGGCTGAAGCGGTTCGGCCTCCACGACAAGGGTGTTGACTACTCCGTGGACGGGTACAACGCAAAAGTGCTGACGGAGCCGGTGCGTCGGCGAGCGGACGAACTCAAAGCGGAGATTATCGCGGGCAAAATCATCGTGCCGGATTATTATAAGAAATAAAACGTCCGACATGCGATAAGCCCGCACAATTCAAGGCCGGTCCCTCCAGATCCTTCGTCCTGGTTCGCCGGAACGGTCGGGCAAGGCGAGCACGACAACAATTAGAACAAACGGCATGAACACCATGCCCAGCGGCAGGAGCGCGGGAATACTCAGCAGGATCAGCCGAACATAAGGGATCAAGAGAATTCCGAGAGGCATGAGGCCGATGACGATGATGGCATCATTCCAACTCTTGGCCTTTAGCCACCACCAGCAGCCAGCGATAACACCCGTATAACCGAATAAAAAGACAAACATTCCCACGACTCGAATGTTTGCCGGATCAGTCGCGAATCCGCCTGGCCAGAGAACGAGAGAGACCCCGAACGCAATTGCACAAACTCCGAAAGAGATTCCGATGATAGCATTGCGCCGACATTGGATCACTCGGGCGAGACCAGAAACGTGTGGGTGCTTTCGTCTTCGTGTAGAATTGTGATGCGTGCGCGGACATTTATCAGGCAATGCGAACAATGCTGCTAATGCCGCCAGTTGGCCAATGAAGCAGAGAAATCCGAAAAGGGCCAATAGCTCCGACTGTCCTTTACCTTTCGCTAGGTGGTAAGCAGCCCACAGATACAAGAAGAGCTGCAGTAACAGAGCCGAGACCACCGTGATCCCAAACCAGTCCGAACCCAAGCGAGGAGAATTGTCCTGGGCGCGATGACCGAAGGTAAGCAATAGAATGAACGCCAGCAATGAGGCAAACCAGCAGGCAAGGCCCACAAGGGCTTTAGTTCGATGCCGGCTGAGCATTGTTGGGGAATAAGTGTTGTCATTCACGAGCTCCAGGGGAAGCGGAAACGGGGGTTTAAGGCTTGCCGACCTCCTGAATAATTGACTCCCGCGGCAAATTGGCAAGAATTCCGAACCGATGACACCAGTCGCAGCGCCCGCTGTTGAGCTGCGCGGACTCACCAAGCGGTTTGGCTCAGTCCTGGCCAATGCTGGAGTGGACCTCCGCGTCGAGACCGGGACGATCCACGGCCTCATTGGCGAGAATGGAGCCGGCAAGACCACCGCCATGAACCTGCTGTACGGCATGATAGCGCCGGATGCAGGTGAGATTTTTGTTCGGGGAAAGGCGTGCCGCTGGCATTCGCCATCCGACGCGATTGCCAGCGGGATTGGGATGGTCCATCAGCATTTCATGCTCGGCGGACCGTATTCGGCGCTGGATAACATCATACTGGGGGCGGAACCCGGGCGGTGGGGCCTGATCGATCGCCGGTCGGCGAGCGCCCGAATAGAATCTCTGGCGCGCCAGTATGGCTTGGCAGTGGATTTGACCCGTCCCATTGACCAGCTTCCTGTGGGCATCCAGCAGCGAGTCGAAATCCTCAAACTGCTTTTTCGACAGGCCTGCATCCTGATTTTGGACGAACCAACCGCAGTGCTCACGCCGCTGGAAACCAGCAATCTCTTTGAGAACCTGCGCAGGCTGCGCCAGGAAGGAAAGACGGTTATCCTGGTCACGCACAAGCTCAAGGAGGTCATGTCAGTGACGGATCAGGTGACGGTTTTTCGCACCGGCAAAGCTATCGCAGACCTGCCGACATCCAAGGCCAGTCCGCAGGAACTCGCCAATTTGATGGTGGGCAGAATGGTCTCCCTTACCGTGACAGTGCCAGACGCACAACCGAGCAAGGAGCTGGCTCTGGAAGTTTCAAACCTGAAGCTGCCGCGCAGCGGAGCGAGCCGTTCCCAGTTTTCCGAAGTCAGCCTCTCGGTCCGGCGTGGCGAAATTGTCGGGATCGCCGGAGTTGAAGGAAACGGCCAGAGCGAATTACTACAATCGTTGCTGCATCCGCGCGAAGTCCGCGCGGGGCTTTCTGGGAACATTCGAGTTCTGGGCCATGACGTGACGGCCTTGGACGCCCGCCGGATTCGAGCGCTGGGAGTCGCAGTCATTCCAGAAGATCGCCTGGACGATGGTCTCTTGCTGGAAAGTCCGGTGAGGGAGAATTTCCTTTTGGGACTCCACCATGCGGGCAATTTCGAGCGCAGAGGATTTGTGCGCACGCGAACGGTGGAACTCGCCGCCCGGGAGGCCCTGGAGGAATTCGATATCCGCCCTCGGGACCTGGAGATGGCAGCAGGAAAGCTTTCCGGAGGCAATCAACAACGACTTGTCGTTGCTCGAGAATTCAACCGAAGGCCGCAATTCATCATCGCGGCGCGACCCACACGCGGCGTCGATGTCGGCGCGATCGAATTCATTCATTCGCGCCTGGTTCGGGCGCGGGATCAGGGTGCCGGCGTCCTGCTGATTTCCTCGGAACTGGAGGAAATTATCGAGTTGTCGGATCGGATTCTGGTGATGTTTGAGGGGCGCATCGTGGCCGAGTTCGCCCGTGGGCAAGTTTCGGAGAGCGAACTGGGGCTTGCGATGGGGGGCGCTCAGGGAATGGCAAGTCGCGAATGACGAAATTCGAAAGGAGGAGGGAAAACGGATGAGACGGCTATTTCAGCCATTGCTGGCGCTCGTCGTCGGCCTGACTCTTGGTCTGGCCGCCACATGGATCGCTGGGGAGAATCCGCTGCACGTGCTCCGCATTCTCGTTAAGAGTGCTGTGGGCTCGGGATATGATCTGGGAATGACTTTATTCTATTCGACTCCGCTCATTTTTACCGGGCTCTCGGTTGCGGTGGCGTTTCAGGCAGGTCTGTTCAACATCGGCGGTGAAGGTCAGTTAACACTCGGCGCGCTGGCGGCTGCTGCCGTGGGGGCGCTGTGGCCAGGTCTGCCTCAGCCGTGGGCGCCGATTCTTGCTACAGGCGCAGCCGCACTGGCCGGAACGGCGTGGGGGGGAATCCCCGGCTGGCTTCGCGCACGGCGCGGCAGTCATGAAGTGATCAACACGATCATGCTGAACTTCGTTGCCGCAGGTATCGCCAGTTATGTCGCGCTGCATCTGCTCAAGAATCCTGACTCACAAAATCCTGAAACGCGAAGCATCGGCCCCGGCTACCTGCTTCATCCATGGCCGGCGCTGGGGGGCGCTCCCGTTGGGCTCGCCCTTCCTCTGGCACTGCTGGCAGCAGTTTCTGTTTGGCTTTGGCTCTGGCGCACGACGGTGGGCTTTGAGCTCCGGGCTGTGGGCCAGAATGAAGCGGCGGCCCGTGCCGCAGGCATTGATGCGAGTCGCATCCGCATCATGGCGCTGGCGGTCGCGGGTGGATTGGCCGGCTTGGTAGGAGTCGCCGAAGTGCTCGGGAATGCAGGTAGATTCAAATTAGGATTTTCACCCGAGTACGGCTTCATCGGCATTGCGGTGGCGTTGTTGGGCCGGAACCGGCCCGCAGGCATAGTGGTGGCAGCGTTGCTGTTTGGCGCGTTGCACAAGGGCGCGGCAGACCTGGATCTCGAAACCGAGCATGTCACGCGCGAACTCTCCCTGGTGCTGCAAGCGTTCATCATCCTGTCCGTTTCGGCTGAGGGCCTCTGGTGCTGGTTAGTTCGACCGCGAACCCGATTACTGGCGGCGTTGAAAGGCTGAGAGAATTCCGGTCTCTACCATAATGGACATACTCCTCCAGCTTCCAGCTTCCACACTTCGCGTCTCCACTCCGCTCCTCTTTGCCGCCCTGGGCGGTCTGTACAGCGAGCGAGCGGGAGTGATCAACATCGCGCTCGAGGGCCTGATGTTGGTAGGAGCGTTCGGGGCCGCCGTGGGGACATATGCGACGCATTCACCGTGGCTTGGCGCCATTCTTGGAATCGCCGCCGGCGTGGCAATGGCCGCTATTTATGGTGTGTTCGCCATTCGACTCCGTGCGAATCAGATCGTGGCAGGCACAGCCATCAACATGCTCGCCTTGGGCATGACTCCGTTTCTCTGCAAGATTTTGTACGACGTGACTGGCTCCACTCCAACGATTCCAGCGCCGGAGCGCTTTCATTCGGAGCTCCTCTATGGAAGCTGGATCGCCGTCGGGCTTTGCTGGCTCTCCCTTAAGTTCACTCGCGCTGGCCTTTGGCTAAAATTTGCTGGGGAGCACCCATATGCTTTGGAAGCTGCCGGAGTGAGGGTCAACCGCGTCCGCTGGATGGCCGTTTTGATGAGCGGTGCGCTGTCGGGCCTGGGCGGCGCTTCGCTTTCGATTTTTCTGTCTTCCTCATTTTCTCGGAACATGACCGCCGGCCGCGGCTTTATGGCGTTGGCTGCGCTCATCTTTGGAAAGTGGCGACCGGTGCCGACCGCGCTGGCCTGTCTTTTGTTCGGCTTTTCAGAAGCCGTGCAAGTGCGTCTCCAACTTCACGGGGTCACACTTTTCGGGAAGGAACCTCTGCCGGTGCAGCTGGTTCAGATTCTCCCGTATGTCGTGACAATTCTCGTGCTGGGCGGATTCGTCGGGCACTCGCGTGCGCCCAAGGCGCTGGGTGTTCCCTTCTGCAAAGATTAAAGAATCGGTTTCTAGGCTCGACTGTCTGCTACGGGAAATCGTTCACTTTCGTCCCGTTAGTCTCATCACATTTGTCCATCCAACGGCGAAGCAATCATTTGTCATCTGGATTCGGTCACGTGTTCGAAAACGAACACGCCCTTCTTGTTGCCAACAACGATGTCAGGATACTTCCTGTTGCTGTTGAAACCGGCCACGACCTGGGTGCCGACGCCCGAGTTGTCGTCAATGAGCTGAGGAATAAACTCGGCCTCGCCTCGGGCTGGCCGCACCAGTTTGAACCAGTAAAGTACCGCGGGCGCGTTCGGCTCCGGATCGCCGGTCGCTCCGTGCGCCCAGAAGCGCTTGCCAGTAACAATATCCTTCAAACCATCGCCATCAATGTCCATCACCGCCAGTGAGTGACCCTGCGAGAACTGGACGCCATAACGGTTCGGTGTCGCGTCCCGGTTCAGAATGAGATGCTCGCGGAAACTGATCTGGCCATTTTCGCGAACCTGCTCGAACCATGCCAGGCCGTAACCATGGGCAGCGAGACTCGTGATGACGTCGTTCAACCCGTCGCCATTTACGTCGTACACCACCATCTGCGCGCCCCCCGTTCCAAACTTGGCCGCATGCCGGGTCCAGACGGGATCACCGGCCAGCGACGCGGGCTGTTCCCACCAACCGTCTTTCTCCAAAATATCAACGCGACCATCGCCATTCACATCGCCCGCACCGAGGCCGTGCGTGAAGCGTTGCCATTCTCCCTTTGGCGAAATGCGGTGAAATGTCCAAGGCGCGGCGGGATGTGCCCAATCGGCTTGTGCATAACCAATGTAACCGCCCGAACAGCAGACGATCTCGGGCTTGGCATCACCGGTCAGATCGGTGAATCCGGGTGATTCGTTATCGACGACTTCAAAAATAACGTGCTTTTGCCAGTGCCCTTCACGGCCCTTTGGGTTTTCGTACCAGGTCGCCTCCTTGCCGGGGAAACCATAGACCAGGATGTCTGCCCAACCATCCTCGTTGAAGTCATAAGTAAAAGTCAGAAAGGATTCAGAGTATGCGTTGTTGGTTCCCAGGCCCCCTTCAAAACCTGGAATAGTCTCCTCAGTCCCATCGGCTTTCTTTCGTTTGAAACTGGCGTTCGCCGGAGCGTATTCGTGCCGATTCTTGAAGCTCGGGCCCTCATACCAATACGGACCGGATACAACATCGATGATTCCGTCGTGATTGAAATCGCCGAACGTCGCTCCCTCAGCCCAGAATTGATCCGTAAGCTGAACCTTTTTGAACTTGTGTATCGTATCCCTGGCCGCAACGACACCGCAGCTCGACGAGGCAACGAACAGGACCAGAAGAGTTTTTCGCATAGCGCTAATGTGCTTCCAATTCAGCGTCGTTCGAGCTGTCTTGGCAAGAGCCAACTTCGTCATGCGCGGACTGATTTGTCAGCGGGCCCGGATTCACGCCTGCACAGCGTTTCAACCAAACGAGAAGAATGCTCACGTCGGCTGGCGACACGCCGGAGATCCGGGTGGCTTGCGCCAAGGTCGCGGGTCGGATGCTCGAAAGCTTCAGCCGCGCCTCTTTGCGCAGACTTGGTACCAAAGAATAATCAAAGTCTGCAGGTATCTGCTTATGCTCCAACGATTTAATCCTATTTACTTCATTTTCTTGTCGATCTATGTATCCTGCATATTTTACTAATATTTCGACTTGTTCGATGACCTCTCCGTTTAGATGGTGGTCGGGTTGAGGCAGATTACTGTGCGAGACTTCAGGCCGCCGCAGGATTTGAGCGAGTGTTTCTGTTCCAGCTCTGGTCGATTCGAGACGGCTGAGCTCCTCTTCAATTGCATCTTGCTTTCGACAGAAGGCCTCGTAGTCGCGGTCTGGAAGCAGACCGATCTCCCATCCAATTCGTGAAAGCCTTGCATCTGCGTTATCCTGGCGAAGTAGCAGCCGGTACTCAGCACGAGAGGTAAACATCCGGTACGGTTCGACCGTTCCTTTGGTTACCAAGTCGTCGATGAGAACGCCGATGTATGCCTGGTCGCGCCGCAGGAGGATCGGCTCCTTCTGCTGCGTCCGGCGAGCGGCGTTAATCCCTGCCATCAGGCCTTGTGCTGCAGCCTCTTCATAACCTGACGTTCCGTTGATCTGGCCGGCCAAGTACAGATTCCTGAGTGCCTTCGCTTCCAGCGATGGATAAAGTTGGGTTGGATAGGCGAAGTCATACTCCACAGCATATGCCGGCCGAAGAATCTCCGCGTTCTCGCACCCGATGATGGTACGGACGAGCTCCAATTGCACATCGAACGGCAACGAGGTCGAAAACCCATTGACGTAGATTTCATCCGTCGCAATCCCTTCAGGTTCCAGGAAAATCTGGTGCCTTTCCTTTTCTGGAAACTTAACGATCTTATCTTCGATGGAAGGGCAATACCGCGGTCCGACACCCTGGATAAGGCCCGAGTAAAGTGGTGACTTGTGGAGATTCGCCCGAATCGTCGCTGCAGTCTGCTCGGTTGTGAAAGTGATATAGCATGGTAGCTGGCCTCCGATTTGTGCTAGGATAGAGCCGTTGGGGTACTTTCCGTTGCTTCCAGCGTTCAATTGTTCCACGTGGAACAATCCCTCGGTGGAAGTGGAACGTCCACTGCCATGCGCAGGCCTTCCAGATCCTTGATGTTCCACGTGGAACATCCCTTCCTTCCAGTAACTGAAGTAAGGCACTGGCTCATCCCCGGGCTGGATCTCCGTCTTTGAAAGGTCGATGGACCTCCGCAAAAGCCGAGGTGGGGTGCCGGTCTTAAGTCTCCCAAGCTCAATCCCGACCTCCAACAACGATGCAGAGACTCCCATAGCTGCAGATTCTCCAGCCCGCCCTCCTGGCTGCTGGTTCAGACCAATGTGCATCAGACCTTTGAGAAACGTGCCTGTTGTTAATACTACGTTCTCACCGTGATACTGGACCGCCAAGGTTGTCTCGACTCCATAGACTTGCCCTTGCCTGTGCAACAGCTTCATCGTTTGCCCTTGGCGCAGATCGAGGTTAGGCTCGCGTTCGCAGATCCACTTCATGCGGAACTGATAGGCCTTCTTGTCACACTGCGCCCGAGGTGCCCAGACAGCAGGTCCCTTCTTGGTATTGAGCATGCGGAACTGAAGCCCAGTCATGTCGGTGCATTTTCCAATCTCGCCGCCCATTGCATCTATCTCCCTTGCTAAGTGGCCTTTGGCAAGCCCACCTATGGCCGGATTGCACGACATCTGTCCGACAGTATCAGCGTTAATGGTCAGCAGAAGCGTCTGGCATCCCATCCTTGCGGCTGCTAGGGCGGCCTCGATTCCCGCATGGCCGGCCCCGACGACGATGACGTCGTAATTCTTGGGAAAAACGAACATGTTCTTGACTACATTAGAGCAGCTTATATGTCGCCTCGAACAGCGATTCTCCGGCGACCCGTACTACCTTATGGACTGGATTCGCAGCCAAGTGTTCGCAGATGTTGAATACCACTTCGGCTTCATCTGCGGCACCAACGGTCTGAGCGACCGCCTCGGCTGTAAGCGCCTTGGCAGCATTCTCCCGGAGATGCTTGAGAACTCTTCGCTGTAGATCGATTACAGTCGAAGCGGCTTTCTTTCCAGATTCCACACCAGGCTGATGATATGCGTTTATGTTGATAAGGCTCGCATAATAACCGACGGCTCGTTCAAAGAGGGCAATCAGAACGCCCACCGCAAAAGGTGAAACCTCCGCAAGCGTAATAACTACCGATTGTCTCCCATTTTCGTATAGCGCTCGTCTGGTGCCTTGGATGAACCCATCCAGATAGTCACCTGAAGTAACGTCGGGCTCCACGAGAATTGCTCTGCCATCCCCATTCCTGAGGACGCGGATGAAAGTTACGAAGAAATTGTCGAGCCCATCTCTAAGCTGTTGTACATAAGAATGTTGGTCGGTGGATCCCTTGTTGCCCAAAACAGTAATCCCCTGATTTACTAGCCGGCCATCTAGATCGCGTTCTTTTCCGAGCGATTCCATAATTAGTTGTTGGAGATACTTCGAAAATAGCTCCAGCCGGTCATTATAGGGCAAAACCACCATGTTTTTCTCCCCTTTACCGTTACCGATAACGAACCATATGGCTGAAAGCCGGGCTGAGGGGTTCATCGCAAGGTTTGGGCTCCGAGTGTAGTCGTCACAGGCGCGTGCTCCTGCCAACATCGAGTCAATATCGAATCCCTGCAAAGCCGCTGGCAACAGACCAACTGCAGATAGTTCGCTCGTTCTTCCTCCAACCCAGTCCCACATTGGGAAACGGGTCAACCAGTTTTCCTGAATCGCCAGCTTGTCCAACTCGCTTTGCGCGCTCGTGATTGCGACGGCATGCTGCCCGAAATCCAGCCCCTCTCTTTCGTAGGCAGCCTTCGCTTCCAGCATGCCGTTCCTAGTTTCTTTAGTCCCTCCGGACTTGGAAACAACTAGACATAGGGTCCTCCCGAGGTCGGATCCAATATGCGACACTGTATTGTCAATACCATCCGGATCCGTGTTGTCAAAGAAATAAGGCTGGAGCTTATCGCGATTGGTCTGGCCGAGGGCCTTAGAGACAAATTGTGGACCTAACGCTGAGCCGCCGATACCAATCAAGAGGAGGTTCTTGAACGAACCGGTGGCTCCGCGAACGGAACCATCGTGGACCCGTCTGGCGAATGATTTGATGCTACGGTTGGTCTCCTCGATGGCGTTGCGAATTTCGGGCAATGGCGCGAGTGCGGGATTGCGCAACCAGTAATGCCCCACCATTCGCTTCTCATCCGGATTCGCGATGCCGCCCGCCTCGAGCTGCTTCATCTGCTGAAAGGCTTTCTCGAAGCGCGGCGCCATCGCCGCAAAGAAATCGTCAGGAAAATTCACCCGGCTGATGTCCAGGCTTAACCCTAGTTGCGGAAATTCCTGGTAGTACTTCTTGAAACGTTGCCAGAGTTGTTGCTTCGAATAAGGCATAAAACGGAGGTTACTCTAGCACACCGGGCGGGAAACGTGAATCGCGAATCGCAAAATGACGCCAAAGGTCAGACGGTGGGTCGCCAGCGAAATAGGCCGTAGTTCAGATCCGGATCACGATAATCTTAATCGTAATGCAAATCAGAGCCCGAGTCCGCTCAGCCGTATCGAGACCAAGATTACGAGCGAGATTACGATTAAGATGGGAAAGGAATCAAACCGGCAGGATCACGCTCACTGTGGTTCCGTGGCCTGGTAGCGATTTGATCTTGAGTTTCCCGTGGTGGGTTTCCAATACGCGTCGAACTGTGGCCAGGCCAAGACCGGTGCCTTTGGGTTTGGTCGTGTGCAGGACGGACGTAAAGGTGTGGCGACGGAGCTGGTCACTCATGCCGCGGCCAGTGTCCTTGAATTCGAGGGCAATATGCGTCGGCCGCTGACTACCGCGCGGCAGGCGCACCGGACGGGAAGTTATCGTGAGGGTTCCGCCGTCGGGCATGGCTTCGGCGGCGTTGAGGATGAGATTGAGGAAAGCCTGTTCCAGTTGGGTGGGTTCGGCCATGACGTCGGGCAAATCCGGCTGGAGCTTCTGCAACATCTGTACATTTTGATGTCGCAGTTTGTGCCGCACCAGCAAACCGAGCTCCTGGATCAGTTTATTCAAGTTCACCGGCGTCATCCGCGGTTCCGTGGTGCGCGCAAGGTCCAAAATCTGCTCCACGATTTTGTTCAGATGGTCCATCTTCTCGGCAATGATCGCGACATCCCTGGCACGAGGGTCAGCCTTGGGAAATTTCAAGTCCAGCGAGTGATAAAGCATCTTCATCACTGTGAGCGGATTGCGAATTTCGTGGGCGACTTCGGCAGCAAGCAGGCCGAGCGCCGAAAGCTTTTCATTCTGGCGCAATTGCTCTTCGATATCGACGACGCGCTCGTAGAGGCGGGCCTTTTCAATGGCGGTGGCCGACAGCTCCGCCAACGCCGTAAGCAGACGAATTTCTTCGTTCGAGAAACTGTAACGGTGGCCCGTATAAACGTTGAGGGCGCCGATTGTTTGCTCCGAATATAGCAGCGGCACACTTAGAAGCGCGACCAGCCCTTCGCGCCGCGCGACCTCAACGCTCTGGTAGCGCGCAGAGGCTTGCACGTTGTCCACTTGCAGCGGCTTTTTGCGGCGGACGACGATGCCGAGTAGGCTCTCATCCACGCTCAATCTGGGCTTGCGCAGGTAGGCCTCGCCGGCTCCGAAGCTCGCCCGCAGCTCAAGCCACTGGCGGGTTTCGTCCAACAACACGAGCGAACACATTTTGGCCTGCATCAACACGCAGGCTTCGCGAGTGATGGCGCGCAAGACGTCGTCCAGGTCGAAAGTAGAATTGATCGTGCGGCTAACACCTGCCAGGGACTCGAAAAGCCGGGCTTTGAGGCGTAATTGTTCGTAGAGCCAGGTATGATGGATGACATTGGCGGCCTGGGTGGCGAGTGATTCCAGCAACTCCTGATCGTCTGCCGTGAAGGCTTCAAGCCGCTCCGAGTCCACATTGAGGACCCCTCGTACCTCGCCCTTGACTTCGAGAGGAACGGCGAGTTCCGAGCGTACCTCCGGCCTTAGCACAATGTAGCGAGCGTCGCTGGTCACATCACCTACGCGCGCCGGCCGGCCGGTCCGCGCCACCCATCCGGTGATTCCCTGGCCAAGACGGAGCTTGAGTGCTGCGGCTTCCGAGGGGAGACCTTGAGAAGCCAGGATCTCGAGGCAACCCGTGGTGGGATTGAGGAGCGCGGCCGAACCGCTGGACGCCCGCATGAGCCGCACGGCTTCGTTGAGGATCAACTGCAGCGCCTCTTGCGGTTCGAGAGTGGAATGAATAACGGTGCCGACCTGGTAAAGCGAATTCAACCGGTCGTAGCGCGCTTGCAGAGCAGCCAGCTCGTCGGACATCGTCAGAAAGTGTCAAGGGACGAGGGATAAGTGTCGAGCGTTCAGTGAGCTAAGGCGCGAGGTTCGCCTTGGCCAAGGTGATTGACAGCCATTTCGATCCGGGTCAGCTTGGCCCCTCATGACGCTCACCTTGTTCTTGCTTGTCCCAGGATTTCACATGAAATGCTTTTTCGGTTGTGGGGAACACTGGGCCTGAGGCGTCGCTCGAATGGAAGTCATCAGGAACCTGCTGTTGGCCGTTTCCATTGTTGGCCCGGTGTTGAACTCGCCGGCCAGAGCAGTCGACGCCGACCTACCGCCGCGCACGTTGCCCACCGGACCACCCTCGCGACCGGTGGTGAGCTGGGTGCAGACCGATTTGAGTATCGCTCACCTGCCACCTGCCGACTGGCGGCAGATTCAAGAGTTCCTGAATGCCGGTTATCAGGTTGTGGCGGTCAACACTTTGGAAAAATGGGATCATGTAGGGCCGCGTTCGAATGATTATCCGGCGCAAGTGGTAAAGGAAGCGGACGCCTACCTTCGGCGCTTCGTGACGATGGTCCACCAGGCCGGCGCCAAGGCCGTGTTTTATCTCGGGCCGGTGCAGTCCCCGCTGGTCGAGGTCTTCCGTGACAAACACCCGGACTGGCTGCGCGTCAATGAAAATGGCTCCCGCGCGAAAGATTACGTCAACTTCCGTAATCCCGAGGTGGTGGAGTGGCTGTGCGCGCAATTGGTCTATTTGGCGCGAGAGTACCAGGCGGATGGATTTTGGTTCGACGGCTACTCGCCTGTCGCCCTGCACACCTACGATTCCGCAACGCGCGACGCATTTAAGCGGATTTCTCAGGGCGCAGATATTCCAGCTCGCAATCGTATTCGTCCAGAGGATCCAGTCAGCCGCCTCTACTTGCAATGGCATGAGTCCTATTTCGCGGAGGTCGCGGATCGCATTCGGCAGGCCGTCCGCGCGGCGAATTCGAATACGGTGATTTATGGGAATTACTCTGCCAACCGGACCTGGTACGAGCCCGGCTGGCCAATGGGCGAGTATCCCGCCTATTACGCCAATGCGATCGATCTGCCTTCGGTCGAATTGTATTGGGACAATCCTGGCGACGCTTTGTTCCAGCAGTTCGTTTATGCCTTCACCCAGGGAACATCGCACGACCGCGGCGCGCGGGTGTGGGTCCAGCCGCACGCTCACGGTACGCTAGGCACGCCGCCGGCTGTCGAATTGATGCTGCGCTGCCTGGAAGGCGCGCCGTGGGGCGTCTATGCAGAGTTTGTAGAAAATGCCGAGCGCGAGGACTTTTGCAGGATGTACGTCACCGAGGTTAAAGCGCGCGAGCAGTGGTGGCGACAATCCGAGGCTGTTCCGTACATCGGTATCGTTGCGTCCGAGCAGACCCGGCTCTTGCTCGGCAAGGATACGCTGACGAAATACTTTTCGCACGCCTTGGGTTATTTCCGGGCACTCTTCGAAGCGCATTTACCGCTTCGAGTTTTGAGCGAATACGACCTCGAAAACGCTGACCTGCAGGGAATCCGTGTTCTCGTGCTGCCGGACGTACGTGTGCTATCGGATCGATCCAGTGAAGTCGTGCGGCGGTTCGTAAAAGCGGGTGGAGGTCTGGCGGCCACCGGCGAAACCGGCCTGTTCAATCACAATCTCAAGCAACGCACGAACTTCAGCCTGGCCGATCTCTTTCAAGCCAAATACCTGAGTTCGCGCGAAATGACCACGCGTGAAGCGAACCTGAATCTCTGGCTGGAGTCAGCGAATCACCCGATTCTCAACGATTACTCCATCCAAGCACAGGAGCAAACAGCCTGGCGCAATCCCAGCGGATCTCCGGCGGAGCGGGGATGGTTGTCACTGGTGAGCAGCGCGTCGTTTGTGCGACCGGAAGAAGCTGGCCAAACGCTGGTGCTGATGAGCACGAACGAAAATAAGGCGGACGCGATTCCAGGACTAATTGCCTCGACCTATGGCCAGGGCCGCGTCGTGTACATGGCCGCCGGCCTGGATCAAGCCATGTTCTTTTATCCCAACAGTTATATCGGCGCATTGCTGCTGAACGCTGCAAGGTGGGCGGCCGGAGATTCCAAAGCACCGCTCGAGGTGGACGGTCCCCTGATGCTGGCTGTAACCTATCGGCGTCAGCCAACAATGCACCGCACGATTGTGCATCTGCTCAATGACCAAAGTTCCTATGGGCGCCACTCGCTCTATCAGAAGCTGATGCTGCCCAACAAATCACTAATGGGACCGTGGTCCGTCCGCCGGGAGATCATTCCCCTGCAGGATATCAAGGTCAGATGCCGCATCAGCGGCATGACCCAAGCGACGCAACAGCCAGAAAATATCCGACTGAGAATGACGCCTCTGGCCGAGGGCGGAGTGGAGGTAGTCGTTCCAAAATTGAGTATGTATTCTCTGGTCGTCTTTGAGTGAGCCTCCAGGTGCCAACAACACTGTATGAAGACTTCGAGAAAAATTATTAACGAACCTTTGAAATGTGCTGACGAGCTGCTGGACGGTCTGGTGGAGGCCTACGATGGCGACGCCCGCAAAGTCGGCGAGCGGTCCATTGTCATGAATCATATTCCCGATGGCAAAGTCGCTCTGCTCGTCGGTGGGGGCTCAGGGCATGAGCCCATCTACCACGGCCTGGTCGGTAAGAATCTCGCGGACGGCGCCGCTTGCGGCGATATCTTCGCCGCGCCTCCGCCCAACATTACGCTCGAAGCTACGCGGGCCGTCCACCGCGGCAAAGGTGTGCTTTACCTCTACGGAAACTACGCCGGCGACGTGCTGAACTTCGACATGGCCGCCGAGCTTGCCGCCGAGGAAGGCATCGAAGTTCGCACAGTGTTGATTTGGGACGACGTTGCCTCTGCGCCGCCGACCGAGAAACAGAAACGTCGCGGGATCGCGGGTTTGGTGCCAATCGTAAAGCTGGTGGGGGCCGCAGCCACCCTGGCGCGCAGCTTGAAAGAATTGGAGCACATGGCCATCAAGGCGCGCGACAACACTCGCTCCGTCGGGGTTGCAACGCTCGCCGGCTCGATCCCCGCCACGGGCGAGCCGACGTTCGAATTGGCGCCGGGAATGATCGGCCTGGGCATGGGACTCCACGGCGAAAAGGGCGTGGGCACAATGCCCTTTTGCAGGGCCGATGAATTAGCGCCCAAGCTGCTGGAGCTGATACTGGCCGACGACCTTTCATTCGAGCCTGGCTGCCGGGTCGTTCTGCTGATCAACAGCCTTGGGTCCACTACGATGATGGAGCTGCTTATCGTGCTGCGCGCCCTGAAACCGTTGCTGCGTGTCAAGGGCATCCAGGTACACGAAACCCTCGTCGGGCATTATGCCACCTGCCAGGAAATGGCAGGCCTTTCAATCAGCCTCACCAAGCTGGACTCCGAACTGATCAATCTTTGGGACATGCCATGCTCCTCGGTGTGCTTTACCAAGATGTAGCCCAGGCCTGCGGGCTGGCCTGAGCCCGAACGGATCCTTCATGATGAAAAGCAACCTGGATGCAGAAGCGATCAGTAAAATGCTCCAGCTTATGGCCGACCGCATCATCCAGGCGGAACCGATCCTCTCCGAAGCGGATCGCCACCTCGGTGACGGGGACCATGGGCTGGGAATGGCCCGCGGTTTCCGCGCAGTAAAAGCAAAGCTCGAAACGGGCGACTGCGAAAGCATCGCCAAAGTTTTCGGAACGGCTGGGATGGCTATGCTAAGCACGATGGGCGGCGCTTCCGGCGCAATTTTTGGCACAATGTTTCTCTCCGGCGGTAAGGCCCTCGAGGGACGCGCTACTTTTGACTCCGCTGCGCTGGCCGATTTTCTGGAAGCAGCGCTGTGTGGCGTTATGGCCCGCGGTGGCGCCAAGCCGGGCGACAAAACCATGATCGATGCTCTCCAACCTGCCGCGCTCAAGGCGCGCGAACTCGCCGCCCGTCCACTTCTCGCAGCAGCCAGCGCCGTAGCGGCCGCCGCGGAATCTGGCATGGAGGCGAGTAAATCTATGCGCGCAGGCATTGGCCGGGCAAAGACTCTGGGCGATGCCTCGATCGGATATCACGACGCCGGCGCCGTATCGGTCGCGATCATGTTGGAGGCGTTGCGCGATTACATCCAGACGAACGCAGCTGGGCCCACGTAACTATGTGGGTAGCCGCCGACGTCAGTCGGCGCATTTTGAATCGGAAGTGCCATTTGCTCCGACTGACGTCCGCAGCTACCTCTAAAGCACTTTTTGAATTAGCGACGCGAAGAAGCCTTTAGCTATTTCAGCGCCTGGTAATACCCGGTCTGAAACTGCGCGAACAAGTTGTGCTCGTTGAACGGGAAATGCTGCGCGAGAGCGATGGCAACGAGCCTCTCCTTTGGATCAATCTGACAGTATGTCGTTGCGGCGCCGTACCACCCGAATTGTCCAACGGAGGATGGCACCGAAAGCTGGCCCAGGTCGGTTGTAACTTCGACGCCGAACCCAAACCCTTTCGCTCGCGATGTGGCCTGATTGTTGGGAATCGTGACCATATGATTCGCCGTCATCAGTTCAACCGTCTTTCGTCCCAGGATGCGTTTGCCATCGAGGGTGCCACCATTGCACAGCATTTGCGCGAATCGCGCGTAATCACCGGCCGTGGAAAAGATTCCCGCGCCGCCCGCTTCCACTCCGCGTCCCGGCCCCGGCCACACCTCGATGAGGGGTTTCTCCTCGCGAAGCTTTCCATCCGGCCCATGCTTGTAGGTCTTCGCTAGCCGATTCCGCTTGGCCTCCGGCACGCTGAAACCTGTGTCTTTCATGGACAACGGACGAAAGAGCCGCTCGTCAAGGAAAGTGCCGAAGGTCTTTCCCGACGCGCGCTCGATCAACGCGCCGAGCACGTCCATGTTCACGCCATAAGTGTAGGCATCGCCCGGCTGATGCTTCAGCGGCAGTTTGCTGAGCTTGGAGATGAAATTGGTAAGCCCTGGCCCGGTCCACAAATGAGCGCTGCGCCACAGCTTCGACAACTCATCGTCACCGGCGAAATCGTATTGAAACCCGCTGGTATGCGTGAGCAGGTGCTTGATGGTGATGGGGCGCTTGAGCGGCTCCAGCTTCGGTTCCTCTTGCGTGCCACCGGTCCAGACCTTCATCTCCTTCAACTCAGGCAGATAATTTGCAACCGGATCGTCCAGGTTGAAACGTCCTTCCTCGAACAGAATCAGTGTGGCAGCGCAAGTGATAATCTTTGACATCGAATACATGCGGCAGATGGTGTCGCGTTCCATCGGCAATTGCTTCTCCAGGTCGCGATACCCGTAGGTCTGGAAGTCCACCAGCTTCCCGTCGCGCGCCAGCAATGTGATGACGCCCACATGTTTCCCTTCCTCCACGAACCGCTTCGTCGTCGCGT
>JACXTT010004240.1_pt1 | contig 21372 bp, 17 predicted proteins | sample 9270951 | NCBI WGS metagenome assembly JACXTT01 (sample SAMN15532306, study PRJNA645909) | rock metagenome | isolation source: weathered quartz diorite | place: Puerto Rico | collected 2017-06-21
TGGTACCGCGGGTCTTCTCTTCTGGTGGGCACACGCGCCTTGGGCACACCTCCCGCTTCGTCAATCTCTATCTCAAGTGGGCTTTCGTGGAAGCCGCCGTCTGCGCCACGCACATCCGTGGCCCGCGTTATCGCCACGTGCGCGAGATGTACCACCGCCTCAAGCCCGTCAAAGGACACGGCCGCGCAGTGGTCGCGATTGCTCGGCATCTGGCGGAAGCTGCCTTCTGGATGCTCACCAGGCAGCAGGACTACCGGCCGCCGCAACCTCTCCGGTCCTCGCCCACCGCGAGCCAGGACCGATTTCACTCATCGCGGCCTTCGTCCACCAACGGGTCAGCGCGAGACACGTCTGGCATTCGGTGATCTGCGGATCACTTCCGCTGCTCGTTTCCAGAGCAGACGGAAAAGCCTCGGGGTGAATGCGAAACCCGCGACGAAGATGCTCTTGCCGCCAGCGCACTCCGTTGCGCTGCAAGGTGACGGCGAATATATGGGTTCTGACGAAGCAGTCAGTAGAGCGAGGGGACGATTCATTTATGATCGGAGGCCATAGGGAAAAGCCACGTACTTGAGTTGGGGCTTCGCCCCAAGCCCCAGGATTTTGCGCTTTGGGGCCAAGATGCTCATCCGGCAGGCCGGGCGTTTCGCCCGGCCCATCTCGGCCTCCGGCTCAGCGCTCAGGTTGCGTCCCCGCAGAGCCTTATCCTCTGGCCGGCTCACTGGAAGTGTACCTCCGCACCCTGTCGCCGTGCTCGCTCACTCTCAAAAATCGAACATCGAGAACTGGTTTTCTTCTTGACGGCCGCGGCGCTTTCATACATGACGTGTCACCCCTTCAGCCGGCGCGAAGCGCCGTTTTCTGCGGCCTTGGGCCTTTCCTCGGGGATTTTATAGAATCTCTCCGTCAGTCAACCGGACTTCGGATTCTCGCTCCCGTCGAATGGAGGGCAGGCCGAAGCCGTGAATATTGAGACTTCACCGGGACCCGGCGTAAGAGCCGGGTGAGCTGCCAGGGTAGACACTTGGGGGCACATCTCGAACCGAGTTCGAAGTCGCCAACTGGCCCGCAAGGGCCGGGGGCGACGGTCGTTCCGGGTTATCAAGATGGCTCGGGATTGATACGTTCGCCCCTTTTCTTTATCGGGGCAACGGCTGGATCTCAAGAAGGCCGGAATGTTTGCAAGCAGAGCCTGCGGCAGTGAATCCAACCGGTGCTGCGCGTGCAATCACTTGGCTTCTTTGTAGTGCATGCGTCCTGATCCACCTCGGAATTTCACAAGAAGGTTCCGTCACCTGGGACACCCTTCGAAGATGGGGATACTACTCGCCCGAAGCCGTTCGGATGGGAGCTTGGTGGGCGTACATCACGAGCGCATTCGTCCATCTCCAGTTTTGGCACCTTGCCTTTAATGTTTACTGGCTTTGGCGATTCGGTGTACGAATTATTAGCGTCGTCGGCGTTTGGCGATGGGCGCTTCTCTTTGTTTCTTTGGCCTTCGTGTCTTCCGGTTTCCAGCTATTGTTGACGGGTAAAACTGGGATCGGTGCTTCCGGAGTTGTCTATGGCTACCTTGGATTCCTTTGGGCCGCCAGGAGTCGGTACGCTGAGTTTCAAGAAGTTGTCACAATTCGCATTCTCATCTATTTCCTGCTTTGGCTCGTGCTCTGTCTCGTTACCACCGCGTTGCACGTTTGGGAGGTCGCGAATGCCGCCCACGTCTTCGGCCTCGGATTCGGTGCGCTGATCGGAGCTCATCTGAACTCGCGTCGCTTATGGAATGCCTTTGCATTAGCAGAAGCATCGGCAATAGCCTTAGCCGCATTGCCCCTGTTGAGCGCATTAGGCCGATCACCCACGGCCGCTCGTTCATGGTCAACAGGGAATTCAACATCGACGCGACAGCGTAACGCCGGCGAATAGCGGTGGCGGCAAGCATTGACCCTGTCCAGCACCGCTCAAATTGCTTGGCAGAATGGAAGACTCTGGCCTGCACTCGTTGCACATGGGTTTACGATAATAACCGGACATATGAAGTTAAGCCCTGAGCCAGGCGGCACCGGCGGCGCCCCGGGCCCCGTTGGCGGTTGCTGCGTAGGAGACGAAGGATTTGGAGACGTTGGAAGGTTCTGTCCTGGATTCCCTTGTTGCGTGAGTCTTCGTAACAGTGAATTTACATCGTTAACCAACGTGCTAACTTGCTGCGCTATCGCCTGATTGTTGATCAAAGCTGTGGCGATCGACGTCCCTGATCCAGGTGGGCCAGCAGCCAGCGAAATTAAGATGGCGCTGAGCTTAATGATATCCGTCGGGCTAAGAAGGCCCGAAGGATCTGTCAGCAGTACGGGATTGTTTGCGACATACGCGTAGAGGTTTGGCCCACCCACCAATCCTAGCGGATCTTCGCTGATGAACCGGCCGGTCTGGGAGTTGTAGAACCTGGCGCGATAGTCATACACACTGGCCGGCACTGGCACACGCCCCGTGAACTGAAACGGATACGTCCCGGTCGTGGTTGTTTGCCCGTAAGGCTCGTATACGAACTGCGACTTGACCGCTCCGGTCTGATCAACCGTCGCAATCGTGCTGTTGATTGCGTCCGGCAAGCCGTACTGTACTTGCCCATCCGATTGAACGATTGCCAAATGACTGTCAATCGATCGCCCTGAGAGCACGGAATAAGACGTGCCATCAGTCGCCGCTTCGGACGCCACGTTCGTCAAATCATCTAGCACAAAATACTTCGTCAGGGTCAACACTGTACCGCTGTCCGCTTGAACGATCAGATTGCCGACGAAATCATAAGTGAAGTTGGTTGTCTGGCCGACCGCGGATACTATCGACTTCAGCCTGTTACGAGAGTCCCATGTATAGGCTGTAGCCGTACCTTCTTGAATGAGGTTGCCGTTCGCGTCGTAAGAATCGGGAACAGAACCAAACTGTGTGAGTTGATTGGCCAGGTTGTATAGGTTTGCGGTTGGCTGCGTTGTCAGCGCCTGTCCGATGCTCGTTGAGTGCGAGCTGCGATTGCCTATGGCGTCATACGTGTAAGTTTCGGCATCTATCGTGGCGGCTCCCTTGGCATGCGTCAGAGAGACCAATCGGGCGTCTGGGTCATAAGTGAATGCGCTCGCGACGCCGTTCAAGCGGCTGATGCTGGAAAGCTGGTTTCGCGCATTGTAGGCAAAGGCCGCGGAGGCTGACGGCGTCGCCGCGCTTGTCAGGTTTCTCGCTGGATCATAGCCGTAGGAAACGGTCGGTTGCCCCACAACCTGCCTGGTGGCCATCGCGCCCCGGGGGTCATAGGTGTAGTTCACAGTACCGTACGGCGTGGCTGAGCTGAGAAGCCGCCCGGCCAAGTCACGGGAGAAAGTGAAGATACCGGCCGCTGAATCATTCACGTCTGCCAGCTGACCCAGGACGTCATATGTGCGCGTTACTGTTGCATCAGCATAGGCTTCCGTAGTAAGGCGGTTCAGATTGTCGTAGGTGAAGGTGGCGGTCTGCCCGCGGCGATCAACGAATTTAACGAGGTTTCCGTTGGTGTCGTAGGTGCGCGTGTCCGCTTTTCCTAAGGGATCCGTCCGCGTGGCGAGTCGGCTCATCACGTCGTAGGTGAATGTTGTGGCATTGCCATTCGCATCCTTCACTGAAAGTAGATTGCCGCTTGGATCATACGCGAAAGTACTTACCCCACTCTTGCCGTCGGTCCGGGTCAGCAGTCGGCCCATAGGATCGTACGTGAATGTGGTCCGCCGACCCAGACTGTCAATCGTCGTGATCAGCCGGGAAATCGCGTCATAAACGTAGGACGTGGTGTTGCCAAGCGGGTCGGTGACGCTGTTCAGATTGCCAAATGCGTCATAGGTGAACTTGGTTGTCTGATTCAGCGCGTCCGTTGCCTGGAGCACCAATCCGGTGGAGTCGTACTGGTTGGAAGACCCATTGTTGTTTGCATCGGTTCCGGTGAGCAGGTTTCCACGAGAGTCATAGGTGAAGCTGGTAACCTTACCTAAGGGATCGGTTATCGATTGCACCTTGTTAAACACGGGTTCATAAGTAAATTTTGTCGTAAGCCCAGTGGCGTCCGTGCTGGTAAGAACATTCCCGTTCCCGTCGTAGGTAAAACTGTCGGCGGACGAGGCCTCGATGACAGCCGTCGTTAAATTCGTGCCGGGTGCTCGCTCGACATGTCTGGTCTGCCCCTGCGTGGCAGTAACATCCGTGACGAAACCATTCGGGTTGAAGCGATACTCAGCCTGGACACTCCGAAGATCTATAACCTGGGCCTTGATAACTGGGCTAAGCGGAGCATCTGGATTCAAGAATGTATACGCAAACGTCAAGACGCCCCCGTCAGGTCTGGCTTGCTGGACGACGCGCCCGCCTGCGTCCAATGTATTCTGCATCTGAACGATGTTACGGGGGTCGGTCATCTGGACCATGTTGTTGTTCGGATCATAAGCGTACTTCGTAACGCCCCCGGCCGGGTCGGTCACCGTTGCGAGCGTCCCCTGCGAATTGTAAGTGTATTGGACGGAACGCCCGATCGGGTCCGTGATGGAGATGATTCGGCTGGAAGAGTCGTAGGCGAAAGTCAGTATTCGTCCGACCGGGTCGGTGACGCTTGTGACTCTGCCCGCCGAATCCCGCGCGATCGTAATCGTATTACCGTTTGGGTCTCGGATGGATGACAACAAGGAGCCAAGCACAAAGCTGACCGGCACAAAATGATAGATGGTGCCGTTCTTCCAGCGAAGATCTACCGTGTTATCCGAATTCACGGTCATAACAGCGCCCTGCAGAGCCGGAATCGTGGTGTTGACCTTCCCAGTTGGACACGGGAATCCCACGATCTCTGGGCACAGTACAAAAGCGAACGGGAATCGGTTGCCGTCGGGCATTACGAGGTTGATGTTGGCAGCCGAGCTAGGGAATGCTGTATCGAGCCCGTAGTTGTAGTTGTGATTCGTCCCGATTCCGAAGGGCCCGGCGAGGGAGTTTAGCGACCGATAGGTTCGCACCACGCCGATGGAACCGCGCGAGCCAGCGATCGCGATATCGGTATTGGTAATGACCTGAATGCCGGAAAACAGGTCGACCGGATCGCCGGCTTGAGCCGGCGCATCGGAGAGGAGGTCGGAGGGGTCAGGATTGATTGCGGCGCTTGTGCACGTGCACGTTGTACAGCCGCCTCCGCCGCTCGGCACCCCACCGCCCCCGGTCCCACCGCCATTTCCTCCGCCGTTACCACCTCCATTGTTTCCTCCGTTGCCACCGCCTGGCCCTGAGCCACCGCCTGGCCCGCCGCCGGGACCGCTCGTGGGTCCACCCGGCCCCATGCTGCCACCGCCGGGGGGACCCGGATTAGTCGTGGGAGGGGGAGGGGGCATTGGTCCATGCCAGTCGAAGTGCACAATTCCGAAGCGATGCCCGGGATGCGATGCGTCAAGATCCGGAACGATTTGGATCCCGTCATCGGAGACGGTGCCGGTGCCGTACGGGACCATCTGGCCGCGAGTTGGGTCCAGCGTCATCAGAGCCATGTCAGTGCCGGGCGGTGTGTTGATCGTGTTCGGAAAATAAACAGCGACCGGCTGATTCGTTGTTGCATTAGCTGGCTGAAACGCCACGATGAAGACCCTCAGCATAGTGGGGACGTTCGGTTTGGCGTCGGGCAGCCTGTCCACCGGCACCTGCACGCCGACTAGCGGGAATGGGTTCGGCTGGGTCCCATCGGGCATAGTGAATGTGGTTCCGGCATACACCGTTACCGACAGGCCAGGAACACTCGTGTAGGAGAAGCTCTGGTCGGCGGACGCATTCTGCCGGACGTTGAACGTTTCCCGGTTGTCGATGCGCGGAAGGTGTACCAGTACGGGCGAAGCCGTCACCTGCCCGGAAACTAGTGTGAAGACGAGATTGACACCGGCAAATTTGCCTGGAGGTGATGTGGCCGTCACACCGTTGAACCCGATCAATTGCGGTCCGGTGCACATAGCCGAAAGATTGGTGAGCACGAAGTTGCCGGCTGCGTCAGAGAGCGTCCCGCTGGAGCATCCGGTGACATTTCCGTTCCCGTCTTTCCCCAGCATGTTCACTGTCACGCCTGCTATGGGTGTCTCCATGGAGTCGGAAACCACGGTCCGGCCGAGGAAGGTGGTTGTCGGTGCCTGCACGTTCAGCGTGAGGTTCGCGGAGGGGGAGAGCGGAAGTCCGTCGACGTTCGCAGAAGCCGACGCCACCAGTGTTGCCGTGCCAGTCGGCTGGGTTGCCGGCGCGCTCACGGTCAGAATCGAGGTCTGAGCGGCTGTGATCTGCTTGGGATTGAAAGAAGCCGTGACGCCGGAAGGGACACCCGTCACGTTCAAATTCGCAAGCTGCGCAAAGGCGTTGGTGCTAGTCAATGTAAGGGCGTAGCTGACCGATTGCCCCTGGATGAGGTTGGCAGTCGCAGGCACCGCGGTCAAGGTAAAGCTCGAAGAGGGAACGATAGTCAAAGGGACAGCTGACATCACGCTTTGACCATTGACTGTGACGGTCAGTGGACCGGTAGAGGCTCCGGCTGGAATCGCAAAAGCAAGACTGGTGTTTGCAAAGCTTGCAAGCAGCGGCGCAATTGTTCCGCCGCCTAGTTTATTCAGCGCGAGTTGCGGCACCGCTCCGGCGGACGGCACGAAGTTGTTCCCGGTGACCGTCACGAGAGTGCCAAAAGGCCCCGATTTCGGGTTGAAATCGAAAATCCCGAAACTCTGCAGCGTGACCATAACGCTTGCTTGAGCAAGATTTCCCGCGACATCTTTGGCCTGGACGGTGATCGTATTCGGTCCGGCAATCAGCGGCACACTACAAGTGAAATTCCCACCGGACACATTCGCAACAACACCATTGCATGCGACCCCGGCCACGCCCGAGAGGGCATCGCTCACAGTGCCCCTTACGGTAAAAGGCGACGTGCTCAGGGTCGCCCCGTTGGCCGGTGCGGAAATCGTCACAGTGGGCGGCGTCTTGTCGATATTTAGCATGACCGGTGCGCCCGCTTGAAATCCTGCCCTGTTTACCGCTGTCCCGGTTACGACTTGTTTTGCGCCTTCGCTCGTGACCGAAACAGGGGAGGTACAAGCACCGATTCCAACGATCGGATCAGCGCAAGTGAAGATCACGGTCGCGTTGGTGTTATTCCATCCGGCCGGATTCGGCGCCGGTGAAACAGCCGCGCCGATGGTGGGGAGCACAGCCAAGCTCCGATCGTAATGGACACCACCGCCGGAATCGTTAAGCGTCTTGACGACCAAGGCGCCGTACCAGTCTCCCGGACCGCTGATGGTAACAGCGGAGTTCGGAACATAGAGCACGCCATAAGCCCTAGAACCTGCCAGAGCGATTGGAAGGTTTCCCCCGTAGATCAACTGGAAGTTCAAAGGTATTCCAGAAGCATTCAAAAGGGCGCCTCCGCTGAAGTTGACGGGCTGTGACACATTGTTTCCCGCCACGTTGATGATTACGCGCCCCGAGGGATTGACCGTCAATTGAGATCCACCACTTAACACGATGGAGTTGACGTTGTACGTTCCGGGTGAAAGAGTCAGCGTTGCACCGCCGCTCACGGTGATATTGCGGTAACTGCCAGGCGCGAGGCTTGCATTCGAGCTGAAACTATGGTCCGTGGGACCAGGCGTGACCGGAGCAGGGGTTGAGAAGGGAGGTGCCGCGCTGAGTTGGATATAGCCCCCGGTTGCCTTAGCTTGGCCCGAAGGGGTTATTCCAGGTGCCCCGTTTTTGCACGCACCAACCCCGGTGTTCAAGGCAAAAAGCGGCCCATTGATCGTGGCGGACCCGCTGAGGTTGATGTTTCCGCTGACCCCCACGATCCCCTTGCTGAGCTGTTTTGTCTGTGCATAAGTGCCCTGGCTGGAATCGAAGCTATCGACATACGCGTTCCCAGAGATGGTGATCGCACCGCATCCAGTCCCGGTCGCGTAAATCGAAAAATCTAAGAGATTTGGAACCTGACCAAGCGACACCCTCGGAAGCATCGAAAGCGCGATGGCAAGCGCCGCCAAGGATGCCAAGCGAAAGCCTCGCGCCCGAACTGGAGCGGGCGAGTGCAACAACAACGCGAAACAAGGGAGTACGGACCTCGGCCGCGACGAAGGCCGACGGTTCTGACATCCAAACAGGACCCCTAATCTTTTTCTGGCGCCGAACATATCTTTCCTTCGCACCGAAGCTTTTCGCGCCGCTCTGACTGCGGCGAGTTGGTTTCGGCTCTCAAATCTCCTCACTTCGGGTGCCGGACGTATATACCCGAGTCAGTTGCCAAGAGGCCGGTACCGCCTACCTCTTTGCACGCTCTCCTTCGTAATTCGAACGGCGGTTCCATCCATGCAGGTGAACTGAAATCCATCGAAGTCCTCGGTGATCGTACCCATCAGGTCATGCATCATCGCGATCGCGACCTCCTCGCCGAGCTGAAAACCTGCCATCGCATCGGACCGGTAATGGATTCCAGCAAAGTTGCGTCCCATTGCGATATTGAACGCCAGCTTGTTCACCTCGCCGCCCACTGTCAACGCCACATTGTCCAAAGGCACTAGCGACAGGCCGTCTGAACCTGCCGTAACGCAGTCCGTAATCAGCCCTGTCTCGTCGAAGAAGGCTTTCAGCAAAGCGGAGCACGCTCCGGCCACGGTCGCATGCCCGGCGGGATAGGCCGGGTGGAGTGGGCAGCCTTCCGGAAAGGCTTGCGGCAGCAGGTAGGTCGCATTTGCCTTGAAGACGCTCACCAACGCGGCGGATTGAAGCAGCTCCGCTGAAATGGGATAACGCTTGACGCCTGTGACCGTCTGGTGCACTCGCCCTCCAAATTCCTCGGGTCGCAGCCGCCGGTGGACGCACCACTTCTGATACCACGCGGCATGGAGCGCTGCGGTGCTGACTGCGCCCAGCCAACCGCAAACGTGTGGCAGGCCAAATGTCGAAAACCCCGTCTGTACTTTCGATTTCTTATAAGGACTGGTAGGATTCCAATACGGATTCGTATTGAGGATTGATTCGGGAGCTTGGTTTGCCAGAATCAACGCCGCATTGTGAAATGCCTGGTAGAGGAAGTCGTAATGGACCCACTCGGCGAGCGCACGTCCGTTCGAGATATAGCGCGGGGCCGGATCGAAGACGTAATCCCGATAGGGGGGAAGCCCGTCTTGCATCACCTGCCACTCCGGATAGTTGCTCAGGTAGTCGACGCCTGCGACGGGAACCCGGTATTGTTGCTGAATCCAAGTGGAGTTCATCGGAATAGGCTTCCACAGGAACTGGGAGATATACGGTCCAACGAGGCATCCCGGAGCATTCAAACGGAAGATCGTCGTAGAAGGGACGCTGCCATCCGCTTGCTTCTGGCCTTGAAAACTCGAAAGCCTGCTGAGATCCTTAGCAGCCGACTGGATGATCGGAGAGCTGGCATAGTCGGCAAACGGAACGTCGCGAGCCAGCGCCTGCCAGTAGAGTTCAACCATTTCGGATGCCGCTCCGGCGCTCGAGAAGCCGGGTGCAGGCGGACTGGCCAGGCGTTGCGAGTCAGCGCCTTCCAGCTCGTACGTGAACGCAGCCTCGGGGTCTATTAGCTTCATCCCAGAACCGCGAATGATGTTCTCAAAGTCCTCGTGCTTGCCGGTGGATAGGGCTTGAAGCAGTGATTGATACGCGTTGGCTTGTACTTCGGCAAGCTCGTCGTGAGGCAGGCCCTTGGTAAAACAGGCGATGTAGCTAGGCAGATTCAGCTCGTCCCCATTGCTGATCTGCTCGGAAGGCGGCTGGCTGCTTTCGAATAGGGCGGCGTTGTCCCGGATTTGCAGTGCAGCCACGCCACGCTGTTCCGGCTCCAACGGGCCGAGTGCTGTGAGTTTGCTTCGGATGCGCGCCTGGGCACGCGCCAGGAGCCCGGCCATTCCGGCCAAACCGCGGAGGAATGCATTTCGTGTCAGAGCCTGCTCTTTCCGATCGGCGGTTGTTTCCATATCGCCTTCACCTAACGCCCGCCGGTTTTTAGCGGGATGCAAGCCAGCGCGACAACTAAACCCGCCCAGTACAAACGCGGCCTGAACCGCACCGCCACAAGCTCGCTCCGTGCGGCGATCGATGAATTCGTGGCTTCGCGGGCCAATACTCTACGCATGGTTTTCTTCTTCTTTAAGGTTGGCAAAGTCGTCACGCGCATTGTCTTTTCAAGCTATTTCGTCGTCCGTACCGAGCTCGTTGGCGCGGCTGACGACGTAAAGCTCGCGATTACGAAACCACGCGAGAAGCCAGTTGGCAATGTGACAGTGGCCGTTGCGGTAGATAAAGCAGCGGACGCCCCGGTCAGCGGACCGGTTGTCGTGATTATGTCAGGGCCGTTTTCGGAATAGATCTGCAGATTCACTATAGTGCCAAGCGGAACGTTGCTGGCCTGAATGGCGATCGGTACCGGCGCTGCGCTGTTAATGGTGACGTCGGGCATCTGGAAGCTGCCCGTTGGGTTCGGGTTCACGGCCACGCCGTTCACGCTCACGACAGTGATCTTTGGAGTAGTAGAGGGTTGCGTGACAAAGGTGTTGAATGGTGTTCCGGAGGTTACTGAGCCCACAATACTCCCATTGAACAGTTGCTGACCAGCTTCAAGACGTATGACGCCCTTCGCTCCTCCCGCGGGGCCGCCGCAACCCTCGGTATTTGCATTGTTATTTCCCCCATTTTCAACAGTTAGCAACCCAGTCCCCTGAAGCACGGGGGCCATGAGACGGATTGCTCCGCCACTTCCACCGCCCCCTAGGCCGCTGTTGTCGCCTATTCCTCCCCTGGCATAAATCGCTCCGTTAAGAGTAATTGATGCCGAGCTGGCGATCAGGATCGCTCCACCTCCGGCGCCGCCACCACCACCAACTTCGGGAGGGGCGGTAAACAGTTCACCGCCTCCGCCCGATCCTCCAAATAGGGGAACGAGGAATGAATTGCCCGTGAATCCACCACCTTGTCCAAAGGCGGTACACCCGCCGCTATTCGTCGCCGCAGCGCCGCCCGCAGGTCCCAGACCCGGTTCCGCCGGAAGAGACCCCGAAGTATTACCTCCTACGCCTCCGGGGTAGCCGCCCGGTCCTGGCGTAGCCGGAAGGCGCAAGCTGGAGATGGTAGTTCGCGGATGGCCCCCGTTTCCACTCAGATCCAGGGTTCCTTCAATGTCGACAGCCAAGGTCGCGAGCCAAACTACAGGACCGGTGAGGATCTTCCCCGACAGTTTGACAGTTACACCAGCAGGAATATTGATCGTCGTGAAGTTGTAGATGTTGTCGTGTTCCGGGTCGAGCGGTGGATTGAAGGTGCTCGGATCGAAGAGGATCACATCCCCCGGCTTCGCGTTCGGGAATGCCAGCGCGCCATCGGCGCCGGTGGATCCGCTTGTGAACTGCGCATCTGCAACTGGCGCTAATATCACGGACGCGATCATTACCGCGAGAAAGCATCTCAAACTTGTAAGCTCCATAACTGACTCCTTTTGATTCATTGATTCTGTCTTCATGGCTGCCTCGGCTGTTGCGATGCGATGTTCCTGACACTAAATACTGGGCCGACGACGACAATCTGACCCTGTGGCCCAAACGGCGAGCTCGCCGTCTGACGATCGAGCGGATTTGGACCCTCGAGGACCGGAACCTGCTGGCCAGTGATAACCGCGTTGTTTTGAATGCTGAACAGTTGAGTCAGAATCTCGATAAAGCTCTGTCCCGCAGCCGGGGAGATGCCATTCAAGATTGAAAATGTAACAGTCGGTAGCTCTAATACTGGCTGGCTGACCCCTGGATTCGTTGTGTTCAGGATTGAGAATGTCGTGGTGGGCTGCTCCGTCACAGGCTGATTGCTGCCAGGATTCGTTGTATTGAGGATCGAGAAACTCGCAGTCGGTTGCTCGAGCACGGGCTCGCTCGATCCAGGGTTTGTGGCGTTCAGAATCGAGACCGTACTAAACACAGTAAGGCCGGAAAGTTGGACATTAGGGATACTTTTCGAATCGAGCGGATTCGATCCGAGCGCCACTTCGAGCCCATCGGGAAAACCATCACCGTCAGTGTCTGGATTCAGCGGATCAGTGCCGATGGTTAGTTCTTGTGCGTTTGTGAGGCCATCTCCGTCGGGATCACCCGAGGGATCTGATCCCGGGACGCTGATTGTGTTGAAAGCCGGCGTACCGGGGAGGAATCCCACGATTGGCCTCGCATCTGAACTTCCTATAGCTGTCGTTGCGACCAAGGTAAACCTGCCCATGGCACTCGCATTGATCGACAGGGCCAGGGTGGCGGACGTTCCCGATGAATTGATCGCCGCAGAGGTCACATTCACTTGCGGCGGGAAGGCCACCGGCGCGAACGAGAAAGAGGCCCCTATGAGGTTGACGCCGGTTACCGTCATGGTCGGAGACGTACCAGCGAGCGCAGCCTTGGGGCTTACAGACGTGATAACGGGGAGCGGAACAATCGTCTCGTTAGTAGCCGACGTTACCGTGTTGCCGCCCACGGAAACGGATATCAGCCCACTCGTAGCATTCGTCGGCACCGTCACCACCAGAGTGGAGGAGGTTGCCGAAACAATCGTCGCCGCGGTGCCATTAAACAGGACCGTGTCGGCCGAGAGCGTTGTGCTGAACCCTTGCCCCTGGATCGTTATGGTCGCCCCAACCGGGCCCTGCTGCGGGGTGAAACTGAAAATGGCGAGAGCGCCTGAGGCTATTGCTGATCGCTTAATCTGCAGGATATTGCCTACCGGGTCGTACACATAGTCGACAACATTACCGGTGGAATCGACGACTTTGCTCAGTTGATTGAGGTCGTCGTAGAAGTATCGAAAGCTGATGGGCTGCTGAGCTTCTACCGAAAGGATAACCAGCGCGAAGGCCGACAGCGCGGCTATTCGTGCTGCGAGTTGTCTCCGGTTGCTCAACTAGCCCACCTTGCCGGGTAGCGTCGACCTCTGTGTGCGCCCTCCTTCGTGTGATTCGAACGGGTGCGAACGGGCGTCCCGCCTGCTGTGAGGTGGATTGTGGAACCTGTGAATAGATTGGTCACAGGTTGAGACTCCAACCCCTTTACGTTCAGGGCATTACTGAACCAAACGGTGTCGCCCGCCGAAATAGGGGTGTCATTGAAATTCGAGGAAATCGAGCACGCCGAGCACGACTGGACTTCGATCCTCACAGGCGAGCAAACTAGGAAACACAGCGTTAACAGGAAGGTGAGCAACGTCGGGCGCGCCACGTGCCCGAGCGGGCTTGAACCATCGCGCGGGTTGTTCCGCCCGCAGGTCCGCATCATCAGTGGCGCCTCACTCTGGTCATGTCGGATTTCCGAGGCCGCGTTTCCTAGGCCACTGTCCAATCCGACTGGAAATAGAGGCGACGATACCACGGACTCGCCGCAGGGTCAATGAAAAAGGGGAAATTGATCCAGCGGCCGCCGCGTCAAAATGCGTCAAGGCGGGTGACGCACCCCGACGCGTGCCGCAAAACGTCCTTTGGTGGATACTGATAAGAACTTCGATCCAAACCGAGGCCGGCGACATGAATTCAGGAGATCCTAACCGGGAGCCACCCAGCCAGGAACGCCTGGAAGGATGGAAAGAAATCGCCGGCTATCTGCAACACAGTGTACGTGCTGTCCAGCGCTGGCAGCCCAAAGGCTTGCCCGTATATCGTCATCAAGCCCTCGGCACGGTCTATGCCTACAAGTCCGAACTGGATTCCTGGCTCAAGGCTCGTCCGGCTGAGGATCAGGAAGCTGCACACCCACCAGTCCCTGCGGTCGACACCGGAGCCGCGGTGGCGCATGGTGAACATCTCCGGAAGAGAATACCCCGAAGTATTTGGATCCTGATTGTTTGTGCAGCTTCGCTCGGCGTGACTGGCGTGGTGGTCATGACGGTTCGAAAATCCAAGGAGGCTCCGGCTGAACAACTGACGCGTCCTTCCTTGGCTGTCATCGGTTTTAGAAACCTGTCCGGCGGTGCAGACGGCGCGTCATTGTCGGCCGCACTCACTGAGATGTTTCGCACGGAACTGGCGGTCAGCGCAAAGCTTCGCTCTATTTCGGGCGAAGACGTCGCGCGGATGAAGCGCGAACTCTCGTTGCCGGCGACCGACAGCTTCTCAAAGGATACCCTCGCCAGGATTCGGAAAGATCTGGACTCCGACATCGTGCTCATGGGCTCTTATGTGCGGCTCGGAAACGATATCGAGCAACAGATTCGGCTTAACGTGGTCCTCCAGGACACACGAAATGGGGAGACGGTTGCGGCTGTCTCGGAAACCGGTTCGAACCTATTTCAGTTGGTAACTCTAGCTGGCGGCGCCGTTCGTCAGCAGCTGGGCCTGGGCGAACGGTCAGCTTCAGAGATGGTGAACCTGAACAGTGCGCGGCCCCACAGTCTCGAAGCCCAGCGGTTATATGCGGAAGGTCTGGAAAGCCTCCGAGGCTTCGAGGCAGGGGCAGCACGAGATTACCTGGCACGCGCCATTCAAGCGGAGCCAAACTACGCCCTCGCCCACAGTATGCTCGCAGACGCCTGGGCCGCGCTCGGTTACGAGGCTAGCGCACGTAAAGAAGCGCAAATCGCCCTTGGCCTTTCAGCGGGTCTTTCACCCGAGGAAGCCCTCTTTATCGAAGCCAAGTACCAGGAATGGGCGAACGAGTGGGACAGAGCCATTGAAATCTATCGGCGGCTTCAACAGTTTTCAAGGGATCGACTCGATTACCGGCTTCGCCTGGCGAAGGCGCAGATCGCGGCGGGCAAAAGCCGAGAAGCCCTCGTCACTCTCGCGCAGACTCGCGAGCTGAGCACGCAGCTGCGAGAAGATCCGCGCATCGATTTGGCGGAGGCGCTGACCGCCGAATCGCTGGGCGATTTCAAGCGGGAGGAAGCTGCCGCCGCGCAAGCCGCCAAAAAAGGCGAATGGCGGGGGGCTCGGCTCTTGGTAGCGCAGGCGCAACTCCGCGAATGCTGGGCGTTCTTTAACCTGGGCGAGCCTGAACAAGCCATTGAAAGAGCCGACCGGGCGCGACGGGCGTTCGCTAGCGTGGGGGACCGAGCGGGCGAAGCGCAGGCCCTGAAGAACACCGCCGATGTAGTGGATGACCAGGGAAATCATGTCAGAGCCGCGCAATTTTATGGGAAAGCCCTGGCCATCTTCCGCGAGATTGGTTATGAAACCGGTTTGGCCGTTACACTGAACAACCTCGCCTATGCGCTCCAAAGGCAGGGCGATCTCGCGGGGGCGAAGAAAATGTTCGAGGAATCCCTCGCAGTGAGCCAGAAGATTTCTGATCGCGGGCGCGAGGCACTTGCGCTGAATGGGGTAGCCATTGTGCTGTGGCGCCAGGGCGACCTTTCCGGGGCCAAGAGAATGTTCGAGGAAGCGCTCCGCCGCCATCTTGAACGCAACGATAGAGATCGAGCCTCAACCGTGCTTGGGAACCTCGCGATCATACTTCAAGACGAAGGGTCTCTTGCCGAGGCACGAAGCAAATTTGAAGAATCCTTAGCCATGCTTCGCCAGATCGACGATAGACGTGGACAGGCGCGGACGTTAGGCAATATTGGAGAGTTACTCATCAAGCAAGGGGATCTCACAGAAGCAAAAAAGAGATTTGAAGAACAACTCGCGATCGGCCGGGCCATCCCTGAGGACCGCCAGTGTGCCTATGCACTTTACGGCTTGGGCGAAGTGCTGTTGTCCGAAGGAGACATCAAGGGTGCGAGGGCAAGCCATGAACAAGCGCTCGCGTTACGCACAAAAATGGGCGAGAAGGGACTCGTCGCTGAAAGCAAACTCGCTCTTGCCCAGGTATCCCTTGAAGAAGCAAACCCCTTCGCGGCCGAGTCCGCTGCTCGAGAAGCCACACAAGAATTTCGCACCGAGAGCGAGATTGACGAAGAAGCGTACGCTAATGCCGTTCTCGCCCTGGCTCTCGTAGCCGAGCGGAAAGATACGCAAGCGCAAAACGCGATCAGGGTAGCCACCGAACAATCGAGCAAAAGCGAGGATCGTGCAGTTCGTCTTCTCACTGCGATTACCATTGACCGTGTCCGCGCCTCCTCTGGGCAGACCGCCCAGGTGATGAAGGACTTACAGTCCTCCCTGCGTGAGGCCATGAAACACGGGTACCTAGGCTACCAACTCGAGGCCCGGCTGGCTCTGGGAGAGGCTGACATGACCGCTGGAACGCCCGAGGCCAGAACTCGCCTCGAAGCTCTCGAGAAGGACGCCAGAAGCACGGGCTTTGGCCTTATTGCCCGCAAGGCCGCTTCCGCACTTAGCGCCAAGCCCGCCCAGAAGTGACTACTTCATCATAACCGCGCAGTTTTCGGCGTCCCCTCGTGGCAGTAAAGCATCGGTCCCACTTTTGAGGTGGTGGCCCGCCACCCTCCTTTGGTAGGTTTATCCCCGCATCCACGTAGACGTCGCCGGAAAAGTCGGCCTTGGCCTATAGAAAAATATGGCGGTATTCTTCCTCAAGCCTCCGGTTCTCTTCGGCCTCAGGATGATCGGAAGAGAGGTCCAACACGTCAACGCGCTGGCCGCACGTGAGCCGTTGCAAGAGAATTTCTCGGCCATTTTGGAAGCGAACCGCGTCGCGATACCTGTACGCCTCCGCGCTCTGCTGAACAAAGGTCACCTCTTCGGCTTCCCGCACGTCATACGCCCGCTGCAAGTTCATGGGAATGTCTCGCAAGAGTAACCGCGCACCCGGCGGTATGCACACCGCAGGAGTTGCTTTCGCGAACCACAACCGGCCCAGTGGGATTTTTGGGGATGCCAGCCCCAGCGCGCCCGTGGGAAACGGGTGCACTACCAGCTCTTCACCCTCCAACGCCATGCGGTTTGGTATGCCAGCCAATGAATAATCACACATATGTTACTCCCTCCTTCGAGAGTTGATACCGGTGTACCGCCGCCTCACGCGAAAAGCAAGCCCGTGCTTATGAAAAAGCCCACGGCGTGTAGCAATGGTACGCCCGTTGGAGTGCATGTGCTCGAGGGTTCCCAGCATTACAGCTTGAGGAGGGCTTTCAACTTCGCCGCCACGACGCTCTGCACGGACGAGTCGAGCACTCCAAGGTATCGCGCGAAGCTCGAGGCATGGATTGTTGCCAATTTGTGCAGCCGCAAAGTTGACAGCGTCTTGAGATGAGTGGAACGGAACTCAGGTTTGCTCGGGTCTAAGACCACGTCAGAGGGAAGAACTTGAATAGGGATCACCGACGAGATGTAGGCAACCAAAACTTCAGGAATTAATCCGAGAGATCCGGTCAGCAGGACCGGACGTAGCTTCATTCCCGCAACGTCTCCGAACGGGAATTGGGCTAAGTAGAGCTCACCGGGGCGCATTCACCGGTTGCCCGTCGTCCACCGTGTAAATATCCTGCTTTGGATCACTCAATTCGCCGGCCCATTCTCTGGCAATTCCGTTAGCCCAAACGCTTCCGGCATCGTCTTCATCTGGCAAAAGGACGATCAGTCGGACGGGCCCCGCCGGGAGCTCTTCCGGTACTTGCGCACGAAGCCGACGGTGTTCGTCGATATCGCCCACCAGTTCGATCGCTTTCCTAGGTGCCGGATCCATTTTCGATTAATCATATCAAAGATTCGCCCTTTTTGAACTGCACGACCATCGCCCTTGGCGCGGGATTGCTGCCGCAATGACGCGACGGGACTTCAGGCATACAATGGGAGCTTGCATTTCCGGCTGTATCCGCTGCTCTTTCCGACGAATCCGTGGTTCAGGTGGTCGATCGCAGGCTCACCAGCGGTGGGGTAGTCTATGATGACCTCGCGAACAAAGCGGTCTGCGGTGTCTGCGCGGACGCTAGGTTCTCAGTCGCCTACACTGGCCTGATGATGAGGCCGGTGCGCACGGACGAGTGGGTCGCCAACCTGCTGTCGCTCGATCAGATGTTGGCTTAACCGCTTCCGACCGTCCTGGATGCTTTGGCAGAGGCGCTCAGTCGGGAGTTCGAAAGAATTCGGCATCAGCCTAGCAGCCAGCGGCGACTGACGCTGGCCTTCGCAGGATTCGGCAGACCAGGGCCGTTTGCGGCGACCGTAAGCAATCAGGAAGACGATCAGGGACACATCCTCGCAGATCCCAACATCCGGTTCCGCGTGTCTATGGACCTCCGCAATGAGAGGAAGATGCAGCGTCTGGATGTTGTTTTCCACGGCGCCGAGGCAGCCATCGACGGTGACCTAGTGCGAGCCATAGCGAAGATGCGTGCTGCGCTATTTCGCAAAAGTGGTGTCCGGATCGCCTCAGCTCTCATTGCTTTTGTACGTCGAGCTGCAAAGCACCCGGTGCACGGACACCTTATCAGTCCACACTGTATCAGCATGGTCCACACCAGGGCATCCAGGGCTATTGCCTGTGACGATCATTTCCTTGGGCAGCGGGCCAAGACCCATTTGCCCCACTTTGTGTTGTCATCCATGTCTGCCAAGTACATCTGGGTTCAGCCAGGCTGAGCTTGATTCTGCTACCGGCAACTGAATGTTGGTTGAGGTGATGGATTCTGCTGTACGGCTGCTGTACAGATGTTCAAAACGAGTTTATTTTTCTAGCAGTCTTACTATGACCGACGAGCTACCAGGCTGCTCCACCCCGCACCACTTTATAGCATTTTATCGACGTAAAACGCGAATCATCCGCGTACAGCAAGGTCGCTCGTCGGAAAAGCTGATTGTTCTACTTTTCGACTCGTTTTGAATTAAACTTTCGTGTTTTGCTGTACTGTTGCCGTACAGTTTCGAGATCGCCTTTCCGTCGACAAGACGAACAGACATGTAGCCTACAAGGCCAGCAGGCTGTTCCCTGGTCCACGACCACTTCTCGCCGCTGTTGCAAATGGTCGCGATTTCTGGAAATGGAGGCATATAATGTCTTTGTTCCTTTTGGATGAAAACGCACCTCACTCCATACTACGTCGGCCTGGTCTATGAAGCCTGCTTGAAATCTTTCTGGAGAAAGAAGGCATTGGCGAAGTTCTTGCGTTTGTGCGGCATCGCCGAACGATTTGTTAACACCTGGGGGCCAGAGGAGTCGAAGAGAGAATTCCTTGACAGACTCTTCGCGGAACTCCCTAAGACGGTTGCCGGGCGGTCTGGGTTGGTTCGTATGGCGAATTTCTTGATGGACCAACGAAGCTTCCCCGACCTGGACGGATGGGAGGATACTGCGGCAAAGATCAAGGCCGCGCATGATGCCGTTTCCAAGCTACGTGCATACCATTCGAGGCAGCAAGAGGAACTGCAATCTGACGAAGATCGAATCAAAGCAAGACAGGAATTTGCGAAACGCCAGCAGGAAGTCACACGGTCCCAACAGACCCTTCAAAAACTGAATGATCGACTTAATGAGCTCGGCCGCGAGGTAGGCTCTCAGGAAGCCGGCTACAAATTCCAGGACTGGTTTTACGATCTACTCGATTTTTCGGAGATACCAAATCGAAAACCTTACGTCCATAACGGCCGCCAAATCGATGGGTCGCTAACCGTGGCAGGAACGACTTACCTAGTCGAATTGAAGTTTACAACAGACCAGGCATCTGCGACAGACATCGATACGTTCCACAAAAAAGTGACGAGCAAGGCCGATAACACCATGGGCGTCATGGTTTCCATATCGGGTTATTCTGCAATAGCTCGCCGAGAAGCCTCTGGCGAAAGGACGCCCCTGTTATTGCTGGATCATGGACACATCTACTTGGTTCTTGGCGGAATGATGGGGCTTGCTGATGTGATCGACCGCATCCGACGCCATGCATCTCAAACAGGCGAAGCTTACCTAGCTGTTTCGGAATTCAGTGGATGATGCGAATACCCAGATTGTGTGAGTAGCTCCTACTTTTCCAAATCTAGCCGGAGATTCTCGTAACGCGAGCGCAGTAGCGAAATGAAGTTTCTGCCATTTAGATTAGCAATCTCTCGGAGATCAGATTCTTCAACCACGACGATCACAATCCCACGATCCTGAAACACCTTCATTTGTTCGCGAGTAGCATCATCCCCAGACTTCTTGCCGGAAATGCCATTCTTTGAGAAAAGAATTCCGAACTTCGCTTTGACAGAATCAAGGACACGACAGAGCTTGGCAAATTCCGAAAAGCCCGCCGGATTCGCCCAATCCTTGCATTCACAAACGAAGTACCGGCCAAATTCGGCCCGGAAATCTGTTTGAAGACCTTCGATAGCACAGACGAGATCGTAGTCCGTAGAAGGGCTTCTTTTTCTGCGATAGACACGGCATCCGGGCATCACGCTCATCAAGTATTCGGCTAGGAACTCCAATTTGCTCCCACTACCGTCACCGAGGCCACTAAGCAGAAACGTGACATAGTGGCGATTGATCGGATAGATGTCGACCTCGTTAGGCGCCGGATAGCCCGTGATCCACTCCTGATCAAGCTGTTGCAAAACCCACTCGGGATATGCACCGGCGGCCTGATTTGTCTGAAAAAAAGCGTAAGCCTCCTTGGCATATCGACTGATCAGATCGTGGGCCAGGCCATGAATCCATGCGGCTCGAAAATATGAACCATGGTGTTCCGGAGACACTGTGCCTCCAGAAGCAATCGCATCCTCAATCAGCGTCAGCATGATGAAACGCTTAGCCACTACGCGTCGCCCTAATTCGTGGTGGCAGTCGCTCATCCAGACCAGTGGCATGCCTTTCATGACGTGGTTTTTTGTCTGCGTTTCGTATTCCAGCATGCTCAGGTACAGTCGTTCGAATACCGCCAAGGCCTCGTGGAATCGCCGTTGACTGATCAGAAAGATTCCACAGACTTCCCAGGGCCGGGCACCGCGCGTCGACACGTGCTCCGGCGAATAATGCTGCGGCAGCAATTCGCAGAGGCGCCAACCACCATCACGATTGTCGAGAAGAGCGCGACACTCAGAAGGTAGACTTTCGATTTCTTCTTGAAACGTCATTACGTAATAGCTGGGAAGGAATAAAGAGCTAACTCCCTCATCGGGAAATCCTTAACATTATCGGTCATCAGCGTGAGTTCATGCACAAGCGCCACGGCGGCGATGGTGGCGTCGGCGATCGTCAAAGTCGTGCCTTTCCGGCTGTAATCTCGTTTTATTAGCCCGGCAAGGCGTGCTACGGGCCAAGTCAGGTGGTAATACTCCAGGCTCCGCAGGAACTCTTCGGTCGCGGTCTCTTCTTTCGGACGCATGCCAGCATAGATTTCCGTTACGTTGATGGGGCAGCAGGCCAGGAGATGGCCGTGTCTTACAAGCCCTAGGAGAAGTTCACGGCGACCCTGTTTGTTATTGAGGGCATCTAT
>JACXTT010004241.1_pt1 | contig 21371 bp, 21 predicted proteins | sample 9270951 | NCBI WGS metagenome assembly JACXTT01 (sample SAMN15532306, study PRJNA645909) | rock metagenome | isolation source: weathered quartz diorite | place: Puerto Rico | collected 2017-06-21
GTAGTTCCCTTCCTTCCTGAGAATGTAACTCTCCTCGACCTCGGTAGCGGCGCTGGATTCCCTGGTCTACCGATAGCGATGGTATTACCGCAGAGTTCAGTGTCTCTTGTGGAAGTTCGCCGAAAGCGGGTCAGCTTTTTGAAAGAAGTAGTACGAAAGAGCCGAGCGACCAATGTAGTGGTCTATGAAGGACGCGCAGAAGTGTTTGCTGAGAAGCCTTCACTTTGTGGCAAATTCACTGTTGTCACCACTCGGGCGACGTGGGATATGGGGACCTATTTACAATATGCATCGTCTTTTCTGAAAGAAGCAGGCATTGTTGTCGTTATGCAAGGACCAAACTCAGGGCATAAGAATTTCAAGATGGAGTATGCCGAGAATGTTCTATCCCTGCATCTATCTACTTCGCACGAGTACATCCTCCCTTTTGGCTCTGAGAAGCGTCGGCTCCTTATCTTTGCTCGGTAATGTTTCACGTGCTACTTGACGGTGAAACAACCCAAAATCCTATATGTGTTTCACGTGCTACTTGACGGTGAAACAACTAGACGAATAAAGATTCCCTGAGGAGAACACATGGTTGCAGATGAGAAACTTACCCTCTCTCCTTTTGAAGTGGGGGTTTTTTTAGGATTGCTTGTCGGTGAAGGTCATTTTGGTGGTGATGGCAAACAACCGCAAATCACGCTGCGCATGCATGTGCGACACGAACCGCTCGCGCGGTGGCTAGAGACACATGTTCCCGTCGGAAAATTATATGGTCCCTACAATCATAACGGACGACAATACTATCAGTGGATGGTGCGTGGAGAAGCGCTAAGAACTATTGTTGCGCCTCTGATAGATACGCTGCCGTTAGCGGAAATTGATCCATACACATATGAACGCTATCGAACCATGAAGGAACGATATCGCTTATGAAAAAATGTAAAGCGGCGCAGTAGATTTTCTTATCTTCCTATCTGATTCAGGGCGCTTTTCTTTCTTGTCCTCCTGTGGTAGGGAAGCCACGGTGGGCAAGATCATTTGCATTGCGAATCGGAAAGGCGGCGTAGGCAAAACCACGACAGCGATTAATCTGTCTGCTGCACTCGGTGTCGCGGGCAAACCTACGCTTTTGGTCGATTGTGACCCGCAAGGAAACGCTACCAGCGGGATTGGCGTAAAACTGACGGATGAAAGCCTCACCCTTTATGATGTGCTCTTAGGGGAATGTACTTTCCAAGATGCTGTGCAAAAGACCACAATTGATAAACTGGATGTCCTCCCCGCCAATCATGATCTCATCGGCGCGGAGGTCGAGCTCCTTTCTTTGGAAGATCGAGAATATCGACTGGAAGCGCTCCTCCGTCAGGAACGCGACCGCTACCGTTACCTCGTACTCGATTGTCCGCCGTCGCTGGGATTGCTTACCGTCAACGCCTTGACCGCTGCGAACAGCGTGCTCATTCCCCTCCAGTGCGAATACTACGCTCTCGAAGGGCTTCGCTCCTTGCTTGAAACTATCGATCTGATTCGTGGTCGGCTGAATCCCGACTTAGCGATTGAAGGATTGTTACTCACTATGTTCGATGCGCGGAATAAACTTTGTCACCAAGTGGCGGCGGAAGTGCGGGAATTTTTTCCGCGCCAAGTGTTTGACGCCGTGATTCCACGCAACGTGCGCCTTAGTGAAAGTCCTAGTCATGGTCTGCCGGTGATTTTATACGATCCCTCCTGTCGCGGCGCACAAAGCTATATAGAGTTGGCGCAAGAAGTCACAAAAAGTGATGATTCAACAAAGGAAATATCACAATGAGTGATTCAGCTCTCGGCCTCAAGCGGCGTGCGCTCGGCAGAGGACTAGGTGCGTTGATTCGCGACACGCCGTCGTCTGCGGCTCCGCCTGCAGAACGCCGCGTGCCCATTGCAGAGATTCGTCCGAATCCGCGTCAACCGCGCCGCTACTTCGACGAAGAACGCATCGCCGAACTCGCGGAATCCATCCAACACCAAGGCATCCTCCAACCGTTGGTCGTGCGGAAACTCACTGATGGGTATGAGCTGATCATCGGCGAGCGCCGCTTCCGCGCCGCCCAGCGCGCTGGGCTCGAACGCGTGCCGGTCATTATTAAGGACGTGAGCGACGCTGAAAGTTTGGAAATGGCGCTGGTGGAAAATATCCAACGTGAAGAATTGACTCCAATTGAGGAGGCCCTGGCGTATCGTCAGTTGATGGAGGAGTTCCATTTCACCCAGGAGGAAGTGGCGAACCGCGTCGGCAAAAGCCGCCCCGTCGTCACCAATCTGTTGCGGGTTCTCAATTTGCCCGAAGAGATTAAAGATGAAGTCGATCGCGGACACATTTCTGTCGGTCACGCGCGCGCCTTGCTAGGGTTGGATACACCAGAGCAACAACTGGAAATGGCGCGGAAGATTATGCGGCAAGGGCTATCAGTACGAGAAACTGAAACGCTCGTGTCTCAATCGTCGGAACCTCCGCTATCAATTGCCGCTCAAGTTCTGCAGGGTCCGTTGCCGCAAGGCGTTGGTATTCACATCCATGTCGCCGCCCTTGAGGAAGACCTCATGCATGCGCTCGGTACGAAAGTGCGATTGCTGCCTAAAAAGAAAGGCGGACGCATTGAAATTGAGTACTACTCCAATGAAGAGCTTGAAGGGCTTGTACGCCGCTTGAAAGGACAGTAAAAGGTATATCCGCAAATCGAGAGTCACACCCTCGTCGATGCAGACCATGAGTTAGTCGACCGTGCACCAACTTGATCATCGGGAGAGGAGATCTGTACGCGTGCTATCGTTCCCAGATTGGACATTTCTCTTTCAAATTGCTCTGTTTCTCTTCCTCTGGAATTTTCTCCGCCAATTTCTCTTTGAACCGAATTTCACTGTTCTGAAAAATCGCGAAGAACGCAGTGCTGGCGCACTAAAAGAAGCAAGCGCGATCAAAGCCGAGGTCGAGGCAATGGGAGAGCAGTACCGCACTCGCCTCACAGAAGCGCGCACAGGGGTCTCCCAGCAAGTCGACGCCATTTACAAAGAAGCAGAAACCGAGGCGCAGGGCGTGATCGATGCAGCGCGGACCGAGGCGATGACCATCATCGCTCAGATGCGCGACAATTTACAGCACGAGATCGGTGAGGCGCGCCGCGCCCTCGGAGAACGTACTGAAGAATTTTCGCGGGAGATCGCTCAGAAGCTGCTCGGGAGGTCCTTGACGTAACCATGAGGAAACATTTAAACAAGGTGGCCGGTTTCGTCGCATCTACGTTTTTCCTAGTCACGCCAGCGGTTGTAGGGGCGGCTGAAGAGGGTCACGAGGGACATAGCGGCCATGCGGGAGGCGGCCTGCAAGAACTCGTTTTTCCTGTCATTAACTTTCTCTTGTTCATTCTTGTGTTGCGCAGGTATGCGCTGCCCGCCGTACGGGAGGCTTTAAGGAAGCGTCGCAATGCAATTGTCCAGGCGCTCAACGAGGCGAAGAAGGCGAAAGACGAGGCGCAAGCTCTGCGGGACGAATATGAGCAAAAATTGGCCGGTCTCGCAGCTGAGCAAGAGCGCTTACGTCAGCAGGCGATAGTCGATGCGGAACACGAGAAACAGAGAATTTTAGAAGAAGCACGGAACATGGCGGAACGCGCTCGTCGGGAAGCGCAACAGACCGCTCAGCGTGAAGTAGAAGAAGCGCGGCGTATCTTACGACAAGAGGTTGCAGAACAAGCTGTGCGTCTCGCCACTGAGCTGGTGCGCGCTCGTTTGACGCCGAGTGATCAAGGTCGACTGATTCAGGATCTTGTGCAAGAGGTGCAGAAGAATGGCAGGAATGACGCGCTACGCTAAAGCCCTGCTCGGCTTGGCGCAAGAGCAGCAAATTGCTGGAACAATTGGCGCCGAGTTATCTCGGACAGCCGAAGTATTGGCTGACCCGGCTCTGGCGAAAACTCTCTCTTTGCCCAACCTCTCCCCTAGAATGAGAAAAGAAGTTGTCGATCAACTCAGCAAAGCGCTTTCCCTCCACCCTCTTCTAGAGAATTTTCTCCGGGTGTTGGCGGAAAATGATCGCCTCAATGATTTTCCCTTGATCGAGAAGTCTTATCAACGCTTGCTTGAACAATCGCTTGGGCGCGTGCGCGCCAACATACGGGTCGCCGCGCCATTGAGTGAAGATGAACTCAAGACTTTGGTCGAGGCCTTCAGTATGCTCACGCAAAAAACAGTGCTTCCCACAGTCACGGTGGATCCCACTCTCCTTGGGGGAGCAGTAGTAGAGATCGAGGGGCGTGTGTATGACGCCAGCCTCAAAACCCAGCTACAACGGCTAGGGGAATCGCTCGTGCAACGCCTCTAATATATCAACACAGACGAAGACCAAAGAAACGATAGTGAGAGGATACGATGGAACTGCGCGCCGCTGAAATCAGCGAAATTATTAAGCGACAAATCCAGGGCTACGACAAACAAGTAGAACTGCGAGAAACCGGCACGGTGTTGTCCGCCGGTGATGGCATCGCACGTATCTATGGGCTTGAAGGAGTCGCTTCAGGAGAATTGTTGCTCTTCCCACATGATATCTATGGCATCGCTTTGAATCTAGAAGAAGATAACGTTGGTGCCGCCGTCTTCGGTGAAGTCCAAGCGATCAGAGAAGGCGATGAAGTGCGCAGAACTGGGCGTATCGCTGAAATTCCTGTCGGCGAGGCGTTGCTTGGTCGCGTGGTGAATGCTCTGGGGCAGCCGATTGATGGGAAAGGACCGCTCGACACCAAGAATACGCAGCGTATCGAGATCAAAGCGCCAGGCATCGTTTTACGCCAGCCGGTGAAAGAGCCGCTCCAGACCGGCATCAAAGCGGTCGACTCGATGATCCCCATAGGTCGTGGCCAGCGTGAACTGATCATTGGCGACCGTCAGACCGGCAAAACTGCGCTCATCCTTGACACCATTATCAATCAGAAAGGCGGCGATGTCTTTTGTATTTATGTAGCGATTGGTCAGAAACAATCGACAGTCGCACAGGTCGTCGATCGACTCGCGCGCGCGGGCGCCATGGATTACACGACCGTGGTTGTCGCTGGCGCTTCCTCCGCTGCGCCACTGCAATTTATTGCGCCGTACACAGGATGTGCGATAGGCGAGTTCTTCCGCGATAGCGGCAGACACGCGCTGGTTGCCTATGACGATCTGTCCAAGCACGCTGTCGCGTACAGACAACTCTCCTTGCTCCTCCGTCGTCCGCCAGGTCGTGAGGCCTTCCCGGGCGATGTCTTCTATCTCCATTCCCGTCTCCTTGAACGTGCAGCCAAGATGAGTAAAGAGCAAGGCGGCGGTTCACTCACCGCACTGCCAGTGATTGAAACCCAAGCCGGCGACGTGTCAGCGTATATTCCCACGAATGTGATCTCAATTACCGATGGGCAGATCTTTCTTGAAACCGACCTCTTTTACGCAGGCATTCGACCAGCCGTGAACGTTGGTATTTCGGTCTCTCGCGTCGGTGGGTCCGCACAAATCAAAGCCATGAAACAAGTCGCTGGCTCATTGCGTCTCGATCTCGCTCAGTATCGTGATATGGCGGCCTTCGCGCAATTCGGCTCTGACCTTGACGCAACTACCCAACGCATGCTCAATCGCGGCGCCCGTTTGGTCGAGATTTTGAAACAGGGACAATATCAACCACTTCCGGTCGAAAGACAGATCGTCATCATCTACGCTGGCACGAACGGCTTTGTCGATCATCTACCGGAATCTGCTCTCAAGAAATATGAAACGGACCTGAGCCGGTTCCTGGAGAGCCGCCATTCCAATATCTACGACGACATCCGCACGAAGAGAGAGTTGACCGACGATTTGAAAACCAGCTTGGGGGCAGCACTGAAAGAGTTCAACGAGAGTTTCTCAGCCTGAGCGGGTACAGAAAAGAAAACAGCAGAGCCGCGCGATACAAGCGCTGTGAACATTCACGTAAGCAATATCCACGATATCTACAAATTCACATGGCTACTCTGAAAGCAATCCGTAAACGCGTTGCCTCGGTGCGGAACATCCAGCAAATCACCAAGGCAATGAAAATGGTCTCGGCTGCTCGTCTACGACGAGCCCAGGAAGCAGCTGTGGCCTCACGGCCATACGCTGAAAAGCTCGAAGCGGTTTTGCAAAATCTCGCCTCGCAGAGCGCAACTCTGTCCCATCCGCTTCTTGAACCGCGAGAAGAGAAGAATGTTGATTTGATCCTGATCACTTCTGATCGTGGCCTTTGTGGTGGTTTTAATTCCAGTCTCATTCGCGCGGCGGAGGCGTTTATCCGCGAACGACCTGGCCAGAAAGTCACACTCTCTTTCATCGGCAGGCGTGGATTCGATTATTTTAAACGTCGTTCAGTCACTCTTGGTGAGCAACATATCAACCTCTTTGGCAAGTTGACGCCTGCGCTTGCACATGAGATCGGTGTTCGCATGAGTCAACGCTTCATCAACGGAGAGACTGACGGCGTGTATGTGTTGTATGCACGTTTCCGTTCTGCAGTCTCGCAGATTCCGACAACGGACAAAATGTTGCCTGTCACAGCAAAAGAATCTGCTTCGGGGCGCATGTCTCTCGAATATCTCTACGAGCCAGCGCCACAGGAACTGATCGCCAGTCTCCTGAACCGTTATATTGATATGCTGCTCTATCGCGCCATGCTCGAATCGGTCGCGAGTGAGCATGGCGCCCGCATGACTGCTATGGAGAACGCGACCAATAATGCTGTTGATATGATCAACCGCTTGACGCTCGATATGAACCGAGCACGACAAGCGGGCATCACCAGAGAACTGCTTGAAATTGTCTCCACTAGCGAAGCGCTAAAGTAACGCCTGAACAGGCGAGGAGAGTACGGATCATGGGAGAAAATGTCGGAAAGATTACACAAGTGCTAGGAGCCGTTGTTGACGTCGACTTCGAGAACAGCGCGCTCCCGCCCATTTACAATGCGTTACTAGTCACGAACCCTGCCATTAACGATAAGGAATGGAATCTTGTCCTTGAAGTTGCTCAACATCTTGGTGAGAATACCGCGCGTTGCATCGCTATGGATAGCACGGAAGGACTCACCCGTGGGATTCCGGTGCGTGATACCGGCAACGTGATTACGGTCCCGGTTGGGGAGCCAACGCTCGGACGCATTCTCAACGTGATTGGTGAAGCAGTGGATGAAGCCGGACCAATCGACGACTCCAAACGTTCTCCTATTCACCGCCCTGCCCCGTCGTTTGTTGATCAGGCGACTGAAGCGAAAATTCTGGAGACCGGTATTAAAGTTGTTGACCTGCTTGCTCCGTATCCGCTCGGTGGAAAGGTTGGACTGTTCGGCGGCGCTGGCGTCGGCAAGACGGTTATTTTGCTAGAGCTGATTAGCAGCATCGCCACGCAACACGGCGGCTATTCTGTCTTCGGCGGGGTTGGCGAGCGAACCCGCGAAGGCAACGACTTGTGGCTAGAAATGAAAGAGTCCGGCGTTATCAATAAAGCGGCGCTCGTCTTTGGTCAGATGAATGAGCCTCCCGGCGCCCGTGCTCGCGTCGCACTCTCCGCACTGACCATTGCTGAGTATTTCCGTGATGAAGAGCACAAGGACGTGTTGCTCTTCCTTGACAATATCTTCCGGTTCGTGCAAGCCAATTCTGAAGTGTCGACGCTGCTGGGACGTATTCCTTCCGCCGTAGGTTATCAACCGACGCTTTCGACGGACGTCGGCGATTTGCAAGAGCGTATTACTTCTACAAAGAACGGCTCTATCACTTCCGTGCAGGCAATCTACGTCCCGGCTGACGACTTGACCGACCCCGCTCCGGCCACCACGTTTGCTCACCTTGACGCTACGACCGTGCTGTCGCGGCAGATTGCAGAGCTGGGCATTTATCCAGCGGTCGACCCGTTGGATTCCACCTCGCGCATGCTGGACCCCAACATCATCGGTGAGGAACATTATCAAGTCGCACGTAAAGTCCAAGAAGTATTGCAACGTTACAAAGACTTGCAAGACATCATCGCAATTCTGGGTATTGATGAATTGTCCGAGGACGACAAAATCATCGTCACGCGTGCGCGAAAAATCCAACGCTTCTTGTCGCAACCTTTCAAGGTGGCGGAACAGTTTACCAATATCAAAGGCGAGTATGTCCGCGTAAAAGACACCATCCGTAGTTTCAAAGAACTAGTGGAAGGGAAGCACGACGACCTGCCTGAGCAGGCGTTCTTCTTGGTCGGCACGATCGAGGGCGCCATCGAGAAGGCCAAACGTCTCGCGGCGTAGAAAGCCGCTCCTCACGAGTCTTTGAGTCATTGCTTTCTGCTATTAGTACCTTGCTTCTCCATGATGCAGTGACTCAATGGCCCGATGATGCAATCTTTCAATCAATAAAATTATGGCAGAAACTCTTCGACTTCGCGTTGTCACCCCAGAGCGTCTACTTCTTGATGAAGATGTAGATGAAGTCACCGCCCCAGGAACGGAAGGGGAATTTGGCGTACTGCCGAATCACACCACTTTCTTGTCTTCTCTTCAGCCAGGGCGGCTGATGTATAAACGCAGCGGCCAAACTTACATCATGGCGGTCAGTGGCGGATTCGCTGAAGTCGTGGACAATAACATGTCTGTACTCACAGATAGTGCGGAGCTTCCAAACGAAATCAACGTGGAGCGTGCACGCGCCGCGCTCCACAACGCCGAGGAAGCGCTCAAAACGCTCTCACCTACCGATCCTGCGTTTCTGGAGACGCAAGCCGCTTTTCAACGCGCTCAGGCCCGCATCGAAATCGCCAGCAGACGCGCATAAAACTACAAAGTTGTAGGTTTAATTCCTAATTGTTCCGTCAACTCTAATAACGAAACCTGTCGCAAACCAGCTAGTTCAATAAGATGCTGAATACGGTGGGCGTTCAATTCTTCAATCTGGTCTGAAAGACTGATCAGTGTTGCTTGCTCCTCTGGTGTGAGGTTTTCCGCTCGACGCTTCTCAGTCAATTCGTCATAGCGTTGCCACCAGTCTGGAGGGAATCCTTCGTTAATTTGCTCTAACAAACGAGCCTCAGGCTCGGGAAGGTATGACGCCTTTGGACGGTCAGTCTCACGCAGGTGCTGGCGTAAGATATTCACGACATACTCATCAGCGCCAAGTCCATGCTGAGCAGCTTACTCGCGCACCTGCGATTCCAGTTCGGGCGAGATTTCAATAGTCAGGGTCATGGGGTGATTATACCTTCGACATTGTTCCTTGCCAGTATCGTCCTGTAGCCTCCTGAAGGAAGTCAAGAAAAGCTACATGAGATCGTGATTGTATTGCACCGGTCGCAACAGCAATATCTAGGAATCGGAGTTTGTAAAGGTGATTTGGTAAAAAAATCGGAGGAGACTTTTCGAGATAATTGCTCCTGACACCGCAATCGTCCTCGTCCAGCTTCCTGCATGCACATCGAAGCACGAGAGTACAAAGACAAACCCGTAGAGAGAGATAATTACTCGTCCTATGCCTCTTCGGTAGTACAGATCTCACCTTCCCCGAGGCCCGACGACTACTCGCACTAAAAATCCGTGCCCTTCTTCTGAAACATCATCCTCTAAAGCGGCTGGATTCGTACAGTAGCTCTTAGGATCATAAACGAAGCAGACCAGAGCATCACAGTCTGGATGAGCCTGATATCTTTCTTTGTCTTCTATGAGTTCTACCACAACTTCTTTTTGCCCTAGATTTTTGCGTGTCATCTTCGTTTCCACGAATACACGCTCGCGTTTCAACAAAAAATCTGTGCGAGACGAATTCCCCGCATAACTTGGAGTATATTCCTCTGGCCGAACATCCTCGAAATGAAGACGAAGAAGGGCATGCATTAAATGTTGCACGTCGTATTCGTCCAACATCTGCATGGTTGGTCTGTCTCTGTAGGGCTTCTGAAGCTGCAGTGCACACAGATGGAACTGCTGACAAATTTGAACAACTAATTCGACTGCATCCCGAGTTGAGTTATGAAGTTGCCAATTTTTGGCAACCTCAGATTCAAGTAATGCGTTCGTGCTTATTTTAATTGCTGAATAGAGGATAGCAGCTCGCCCTACATCACTTGGGAATAATTCTTCTTCAAGGCATCTTCTTAAAAAGATTAAGTGGAGGTCTTTATCCTGAAGTTCCTTCCAGAATCCTTTATCTCGACGGGCTGGAATTGCTTTTAACCACACAAGAAGCGCTAGTTCATCAAGTGCAAGGGTAGGAAACTGGCTAGGAGGTAAAATATCATCAGCCAAACCAAGGGCCATCTTACAGAGAGAAAGCAGATATTTTGACCACTCGTCACCACTCAGGAAATTGGGAAGCCTTAAGAGTACCTCTTTCAACCAAGACTTTTGTTTTTCTTGTAGGTTGGGCGTGTGCTGTACGCCTAGCGCGATCCCGAATAGCTCTGACGGTCGGAAAGGGAACGCCATGCGATCATTTGGAAATGGATCGCGTTCCGAGAGTCGAGAGAAGGCATCGCTCCATCCATCAGGAGTTACTCGGTTCGCAGTAAGGGACTGCAGCTCAGCAAAGAACCCTGCTACCGCCAATTCCGGAGCTGTACTTGAACCCGTTAAAATTGGGAAAACTAAGTGGACGGGAGATATTGTTGGAAGATTAGCGGAAAGCTCACGGAAGACAAAAAGCGCAAAACCTGTTTCAGGAGAAGGCCAGAGTAAGTTGTCTTCGAGATAATGCGCTAGCTCACTTAACTGTGAAGCAAAATTTTTGCTCAGTGGACTTGTCATAGAAACCATTTACTTGAGCGCAATTTACTGTTCAGTGGAACAGGAGACCAACCTGGAACTTTCTTTAATCGCACCAACAGCTTAGCAATCAGTTCGGAGTAGTAGATCGTGACAGGAGTTTGGGCTGGCTGGGTCGACCGCCATGTAAGGGAGGTAAACTTTAATACTTGGTCAGTAAGGTAGGTAAGGTCACAGCCCGTTGAATACGGATGAAGATGAATCAGCAATGGGGTCGGTAAAGGAGTAGTGGCCCTCTTGATCTGTCTAGGTCCATTCGTGCAAAGAAGACGTGTATTTTTACCGAGATGTACCAGTAGACCACGTGGGGGAGCAAATGTCCCTTTGGTCCCGCTCTTACCGGTGTCCTGTCCCTTTTGTCGGTAATCGAACACCTGAAACGGGTGCTCGTGTAAGATGTCGAGAAAGGCAAACTGTACATTCTGTTCGGGGGCTGCCTCAGCAACGCATTCTGCCATTAACGCGTCTACCTCAAGATTTCGGAGAGGTTTTGACGCATGAAAGACAACGCGAACTGTGTCCCCAGAGCGCCATCCGTTGCGTTCTCGGACTTCCTGTAATACTTCGATCATAGTTTCCTTTAAGACTTTTTGATAATCCTCAAATCGACATTCTTTGGAAACATTCGCAAGCAGATAGTTCCCATCACCACGAAAGACCGTCGTAATCCCAACGTGGCGCTGGCGTTCTTCGAAGCGACTGCCAGAAATCTCTGCTATGCCCATCCCAATTACAATTTCGTCATTAACCGTTAGATCGTGATTGACTGTCCATGGGACGCCTCCCATCTTTGCATAAAAAGCAACACTAAGATTTTGGAAAATGAAGGGTAAATTATCTGGTCTACGAAAAATAGTAGAAGTACGTGCTTCCTGTACTGGAATTCCATTCGTCAGCAATATCGCCTTAGCAAAAAGATAAGGACTAATTGCATCGGGAAGTTGGGCATGCTCATCCTGTATAACTACTAGCGCTGCATCATATTGACTTTGAGAGGCAAGATATTTTTCGACGGTGGCGTAATAAAGTTGAGCTGGAGTCTTCTCTCTTCCACCAAGTCCTCTCAGAGGAACTGGACAGAAATCAAAACGGGGATTAACCAAGTCAAATGCACGTACGAAACCCTTTGAGAAATTCGTTCCCGGAATTCCATCCCGCAGGTGCCGCAATGCCTGCTCAACACGATTCTGGGTAGCATCTGGACATACAATCAAGAGACGCGGACTACGTCTTGGGAAAGAATCCCTACTATAAGGTCCAAATTGTGTGAGCCCACTCCAAGCAAACTCATCCCGTTTCGTTTTTGCTGTGTCGAAACAATATTCTACAGGGTCAAGTTCCATCGCAGTTGTAAAGGCCTCTGAATTGCCCAAACTAATTTGTTCACCAATAGTGGCAGTCAATCCTGTGGTAAGTTGTAGTCCTTTGGCTTTACGAAACTGCTTGAGGAATTCTATGAGACAGTTGTTTAACCCTGCTCCTGTGAGAAATTGTGACTCTAGGGCCTCTCGTCGATTGTTGAATTCGTCATAACGATCACCCAGGAGTGCTGTCAGACACCGTGCGAACACAGCCTTTGAACCTTCAAGCTGGACAGCGTTAGTAGCAATAGACGCTATATTTTCAAAACTTTCCTCTAAGATAACTCGACCGTCTTCAAGAGAAGCAATCCGGCCAATCAATTGACGCTCGCCTTCGACAGGCTTACGACGGATAATGTGAAGTCCCGCTAAATTGAGGCCCGAGTCCTGAAGGCTATCCAAGGGTGCCTCGACAGACCAGTTCATCGCAACTCCGAGAACTAACACGATCTGAAGCTCACCCTCTTTCAACTCAATAAGCCGCGTTTCACAAGCAAAGCGAGGACGAATCTTGAAACTGTGAACGAGTGATGGAATCCTATCCCAGTCTTTCACAATTTCGTGAACGAGTTCTTTCTTTCTAGCAAGGAAGCGAAACCTCTTTCTTCCAGGAAGAGGATCATATTTGGGCAATAATGTAGGAAGAAGTTCGTTCGCACGAGCGTTCAACAAGGAAAGCCCTTGGTATTCATCAGTTCTGAATTGTTGAGCTTTCCCAAATGAGAGGCGAGGCCTCTCGACTCTTGGAATTCCATAGATTGCTCCATCACGCCAATGTAGAAACCATTCCTTCCCTATCTTTTCACGAAGAGGCTTTAATTCACTGTTATCGAGAATTGGCTGAATGAACACAAAGAATTTTGGTGCAGAGAGGATTAGAGGGAATGCATTAAGCCGAAGCGGAATCCCAGTCGCAAAAGGCTGAGGTTTAGATATGACAGGCTCGGTAGTGACCTTAGTCATTTACAATCTCCACCGCCGGATTTACCAAACGCAAAGGAGACAAGGAGCCAGCGAAGCCGAGCATTTTATCTTCTCTTTACTCTTGTTAAAATTGAGAACCCGAACTGATCCTCGATTTGCAGCACATGACGAATACATTCATCCATTACCGTCTCTCGATCCATATCCGCGGGAATCGTCACTTCCAAAGTAAAGTCTTCATCTTCATAGGGAGGAATCGGGCGAGTAGAAGCATTAGGAAACGACTTGTGGATCTCCTCAACCAGGAACGCAACGGCTTTAGCTAGGCTCTCTTTTCCGCATCCCCCAACACTCATAGGTCTTGCCTTTGAGCACTATCGCTTCTCAATCGGGCCGGGCCAAGGAAGAGCGTATATACGACTGCTATTCGTCGTGTAGTATTGAATTTGTCGCCGCCCGGCACGTATCACTTTTCCCATCTGAGCAGCTTTAGTCCTGAACTCTGGTGCATGAAGAAGACGTCGCAGCAGTTCAGGCACTAATCGGAGTCGCTCATTTGGTAAGGAAAGACAGATGATCCCGTAACGTTTGTGAGCTTGGACTTGTCGCCAGAAGTCGGGAACATTGGTAGTGACGAATGTCGCCCCTTTGGAACGCTGAAGTAGCTGTGGAATAGATTCGTCTTTGATGATCATCCCCGGAGACAACTCTGTAATCGAGCAGACACGCCCTGGATACCAAGCAGCGATGGGATTATCCAAACGGAGCACGAGCAAGTTTTCGTCCAACACAATCACGCCGCAACTGTCTCAGCCTCGCGCTTGAGCAGAGATGCGGCAAGCTTCAACGTTTCCTCTACCGCTTCTCGCGGGACTCGACCACGCAAATTGTCCACCAACTTTTCTATAGATTCCCCTGAGGCTAAGAGACCTAAGACGACTTCGACCTCAATACGGGTATACTTAAACGTCGGACGGCCCCCACAAACACCAGGAGCGGCAACAATGTAGTTTCCGAGCGGATAATACGCATACGACTCCCCCTTCACAACTTCGCGAACGAGCTTTTTTCCGCTTTTTACCATAAGCAATCTTTTTTGTAGGATACAGGTTTCAGCGTACACCTCTTGACGAGAAACGGCCATCCTTCTTATCCACTGACCATAATCGTACTGGATCGACTCCCCTTCCGGACCTCAATACGCATGGGCATGGCGGCGGCGACTTCTTCAACATGGGTGATGATGCCCACGATGCGTCCCTCTTCTCCGCGCAGTTCTTGTAATGTCTCTGTCACCAACTGCAATCCTTCTCGATCAAGCGTGCCGAAGCCTTCATCTAAGATAAGGCACTCGGTTGAGGTCTTCGCGGCTTTGCCGGTAGCAATTTCGCGGAAACTTTGTGATAGCGCCAAAGCGATAGCGAGCGACGCAAGAAAAGTCTCGCCGCCTGAAAGCGAATGCGTGGGACGAGCGCGTTGTTGGTCTTCATGGTCAACAATGAGCAGTTCAATAGTCCGGCGTTTATATTCGATTTTGAAGGAGTAACGTCCGTGCGTCAGTTTCAGCAGGTGCGCACTGGCGTCATGCATCAAGGCTTTAATGGCGCCTTCAGAAAGATAGTCCGTAAACTCGGCGCCAAGGAGTTTGCGTAAATCCCTAGATAAGTGACTTTCGTTTTCAGCTTCACGCAGTTTCTGTTGTTCTTGTTCTTTTTCCAGGCAGCGACGTTGAAGATCATTCATCTCAGCTTCAAGCCGGCTCCGGCGCTCGCGCAAGGTGATGCCCCGCTCGTGTACGGCCACAAGGTGCTCCTTGACATTTTCACCATCGGGATTCAATCCTGGAATGACGCAAGCTTGAATCGCGGTTCGCGACGCCGTCCGCGCTCTGCTGAGCTCCTCTGCCGCTTGGTCAATCGCCTGGCGGGTGTTCAAGAGAAATCCTGCTCGTGCTTGCAGGTCTGCGCGCAAAGCGGCCAGGCTCAGCTCGGCCTCCTCTTTTTCTTTCTGTAATGATTCAAGACGTTGCCCGTAGATCATGTGTTGCTTTTGTTTATGTGCGAATTCCTGCAGTTCACTAGCAACTGCGGATAGCGCGGGAAGCGCTGATTCGCCGGTCAATTCCAGATATTCACGCACGATTCGAGCCGCGCGCTCCGCTCGATTTTCGGCGGCCTGCTGTTCGGACTGCAACAGCCGATGCGTTCCTTCAGTCTGGATTTTTTTCGTGTTGAGTTTATCAAGTGTTTCTTTCGTTTGCCGCAAGGTCTGTTCCGCGTCTTTCACGGCCTGTTCGGTCTGAAGAAGCGTCTGCCGTTGCGCCGCCAACACCACCTCGGGATCATGCCCTTCAGCACGATATGGCGCGAGCACCGTGTCTAAATCGGCAAGTTGCCGCACGCCTTTCTCTAATGAAGAAGAGGCCCCTCGTGACGCTTCTTCCAGTGTAGCCTCATGCCGCTGTGTTTGTTCTCGCCGTTGAGCTAATTGCTTTCTCTCCTGCTCTAGCGCGCGTGTTTTGGTTTCGAGCTGGCTGAGGAGCAGCGTGATCTCTTGCCGCCGCCCCTGCAACGCCGTAAGGGCGTCCTTAAGAGAGGAGAACCCTGGAAACTTGGCGAGGAAGCTTGCCTGGGCTGCTTGGCGTTTTTGCCCCCAATTCGTCAACTCTTGCTCACTTGCCTCTTTTCGCGCCTGCGCAGTAACGAAAGAAGTTTCAGCTTTCTGGAGCGCTTGTCGTGCTTGGACCAGCAGCGTTCTGGTCTGTTCAAGTTGTTGCTGCAACGCAAGTTGATCGGTCTGCGTTACCGGAGAAACGGAAGGAACTTCGTGGACAGTCGTCAGGCACACCGGACAGGGCTCTCCGCCATGGAGCGTTGCGCGCAGGTGAGCAATCTCGTTGTTTTTACGATTCTCTTCAACAGCATGGGCAGCAGCCTGTTCTTGCTGTTCCGCGTGGACGACGGCCTGCCGTTGCTTTTGTAACTCTTCCTCTGCAGCGTGCAGCGCGGCGCGAGACTGTTCAACCCTTTGTGCGCTTTGTTTTTCTTCTTTCACTGCTTCTTGCAGTTCTTTTCCAAGCTGTACAGCTTCGACCTCCTGTTGTCGTTTTTCTTGTTCCTCCAGGCGGGCCTGGTCACGTTGTTGTTGGAGCGTTTGCAGCTCCGCCTCTTTTATTTTTTCTTGATCGAGCAGCGTTGCCAATTCTTGTTGGCGACTAGCCAGCTCACGCGTGTGCAATTGTTGTTGCTCTGTTAATTGCACGCGCTCGCGATGCAACTCTTTCCACCGGCGTGCTGCGTTCAATTTATCCGTCAGCGCAGCAATGTCGCCATGAGAGGTGATCTCCGCACGCAACGTCGCGAGCCGCTCTTCATATAAACGCTGTGTCTGTTCGACAGTCTGTGTCTGAGCAGTGATTTGCTGCGCCAGTGCGTCCAGTTCTTGTCGTCCTTGCCCCAACGCCTCGGCTTTGCTCTCGATTTCCTGACAAGCCGCATCATGCTCCCGCAGATATCCTTCAGCGCGTTGCAGCGTTTCATGGCGGCGGGCGTCATAGGCAAGCGTCACTCGTTCTTGTTCAACTTCAGCAATTAGTTGTACATGCGTGTGAAGCCGGGTCTCCTCAGTTTCCAATCGCTGTTGGGCGCGGTCGCGCTCTTCCAAGCGGGACTGTTCTTCTCTCTGCAACTCAGTCAAACGGGCGGCAAGGGTCTGGACAGTCTCGACTTGGACTGTCAGCGTGCGTAGCTCTTCTTCCTGCGTACTCGTCTGAGTAATTTCCTGCGTAAGGCTCTCGATTTCACTTTGACGTTGTCCAACCATGACGTGCGTCACGCCAGCGTATTGCGGCTGTTGCAACGTCTCGCGAATCGTATCGGCACGGCTCTTCGAGCGGGTTTCCAACTCTTTGGCGCGGTCGACCACGCGCTTATATACGCCTAGCTCAAGAATCTTTTCTAAAAGGTCACGACGCTTACTGGGTTCACTGCTGAGGAATTCGGCGTAGCGTCCCTGCGGGAGGATCACGGTCTTCGTGAAGCTATCGAAATCGAGCCCCAACAATTCCTCAATGCGTCCCGTCAACCGGTCCGAGCCCGAGATATCCTGAATCCATTCGTTTCCGTCATACTCACTAAGACCAGACTCCGTTGTCTTCCCTGTCCGCCGCACGGCGCGGAACTGGCGGGGACCAATAGTAAAATCAAAGGCCACTAGGCACGTGCTTTCACCAGCCGAGATAACACCTTTCGAATCGGCTCCGTAGCGGGCGGTGCGGCCGTACAAGCACCACACGATGGCGTCAATGAGCGAGGATTTACCACTCGCCATGGGGCCGGTGATAGCAAAGAGGTCAAGATTAGAAAAATTAACGGTCAGCTCTTCCCCATCGATCGAGCGGAAGGGCATGAAATTTTTGAGAGTGAGTTTTTGTGGTCGCATAAAAAATAGAGGTAAAATATGTTTACAAAGAAGACCTTATTAAGTTGCCTCATGTCGTCTTGTCTGCTGGTCATACCAGAAACGGCTGCTATTCAATAGACTGCTCGGGATGCACGCCGAGCCAGAAAAAGGAGCCAATCACCGCAAGTGCGGCGGAAGCGTAAAGCGCGCCGTCCCAGCCGAAGTGATGAGCAAGGAGTGGTGTGAGCGTCGGCGACAGCGCCCCGCCTAAATTCCCGCCCATGTTCATGAAGCCGCCCACTACGCCGGCATGTGTTCTCGACAAATCAATCGTCGTGGCAAAATATGCAGGCACTCCGAGAAAGAGCGACCCAGAGCCAAGAGAAAGAAAGACAACCGCTAAGATGGGATCTGCCGCCGCCGCCCCAGCGCAGATCCAGCAGGCGCCAAGGAGCAAACCCACAATTCCTAACATACATCGCCCGATCCGTTTGCCGTAGCTGCGACTGAGGCGGTCTGATAACCAGCCGCTCAGGGGAGCCACGAGCGCCGCAGTTGCAAACGGGAGGCTGCCATAGAGTCCCCCATGGGTGATAGAGAATCCTCGCACATTGACCAGATAGAGATACAACCAAGAAAAATATAAATACGCGATATAGCCAATGGTGAAATACGCCGCTGTCAAGCACCACAGGCTTTTGCTATGCAGGAGCGCGCGCCAGGGTGCAGGGCCAACTCTTTGATGAATATCTCGATTGTGGACGGATTGGTCTTCAGAAGCGCTCTCAGTGATATAGCGTAATTCGGCTTGGTTGATCTGAGGATGCTGCTCCGGTCGATCCCGTGCGAACCAATACCACAACAAAGCAATGCCGATTCCCGCCGCGCCGGCGAGATAAAAGGCGACTCGCCAGCCTAGAGTCACCATAATGGCGACGATGAGCGGCGGCGTAACCGCAGCGCCGACCATGCTGCCGCTGCCGCCAATGCCAAACGCGAGCGCACGTTCCTGCGGCGGAATCCAGTTTGCCACGGTACGATTGCGATTAGGCAGCGCCGCCGCCTCGCCTATACCGATAAGGATGCGGATCACCATAAAGGAACCGACGATGCCAAGCAGCGACACGAGGAATAATTCACCGGCGATTGCAGTCGCCATCGTAAAAGCCGACCACCAAACGATGGCCCAGGTGAGCACTCGTCTGGGGCCAAAGCGATCTCCGATCCACCCGCCCGGGATTTGTAAGAGAGCATAGCCAAGGACGAACGCGCTAAAGACAGATCCCATCTGCACTTCGCTCAAGCCATATTCAGGAATGATGTATTTGGCGGCGATCGAAATATTGATCCGGTCGATGAACATCAGGATGTCGATGACAAAAATTAATCCGATGATCAGCCAGCGAATATAAGTTGGCCCCTGCGCCATAGTTCCCCTCCTCATACCGGCGTGCAACGTCTTACCCCGGCTCAGGGTTACTCTACGTGGATGCCACTCGTCAAGGGTTGGTGAAGGGAAGAAAAGGATTGAGCTTAGCGCAGACAAATCTATACAAATTTCATACGCTGTCTTTTTCCCAGGCCAACCTGCCAAAATTCGATGTCCTTTTCACGGACACGGATGACCTTTCCCATCCGTACAGCTTTGGTTGAAAATTCTGGGAGACGAAACAAGCGACGAAGAAGCGCAGGAATGCGGTGTTGTTGCTGGCGAGGAACAACGCAATAAATGAGACAATACCATCGGTCACAAAGACGTTTGTAAAAGAAATCGTCATCTAAGGTGATGAACGTCGGTTGTTTTCTCTGGCGCAGGAGTTGGAGAATGCGATCGTCTTTCAGGGCTTCCTCAGGGACAAGGTCCTCAATTTTCGTGACGGTTATCCATCTTTGCAATGGCTCAAGCACTTCCGTGCGACCGAGATGCTCATCAAGTAATGAGCTGGCTCATGCGGCTTTATGATACTGCTTAACTAACGCGCCTGTAGCTAATTGGAGGGCTTCCTGGACTGCCGCGCGAGATAGACGAGGCCATTCCTCCAACACCCATTCTATCGAACGGCCATCGGCAAGATAGCTGAGGACCGACTCGACGAGAATACGCGTCCCGAGGAAAGTGAGTTGACCGTGACAAATTTCTGGATCACTCACCACATACTGGCCAACAGCAATGCGTTTTGTCGACTTCATAGATGAGCGGAATTTTATAATATGGAGTCCATTATCGCTATAAGGGGATGCAACGTGACACGTTTTCCGCCTTTTGCCGATCCGCCACATCAAATCCGGTACACAAGTGCCTCCTACGATTTCCTAGCACTCGCTCTTAATTCATCATGCTGCATTCATCATTACATAGTTTACTTGAGCCCCGCTTTGTGCAAACTGGCAAGATATTGTTCTACAGCTGCGGGATCTTTGATGGGGAGCCGCTGTCTCAGACCTTCTAGCGAGAAACTGGGATTGAGCCGCAGGACCTCTGCTGCCTCCGCTCGGGCCTCTTCCTCTCGACCTAACGCACTATAGATACTAGCCAAGATCTCGTGGGGACTTGAAAAACTGGGGCTCAGGGCAACCGCTCTCTTGAGGACTATGATTGCTTCCTCAACCCGCCCCGTCAAGCTATAGGCAGAGCCTAAGCCCGTTAAGTAAGTAGCCAGATAAAGGGGATTACGGGGATTCAAGCGTATCGCCTTTTCGAATTCGTCAATGGCTTCCGCTGGTCTCCCTGCAAAGATGAGACTACCTCCCAAAGCCGCATAGGGAGAATAAAAATTGGGACTGAGGGCAATGGCTCGCTTTGCCTCGGCAATAGCCTGTTCATATTGCTTGTTCCTGTACAGATACACTAGCCCTAATACATCATGAGCTAAGGATAAGGAGTCATCCAAAGCGATGGCCTGCTGCTCCATTGCAAAAGCCTGCTCTACTGCCCTGGGGTCGTCACTCAATTGATAAAACCATTCCATCCAGTAGGTCCACCCCATCCAGGCGTACGCCACGGCATACGTTGGATCTAACGCAATGGCCTGCTTGTACATCTGTCGGGCCTGGTCGAACATCTCTTTCGTGAAGTGCCACTGAGACTCTAACCCGCGCAAAAGGTAGTCGTACGCTTCGGGGTTGCGCGTATAGGTGCGCTCCCACCATGCTTCCTCCTCGTCCGTCAACTTCAGAGCCAGATGCGCCACGATCTTCCGCCTGACCTCCTCTTGCAAGGTAAAGAGGTCTTGTAGAGGTCGATTATAGCGCTCAGCCCACACATGATGCCCTGTACGTGCATCCACTAACTGGGCCGTGATCAGGACCCGGTTATCCGCCTTACGGACACTGCCTTCCAACACATATTGCACCCCCAGCTCCCGCCCTACGTCTTCTACTTTCACAGCCTTGCCTTTGTAAGTGAAAGTGGAGGTGCGGGCGATGACAAACAGCCCCGAGAGCCTGGAAAGATCAGTGATAAGGTCTTCGGTCATGCCATCGCTGAAATACTCCTGTTCAGGATCCCCACTCATATTGGTAAACGGGAGTACGGCGAGCGAAGGTTTGTCAGGTAATGGAAGCGACGGAGGCGCGGCCTGGGTGCTGGGTGTTGGGGATTGGGTGTTAGGGATTGGAGAAGTCCAATAGCGAACGGCTCCTGCTATAGCTACGAGGAGCAGCAGTCCCACAGCCACCCAGCGAAGTGCAGCAGATATCCTGCTAGCTTTGGCCTTGGAACGTGGAACATTGAACGTTGAACTCCCTGCCTCTGAGGCGGACCCCTCACCCTGGCCCTCTCCCCCAAGGGCAATGGCGCGCAGTTAAGCCAGCACGCGTTTCCCATACTTGGCAAACCGCAACCGATGGGCCGCCGACCGTTTGTTGCGTTTGCCCTGGCGACCCGGGCGCTG
>JACXTT010004243.1_pt1 | contig 21368 bp, 17 predicted proteins | sample 9270951 | NCBI WGS metagenome assembly JACXTT01 (sample SAMN15532306, study PRJNA645909) | rock metagenome | isolation source: weathered quartz diorite | place: Puerto Rico | collected 2017-06-21
TTTTTGTACTGTTCGGTATAAAAAATTTAATTGCTTATTGGGTTGCTTCTGCCCGATACCTTTTTATCTATAACGTTGCTAGCCGGTTATCCGAAAAAGGTATCAGGCAATACCTGAAAAAGGATTATCTCAACTATGTCAATATTGATTCTTCAGTATATATCCGTAAGATAAGCCAGCAGCCTATCGAATTCAGCCACTATATCCTAACCAATTTTCAACAGGTCATCTCGCAAAGCGTATTGGTGATCTTTGCGCTAGCGGCTATTGTATGGTATCATGCCACCCTGTTTCTGTTGTTGTTTATCCTGTTGATGCCTGCTGTTGCTTTGTTGGGCTGGATGCTGAAAAAGCGCTATGATCACATTCGTCGTAGCATTAAGCAAACCAGTGCCGACACATTAAAGAACCTGAAGGAAGCTTTATCCGGCTATATCGAAAGCCATATTTATGATAAGGATGATTTTTTTGTCGACCGTTACTATCGCCAGCAGCATCAACTCAATCACTATATCTGCGTTCAGCAATCACTGCAATATCTGCCCTCACGGTTGATCGAGGTTTTTGCTATCCTTGGCTTTTTTATTCTGATCGTGATCAATAAATGGTCGTCACACACCCCGGCTATTGATCTGCTAACCATTAGCATATTCGTGGCTGCAGCTTATAAGATCATCCCCGGCATAGTAAAGATCATCAACAGTGCGGGACAAATGAAAACCTATGAATTTGTGTTAGACGATCTGCTGAAAGATAATCACATATCCGGCGCCAAAACAATTAGGCAATCTGAGAAAATCCATTCAATCAGTCTTGAAAAAATACATTATAAATACCACGGCCAACCAGTATTAAACGGAGTAGGATTTGACATCAACCCAGGCGATCTTGTTGGATTATCCGCAGAGTCCGGTCGCGGCAAGACAACCCTTATCCATATCCTGCTTGGTTTTATTGAACAGGAAGGTGGAATAGTTTGCATCAATAATCAGATCAACGCTGTAAAAGACAGGCACGCCTGGCACAGTAGGATATCCTACATTAAGCAACAGCCATTTTTACTGCATGACACCATCAGGAATAACGTCACCCTTCAGGAAAAGGGTTACGATGAACGGCGATTGGAGGAAGTAATTGCCAAATGCGGTTTATGCAGTCTGATCAACCAATATCCGGAAGGCCTGGACCGGGTCATCACTGAAAATGGTAAAAACCTGAGCGGCGGTCAGCGTCAGCGCATCATGCTGGCGAGGGCTTTATATCATGATTTCGACCTGCTGATAATGGACGAACCCTTTGGCGAAATGGACCAGCAAAGTGAGAATGAAATACTCGATAGCTTAAAACAATTGACACTAGAGGGGAAAATGATCCTGTTCATTACCCACAATAAGGCTGGACTTTCTTTCTGCAATAAAATCGTTTCACTGGATGACTGAATTGGAGAAAACATTGGTCATACTAAGTCCCGGCTTTCCTAAAAATGAAGCCGACAGCACCTGTATTCCTCCGCAGCAGGTTTTTGTGCGGAATTTAAAGCTGCAATACCCGAAACTTAATATTGTTGTACTGGCATTTGAGTATCCTTTTTATTCATCCTCTTATCAATGGAACAATGTTTCGGTTATCTCATTCGGAGGAGCGAATAAAGGTGGGCTGACCCGTTTAAATAACTGGAGGCGCGCACGATCTGTGCTGAAACAACTAAATAAACAATACCAGTTAATTGGCTTGCTGAGTTTCTGGATGGGAGATTGCGCTTTTGTTGCCGACAGATTTGCAAGGAAACATAACCTAAAACATTTCTGCTGGATTTTAGGGCAGGATGCTAAACCGGGTAATAAATACTTCAAATGGATAAAGCTAAAGGCTGAAAACTTGATCGCCTTATCAGATTTTATCGCAACTGAGGTCAAAGGCAACTATTCCACTATACCCGCCCATGTTATCCCGGTTGGTGTTGACCCCAAATTGTTTGGAGATCCTTCACCGACAAGAGATATTGATATTCTCGGTGTAGGCTCGCTTATTCCTTTAAAACTTTATTCCCTGCTGATCAATATGATCGCCACGCTGCATATTTATTTTCCAGGTATTAGGGCGGTTATTTGTGGCGACGGACCTGAACGACATTTATTAGAATCCCTGATTAAAGATTACGGTCTGGAAAAAAATATACAACTGATAGGTGAACTGCCTCACAACACAGTACTGGCGTTAATGCAGCGGACAAAAGTCTTCGCACATCCGTCATCATACGAAGGTCTGGGCATGGTTTGTCTTGAGGCTTTGTATGCAGGGGCACAGGTAGTAAGTTTTGTACGACCGATGGATCAACCCATAAAGAACTGGCACTTCGCCAAAACGCCCGATGACATGGTGAATATTTTAAAACGATTATTAGACGATCCATCCAGCAGCAAAGGGAAGATTGCACCTTATTTTATTGCAGATACGTGCAATAAAATTATAAGCCTGTTCGACTATAATGATTCTGCTATTTCCTGAATCCGTGAAGCGATAGCCTCAAATGACAGGTTTGTTTGGAAATACTTCAGTGATGCTCTTTGTTTTTCAGCGATATCCATTTGATCAATCTGATTCAATGCGTCAAGTAAAGCCTGGGCATTCCCGGCCTCATATAATAACCCGCACCTGCCGTTATCCGTTATCATCCGAAAAGAATCGATATCCGTTACGATAGGCATACAACCACACGACATCGCCTCGCAAACTGCCGTACCACTGCCCTCATAATGCGATCCGGATAAAATAATATCTGCACTGTTGAACCAATATTGTAATTCGTCATGAGGTACTCTGCCAATCAATGTTACTGCCTGTTGTTGGGCCGAATTACTCAACAATTCCTTTATCTTACCTGACAGTTCCTCTGTATGGTATATCATATATAGATAAGTGTTCGGAGTAACCTCGGCAAACTTTAAAAATGCGTTTATAACAGTCAGTGGATCTTTATTATCATTTAGCCGTCCAACCCAAAGAAAAATAAGGCCATCCCGAACGCCGGTTTTTTGCTTAGCCTCAGCCTTATCCATCTGCGAGAATACGGACGACACTTCCATCACTTCGTGTATTTTGCCGGCCGAACTGATATTGCCTTTTTTTACCCAGTCTAAGCCCATATTATAGGAAGCAAACAAGTAAGCGTCAATATATTTATCAGCTATTTTCTGGAAGATTTTCTTGAAGCCGGTTAAAGGTTTTTCGGCATGATGTTGGGCGATCACCTTTGTTTTTTTGCTCAATTGCAAACCCAACTGTATGAATTGAAAAGGCTTATGCAGGCCTTGGATAAATACAATATCAGGATTAAAGCTTTTAATAAGCCGATGTAGCTTTTGCGGGAAAAGGCTTTTCTTTTTACCAAAATTGATAAAGTGGTAATGTACATTGCGATAGAGGCAATCCCCTTCGTAATTGATCTGCTTGATATTTATTACGGTATTGCTAACGGCTAAGCAAAATAAGGTGCCGGTATAGCCTTCTGTCCTCTTAAACCAGCTCTCAGGCGAATCAAATTCAAATGAAGGGTTATAAGTAACAAATACGTAGACCATAAATTCTTTTTTAGAATACGCCGTCAATACCCGTATAGTTGCCTTGTTGAAATTGTAAAAAGCTAATATGGTATAGTGAAGATGAGTTTTGCCTGATTATTTTATGATTTAAAATTTTGCCAACCATTAGCATATGATAGCCCATTTTTTTATGCTGTATGATTTCTATCTCCTTGTACGACCCAACAAAATCCGGCACGGGAAAGTGGAACAATTCGCTTTCATTTGTGCCAAAAGGTAGTTTATCTATAGGTGTTGGCGCTGTACTGGAGTGCTTGCCCAGGTCATAAACGGTTTTAATGTCAACATTATCAGTATCGCATACAACCACTTTTTTTGCCTCTAATATTTTGTTTAACGTAATGTTGGTTGTCCTTAGTCCAAGTATGTACAGATCATCTTTTGGGATGTAAGCATGTATATCCATCGGGAATATGTTATAATACTCATCATCTTTGTAAGATACTATGATGATGTTCCGGGGATATGAATAAAGTGCACTGATAACTTTGCGGTGGTGATAGGTGTTTTTTTTCGAACGCAGAAGATATCTGAACAGCACCAGCCTGTGTAAAGCAGTAAATTGATGGTTTCTTACTTTTTCAACTTTATAGAGTAATAAAACACCACCCTGGGTTGCTATTTTTTCTATAAGCCCCAATTTTATCGAAGCATTTATTTTATCACCTTTAATAAACTGTATTTCTGTTTTTTCTGTATTAACTGAGTCAGCATGTTCTGCCGATAACCATATAGCCATGCAAAAGGGATCAAGGCAGATCATGCCGTGGCTCCTGCTTACGTCTATTGGGGTCCGGGCGTTTTTCAGAACCACCTTTTCTTCAATCTGGTTTTGCAAAAGCCGGGTTATGTAAAAGGTTTTGATCCCAGCATCCTTAAAAAAAAGCTTACTGATAAACGAATGCATAGAATTAAATATTAGAAAGTGTCTACGTCCGCGTAGGTGAATTTAATCTTATCCAGCGGTATACGCGAACCAAAATCCTTAAAAAGTACATAGAATGACGGCTCGGCCGGGTATCTGGACGAAAGCAGCCACGATAGCCTTGTTTGGTGACTGGTATGGAATTGTATATTCTTCAGCCCAAGCTTCATGGCCAATTTTCGAAGGTCGATCAGCATGCTGTCAAACTCACCCGACGGGCAGCTTATATCGCCAACAATCAGCCCGTTTTTGATCTTTATCCACAAAACAGCCTCGCCTATTTTTATAACACGGGTATCGTCGTTATATCTTTTATAATTGAGGTAAAGCGCGTTCCTGTTTACCCCGGCAAAGCCTTCTTTAAACACTGCGTTTTCAATTCCTTTTCTGGGGAGCAGGTAATCTTTCAGGATATATTCCTGGTAATGGTCATACATTTTCTTTAAAAACGGGATTCGCCTGGTGATATTTTCAAGTGAAATTATACCGGTAGGTATATTGTAATAAGCCAATGTTTCGGTCATATGCCATTTTAGCCGCACCAAAAAGCCATGTAAGGAGTTTTGATTTGGGAAACCGAATACCAGGCTTATCCCTTCTTCCATGCACAGATCAAAGGTCAGATTAGCCAGCTGGACAAACAATCCTTTAAATTGGTATTTAGGGTGCGTCATAGTATCGGCAGATTGCGCGGCCAGGTATAATTGATCACCATAACGTATGAAGCAGGGAATAACCCCGTAGTAAGCTATCGGATTATGACGTTCGTTGAATGCGATGTAACCGATGTGCTCAATACCTGTATAGGAGGTATCGTATTTCTTTTGGTAATAGCCGGATGGATTATTGCGGCCGTAAACCTCATGATATAACTTCTCCAGGGCATTGATATTTACCTTGCTTAACCTTTCAATATGGTAGCCCTTCATCTGGATTACTTCATTCATATCTCCGGGTTACAGTTGCACGCATCTGGTTAATGGTATTGATGAACGGATTTACTGTAAAACGTTCACGCATGGCCGGATCATTTTGGTCATGGGGTGAGTGGAAATCTGTGCAAAGCAATTGGCTGTAACCTGCATCTTTTGCCGCGCGGATAACATCGCTGTTATAGGAGCCATAAGGAAATGCCAGGCCGTTTACAGGCCGACCGGTTATATCTTCAAGGTATTGCTTGGAGCGGATCATTTCTTGCTTAGCGTCATCAATATTTATTTGCGCCAGGTCGTTGTGATAATAGCCATGTGAACCTATTGTACTAAACGATGATAATGATAACTCCCTGATCTGCTGTTGGGTCATTTGCAGCCAGTAATCTTCATTGCCAGGTTTGCTGTCCCTGTAAGGTGCCAGCGGGTATAATAGGTCCATCATTTCCTGCTTCACATCAAAACCACCCGAACGAAGCATTTCTACGAATTTTTCCCCATTTTGTTTGGAAAAATACTGATTAAAACGATTTTTTTGAAACCATTGATTCTTGTAATTCAGCCTTTTAGGGCCATATACCTGAACCATGCCCAAAAAATCGTTCCACAAAATATCAAAGCCCTCGTTTCTTATCGCAGTAATAAAAAACGTAGCCGGTAATTGATATTTTGCTAATAAATATAATACATACTTATAATTATTTGCATACCCGTCGTCAAATGTGATGCAAATATTGAATTTATCCTTGCTGAAGTTCTGCCTGTAAAAGTCGTCTAATGAAACGACATTAAAGTATTTTTTATAAAATTGAAAATGCTTTTCGAGTGTTTTTAACTTAATGAAAATAGGATTGAAGCGTGTGTGATCAGTAAGACAAACCCCATGATAGATCACCATTCTGCTCCCGGCGGCATTGCGGAAAAAGCCTTCATCAGAACCCAGTAGATGACTGATATCCCTGCCGAGATATTTGGCCCCCCGATAAAGTTTGGTACCTATTCTTTGAGTTAAAGTCATACTCAGGGACATTAAACAAGAGGGAAACTTGCACCGGGGCAAAATTGTTTGATTTTCTCTATCAACTCGGAGAGATTACCTTTTACATATTTGCGGCTATTGCTTATGCTGAAGACACTGTACGCACTGGTATCTATGGCCTTAAGTTGTGGAAGCAAAATTTCATCAAACAAACTGATACTGCCTTTATGCATAACCAGTAATATATTTTGCGGGCCTGTAGCAAAAAATGATTCTGCTTTTGATACTACAAGGTCGGCATCCATTCCTTCCATTATTGCCCCGGTATTCAATCCCCAGGTATTAGCCGGGTTAATGGTTAGGCTTTCATAAAGCGCTTGCTCAGATAACATGCCCGTTTGCCTCGCCTTGCGCACATGGTTCCAGATGTTCCAGTCGCCGGTAAGAGTTGAATCTGTCCCGAAAAGTACAGGCAGATGCTTTTTCAGTTGATCTACCGGCGCAGTCTTATCCAATAAAAAGTAATTGGATTCAGGGCACCAAACCAAGGCTTTGAATTGCTTTGCTTGCTCTTCGTTCATGGCAACGCCGTGTACGGCTACTATTGGACGTTTAAACATATTCGACTTGAGCAATTGGTCAATCTCGTTTGAGGCCAGATCATCAGTCCCCTCCCCACAATGAATCACTGCTGTTAAATTCTTTTTAAGGAGATTGTTCAACGAAACGCGCCATCTTTTTCCAAAGTGCACAGAATGGATAGACTGGCAATCCTGGAAAACCGTGATCAGGTCATTTGATGCCTTGATCTTTTTTCCGTGATTTACCACTGTGGTAACGCCGCATAGCAGGTTCTTATAAATGCCCCATTGTATGCGTAATTTCTCCGGTATCTGCAATACACTGTCGATTGCGTCTTTATATTTTACGTGGATATAAACTCCCCACTCCGTATAGTTTTTGAATGTCCTTCCGGCCAGGGGAGGGAAGAGATTAAAATCAAGGTGATCGTGTGAGTTGATCAGTCCGGGGAAAACGATTGCGTTGTCGAAGCTCAGGTTTAAATCATCGGTTTTGCCACGAAAATGCCCCGGCAGAACTTGTGCAATTTTACCATCCTTTACCCTGATGCTAACTTCCTGACCCGTTAAGGCCATCCTAACATTATTCAGGATCATTGCCGCGCCTTAAATGAATACCATATATCACCGGAAAGCCCTTAAACTGTTCGTACACGCTCAAAGCATTCTGATCGGCATAATAGTGCTTTACGGTTTCGTCTATATTGATCTCTTCCTCCCGGATCAGCCTGAAACCGTTTTGATACAATAAATCTTTGATGGTACTAACAGCATGAACATAGTTCTTTACCGCCAATCGCTCGTTGTGGTGTTTAAATGTCCGTTTCCCACCAAAAGCCAGCAATTTGGGATGAAAATCCGTGATAATAATATCCGCTGATGGTTTCAGGATCCGGCACCACGCCAGTAAAGCCTGTTCAATATTTTCGATGTGCGCAACCGTAAGGGTTGATATTAGGGTATCAAATGCAGCATCCTGCACGTTTGATAGTAGGTTGTTGTTAATTTTATAGGTATTCGCGCTAAGAAACTTGGTCTTCAACTTGTTTAACATCCCTTCTGATACATCAAAGCCTATTAACCCGGCGGGTTGCATCTGCAAAATTTTGGTCCAATGCCGTCCTGTTCCACAGCCTATATCGGCAACGGATTTGTTTTGGATGATTGTCTGATCCAGCAGTTTTGGGAACAACACCTCGTCGAGGTCGAGCATCAAGTTGCCTGGTTGTACATCATAATCTTCAGACCATAGGTCATAAGCGTCTGCTGAATTTTTCTCAATAACAGCAGGTTGAAACAGCCGGTTTCTGATATTTCTGAGGACAGGTATCACTTTGTTTTTATAAGGGGTTTTGACAAGAGTTACGAAGCCGGATAATTATTGGTTGCCCAACTAAATTTTTATTTCAATACTCAGGCAACTGCACTTGTTTCGGTTTCGTAATTCAATTGGATACTAAGTTGATTGGGTTAATAATTGGCAGCAGGTCACTGATCTGCTGCTGTTTGTCCATCTGTTTATGCTATTTCGGAGCCTGTTATAATGAGCAAAATACTGTTATTCAATCCCAAAAGTGCCAATGCGAAACATCGCATTCCCAACTCTATACTAAGCATTGCAGCCTCTATCGAAGGTAAATACGATTGGGTAATTGTGGATGGCAATTGCGAAGCCGATCCGCTGAATAAAATTGAAAGTTACCTGGACACCGGCAATTTCAAATACCTGGGTTTTACAGTGATGCCTGGTCCGCAGTTAAGGCAGGCTATCCCGCTGTCAAAAGCAATTAAAGAACGTTACCCCAATACCAAAATGATCTGGGGCGGGTATTTCCCGTCCACCCAATCTGAGACGGTTTTGTGTTCGCGTTACGTTGACTTTGTCATCAATGGTCCGGGCGATCATGCTTTTCCGGCACTGATCGATGCTTTGGAAAACGACAAACCTTTCGAGTTTATCAAAAACCTGATCTACCAGGCTACCGATGGCAAGATCATCAAAACGCCGAAAGAGGACCTGATGGAGCAAGACACCCTGCCGCCCTTGCCTTATGATAAGTTGAACGAATTTTACCCGATCAGCCGCTTCCTGGGCAAAACCTATTTGGGTGAAAAGACTATGGCTTATCACTCCAGCATAGGTTGTCCTTTTACCTGTTCGTTTTGTGCCGTTGTGCCGATTTTTGAAGCGCGATGGAAAGCAAAGTCGGCGCAATTGGTATATAATGATATAAAATATATTAAGGATAAATGGGGTGCGACCGCTGTAGAATTTCACGACAATAATTTCTTTGTTTCCGAAAAACGTACGGTTGAATTTGCCAACCTGATCAAGCCGGAAAAGATGAGTTGGTGGGGAATGGCGCGTATCGACACGATGGATAAGTTTAAAGATTCCTCGCTGGCCGCCGTACGGGAATCAGGCTGCAAATGCATCTTTTTTGGTGCCGAAAGTGGCAACGATCATATCCTGGAGCAGTTGGATAAAGGCGGCACACAAACCGGTGAGCAGATACTCACTTTTGCCGAGCGGTTGAAGAAGTTCGATATCATTCCCGAATATTCATTTGTATTAGGCACACCGGCACCAACTACCGAACAAGTGCAGGCGCAGATAGATTTTGAGATCGATTTTATAAAAAAGGTAAAGGCTGTTAATCATAATGCTGAAATTGTGATATACACTTACAGCCCTGTACCTACAGAGGGGTCTGAATTGTTTAAACAGGTATTAGCCAGCGGCTTTAAATATCCGCAGGTGCTGGAAGACTGGATAAGTCCGGCCTGGGAGAATTTCGACATGCGCAAAAACCCGCTTACACCATGGCTCACCCCGGATATGATAGATAAGATCCGAAACTTTGAAACCGTTTTGAATGGAGCATACCCGACTGTCACCGATATCCGTCTGAACAGCTTAAAGCGCAGGCTGATTAAGGCGGTAGCCGGGTTGCGTTACAGGACCAGCTTATACAACTATCCGTATGAAATAAAATTGCTGCATAAGATGTGGCGCTATCGCCAGCCTGAAATACAAGGATTTTAACGAGTACAAATTGAACGCGACCGTAAAGCATACCGCAAAAAATCGTTCCCAAAAGCCCCGGATGGATTTTGAGGAACTTTATATTGCTGTGCGCCAGCAGGAGAAGCGGATTTATACCGATGAGCAATTGCAGCTTTTACCAGATATCGATCACATTTATTATGATGAATGGAAGATACGGAAAAGATCGAGTGAACGGCTGACAGAATATCTTACTAAGAAAAACAAACCGCTTAAGGTACTCGAAGTAGGTTGCGGCAACGGATGGCTGTCGGCCAGGCTGGCAAATATACCTGATACTAAGGTTACCGGGCTGGATATCAACCAGGTAGAAATAGACCAGGCTAACCGGGTTTTTAAAAAGGATAACCTGGAATTTATTTATGATAGCTTTACCGACTGCATGTTTGAGAACGAACAATTTGATGTAATCGTTTTTGCTGCTTCGCTGCAATATTTTCCATCGGTGATTAATGTGATGAAACAGGCCTTATCCATCCTGAAAATGGGCGGCGAGGTGCATGTGATTGATACGCCGTTTTACACCCCAGGTGAAACTGAAAGAGCAACAGAGCGCAGTCAAAAGTATTACGCTGCGTTGGGCATCCCGGAAATGGCCGAACATTATTTTCATCATGCCATCAGCGAGTTCTGGGGTTTTAAATACGAGGTATTATTCGACCCTACATTCGTCTTTAATATAATCTTTAAAAAAGACCCATTTTATTGGGTTTGTATCAGAAAATAATCATGCTGCAGGCACTGACCCATATTTACAAACGCTACCGTACGCTGCAAACGCACCGTATATCGGCGTTGCCTATTGTTATGCTGATGCCGCATAGCGCCTGCAATTGCCGTTGCGTGATGTGCGATATATGGAAAGATAATAAGAACCTGAAGCAGCTTAGCGAAGAAGATATCTCAGGGTTGTTGTCATCTCTAAAGGAATTCGGAACAAAACAAGTGGTTATGTCCGGGGGCGAGGCGCTTCTCAACCCCAATTTTTTTACGTTATGCAGGATTCTGAAAAATGCCGGTATAAAAGTATCGCTGCTGACAACCGGTTTAACGCTGAAGAACCATGCGGAGCAGTTGGTGCAATGGGTGAATGACATTATCGTTTCTTTGGATGGCGATCAGTATTTGCATGATGCTATCCGCAATATCCCGGGGGCGTTTCAAAAAATGAAAGACGGCGTGCAGCATATCCGGTTATTAAATCCAAATTATCGCATCACAGCACGTACGGTGATACACCGGCTAAATTTCTGGAACTGGATTGCCATTATTGAACAAACAAAGCAGATGGAGCTTGATCAGATCAGCTTTCTGCCGGCCGACGTGAGCAGTCACGCTTTTAACCGGCAAATTGCCTGGGACCAGCCGCGACAAAATGAGATATTATTGTCGAAAAGTGAGCTGCCTGAATTAAAAGCCATGATTGAAAAGATAATTACCGATTACAGGGATGATATCGGCGGCCGTTTTATTGCCGAATCGGAGCAAAAGCTGATGAATATCTATCAATACTATGCGGCATTTTATGGGCTGAATTCCTTCCCATTTAAAAAATGTAATGCGCCATGGGTATCTACAGTGATAGAGGCCGATGGCAGCGTCAAACCTTGCTTTTTTCACGAGACGATGGGCAATATCAAGGACTCGTCCCTCGCAACAATATTAAACAGTGATGATGCCATTAATTGGAGAAAAACATTGGACATGTCTACCAATAGTACCTGTGTAAAATGTGTTTGCTCCTTACACCTGTCGCCACGGACAAACCCGTAGACAGGTTTGATGTATGTGACATCGCATGGAAGAAATGCTCAAAAACTGGAAACCCGGGTTTCTGCACATTATTGCCTTACTTACCATATTGCAGCTGCTGGTCACGCTGCTTACGGATGGCTTTGCCTTGTCATTTGATGAAGCCATGTGGCAATATATTGGCCGCAATTGGTTCAGAAATGGCCTGGTTCCGTATACCGGAGGCGCAGACAATAAATCGCCCCTTATATTTGCCATATTCGGCTTGTCAGATAAACTTTTCGGAGTCAATTATTGGTTTGGACGGGTGCTGGGGGCACTTGTACAATCGGTAGGCATATATTATTTATATAAATCAGCCCGGTACCTTGCCGGTGAGCAGGCAGGTATTCTGGCTATTTCGTTTTACGGATTATCATTGCTTTGGCATGGCACTGGTGGCAGGTACGTTTCATTCACCGAAACCTACGATATCGTGTTCATCATCATAGCCATTTATAAATACATTACTGCACAAAATAAGAAAGACCTTTTCATCAGTGGTTTGGCAGCCGGAATAGGATTGGCGTTTCGATTAACCGCCATTTGGGGTATCATAGCCATAGCCTGCGCTTTATTGCGTAAAAGCCGGACAAGCATTCCTGCTTTTTTTGCCGTCATATTTACTGCTGTTGCCTTGTTTGTGACCATCTGCTTTGCTGCAGGAATTAATATCCATAGTATTATTACAAATTGCCTTTTGGACAATTTTGGTTCAGGCAGCACAACTGACCGGAGCCTGATATGGAAAATGGTAAATTTTTCTGATAAATTCTTTTATTCAGAACTCATCCTGTTTTATCCCTTTGTACTTGGATACTTCTTTATAAAAAAGAAAATTGATCTGTTTGGCCTTTGGCTTATTCTGGAATTTATCGGCATTAATATGGTAGGCATTTATGACACCCTTCACATGCGGGAGCTGCTGCCAGCGATGTCGCTCATGAGTGCCTTGTGTGTGGTGCATTTGATAGACAATTATAAACTGCCCTACAAACCATTATTGATTATTGTCTGGCTTGTATTCTTTCCTAAACTGCTGGAGCCTTTGCTCAATATACAGAAGATATTTTCGGGTGATAAAGTTCCACCTGACACAATCTGTCACGAACCTTACGATAAGCCTGATGAAGGATCGCGCAAAAAATTAGGATGGTGGATAAGGGACAATACCACTTCCGGAGACATGGTATATGTGGCCGGTTACGGAGCACAGGTGCAGGCTTATTCAGAAAGAATATCGCCAACTATTTATTTCAATGTAACGCAAACACAGTTAGCCAAGGAGCGATTTTATAGTGATATGCATAAGAACAGGCCCGCCATGATATTAGTTCCCTTATTTTCTGAATACAGCAATTTTGTGAGCCAGGACATGCGGCAGTTTGTTGATGAACTGGTGGCAAAAAACTATTACCTGGACAGGTGCATGTATAACTATAATATCTACCGGATCAGGAAATGATTTGCAGATGAATGTACATAGAGGGCAACCCAATAACTTTTACAAGCGTAATTGATATTAAGATGCAACAAAGCACTATTCTGTTTTCACATTCCTATTTCTTGCGGTTCGACCCCAAGCAATGGGGGGTAGGCTTACCTTATCCACCCCTGGGAACGCTGCTGGCTTCGGCTGTGATGCGACAAAATGGTTATAACGTTGCGCTATTCGATACCATGTTTGCTAAAGGCCCGGAAGAAGTAGAACCGCAGTTGAAAAGATATGGCCCCGACTTTTTTGTGATCTATGATGACGGGTTCAATTACCTCACTAAAATGTGCCTCACCAATATGCGCGAAGCCGCCTTCGGCATGAGCAAAAGGGCAAAGGCACACGGATGTAAAGTGATTGTTTGCAGCTCAGATTCAACAGATCGCTTTGAAAAATATCTGCTGGAAGGCGCTGATTTTGTAATTATTGGCGAAGGGGAAATGACCTTGCAGGAACTGACAAACGCAATTAGAAACGGTGTGACAGATTATTCTGAAATAAAAGGTCTGGCTTATTTGAAAGACGGAAAGGCTGTAAAAACTTTAGGTCGGCCGGTAATGAAGGACCTGGATAGCTTACCATTGCCGGCGTGGGATTTGGTCGACATCCAACCATATAAGGAAAGCTGGCTGAGAAACGCCGGTTATTTTTCGCTCAATATAGGTACAACGCGGGGTTGTCCATTCAAATGTAATTGGTGTGCTAAACCTATTTACGGCAACCGGTACAACTCACGCAGCCCGGAAAATGTGGTTGCCGAGATCAGGATGCTGAAAGAGAAATTCGGCATGGATCATATTTGGTTTTGCGACGATATTTTTGGACTAAAGCCAGGCTGGGTGGAAGAGTTTAGCAGGCTGATACAACAGGAAGGTTTAAAAACAAAATTCAAGATACAGTCAAGGGCGGATCTGCTGGTAGAAGAGGATTTGGTAAAAGCCCTCGCTGCTGCCGGATGCGAAAACGTTTGGATAGGGGCAGAGAGCGGCTCACAGAAAATATTGGATGCGATGGACAAGGGGACCACCATCGCGCAAATCCGTCAATCGACATTATTGATGAAAAAATACGGTGTTAAGCCGTCGTTCTTTATCCAGTTTGGTTACCCGGGCGAACAAAAGGAGGATATCGAAAATACGATCAGGATGATCAACGAATTGTTGCCTTTCGAGATCGGCATTTCGGTATCCTACCCTTTGCCCGGAACAGTTTTTTATGATCGTGTAAAAGCCGACCTGAAAACCAAAACCAACTGGACCGACTCGGACGAGATGGCGCTGATGTTCCACAATACATTCCCGCCGTCGTATTACAAACAGTTGCACCGCTACGTGCATCAGAACTACCACCAACACCTGGCGCAAAACAGCCTGGCCGAACTGATCAAAAAACCATTGCATGCCAACGCAAAAAGTCTAAAGAAAGCGCTTTCGGTATTCTATTATACCCCGGCTGCTATGATTGAAAAGTTAAAACTGAAAAGATTGGAGAGGGCTTTGTGATGGATTCAGTTGTATCACATAGTAATGAAACCAATGCTGCGGAGGCTTTTTCAGAGCAGTCGGTGATATTTGATGATCTGTACAGCAACGACACCATCATTCAATACAAACGCGAGCGGGTAAGGAATCATGTGCTGCGACACTTACCCGAAAACAGCCATATCCTTGAATTGAACAGCGGCACCGGCGAGGATGCGGTCTTCTTTGCGGAGAAGGGACACTATGTTCACGCAACGGATATTTCACAGGGAATGCAGGAGCAATTAATGCGAAAGGTCAAAGGAAAAGACTTGAACAGACACATTACCAATGAACTATGTTCCTATACCGCTTTGGATCAACTTAAAAATAAAGGCCCCTATGACCTGGTCTTTTCCAATTTCGCCGGGTTGAATTGTACTAACGAATTGGATAAGGTCTTAAAATCTTTACCCGCGCTTCTCAAACCCAACGGTATGGTGACATTGGTTATAATGCCTAAATTCTGTTTATGGGAAACGCTTTTGCTATTTAAGGGCAACTTCAAAACGGCATTCAGACGGTTCTTCAGTTCAAGCGGACGGACGGCGAAGGTAGAAGGTCATTATTTTAAGTGTTGGTATTATAACCCGTCATATGTCATCAAGTGGATGAAAGAGCAATTTGATGTTTTGAGCATTGAGGGATTGTGTACTATCGTTCCGCCATCCTACCTGGAAGGCTTTGCAGAGAAGCATCCATCAGCCTTTTCCTTTCTAAAAAAATGGGAAGATCGCCTAAAATCCCGCTGGCCCTGGAGGTATGTTGGGGATTATTATATTATTTCGCTGAGGAGGAGGTGAAGTGAAGTGAGGTGAGGTGAAGTGGCAGTGGCAGTAGCACTCATTATTACTGCCACTGCAACTGCCGCTGCTACTAGTTCACCGTACTCCCCTCCCGGGGCTCCAGTATCTGCGACAGTTTTAACTGGTATTTCACAATCAGTTTTTCCTGGAAGTTCTTAGGGTCGGGTTTGGCATAGTGTTTGCCGGCATCCATGCCCATGATCAGGCCTTTTATATTTAGTTTCTTTTGCTGGCGCTTTTTGTCCCATCTTACAGTGGTAATTCTCATCAACCAATTATCCAATGCGTTGCCAAATTGGTTGTTAAACAACCATTCGAAAGTCCTTTTCAACCATGAACGTTTTAGGGATCTGGCCGTTGTGAGACGCATGTATTTGTTGGGCAGGTAATTCCTGGTCCAGCTGTTAGCCATGTAGAATTGCTCGAATGTGGTGTCGCCGTGTACAGGTATCAGGGTAGCAATTTCAATGGCTGTGTAGATATTTTTTTCGCGTATCTGCAGTTCCTCTTCATCAATGTAATAATTCATGCAGAAATAATGCTCGCGTTTAACCAGGAAGGTCAGTTTCTTAAGACAATGCATCAGCGTACGTGCAATCCAGAGCCTGTTTTTGGCGGTGATGATAAAAAGATCGATGTCAGAATCCTCATCTGCAAAATTTTTGGAGAGCGAGCCAGAAATAGCGATGCCCTTCACAAATGGAAAACTGACTAGCAGATTACCTACCTTTTTTGCAGTGCCGATCATGTTTTCGGCCCGGGCATTTCCCTGCAGACGGCGTTCAACTAAGAAGTATTCGTTTTTAAGGGTGTAGAACTTATCGAAATGATACACCATCCTATCGATAACCAGGTATTTCAGCGCATATTCAAAATCGGTTGGGTCAACCTTTGCGGGTAGGTACAGATATATCTCATCCATTGTAAGCGGATAGTGAAACAGATCGAAATACGCGATAGTGGATAATATATGTCGTCTGAGTTCGTGCAAGGCAAAATGGCTTAATGTATCTGCATTTATCTTCATAATAATGACGGTTCAATTGCCTGTTTGGTTGCCGCTTTCCTGAAAAATTTATGACGTTTTAGAGGCAGAATGATCTTTTCCGGTTGCCCGGAAACAAAAACAAAATAGCTCAAGAAGATGCTGTAAAACATCACGCCCTTATCCGCATCCAGCACGTTTTCTGACAGCGAAACAACAGCGATCAGGATCATAAAAGAAAAGAAAATAACATCCTGTTTTTTGATTGCACGGTTAAAACCATAAACCAGGGTAATGATGTAAATGCTCAACCCCCATATACCCGTTTTGATCAAAAAACTCAAATACTGATTATGTGAATTTAACCGGTGCAGGTATGAACTGTAGAACTTCTTTGCAAAATATTGCTCCTGCAACAACTGTATCTCCGAACCCGTTCCATACCCAATTATAGGCGATTTTTTAATCAGGTTGACGGCGATTTTCCAACGCTCCAACCTTGGCTCAACAGTTTGCCCGGCAAATGCCGGCGAAAGATCTTCCCTTAGCTCCACCAGGTATCTATCACGTAGCGCGCGTGAATTGAATATCACTGCCACCAGGATGCAGGACAATCCAATCGTTGTCAGCATGTACCATAGTCGCCTTTTGCCCTGCAATAAAAACCAGGGAATAGCAAAGTTGATGACCAAAAATAAAGCCGCAAAAATAGATTTAGAGCTCAACTGAATGATCCCTGCGGTGAGTACCAATGAACAAAATAGGTAGAGTAAGGTGGCTGATGTGGTAAGACGTTCGCCAACCAGTCGCGATAACACATAAATAAGTGCGATGGCAATTTGCAGCGACAGGAACGTGGCGTGCATATCTATCGGCTCAGAAAAATTGTGATTGGTAAATGCCTGCGATAAAATCGAAGACCAGGGCAGGTGATAATGTCTTATTGTGATCACCGCGTCGAGATACAAATAGCCAATCGTGGCAGTGCATCCCAAAGAGAAGATCAACAACAAATTCTGCCGGTATTTTTTCAGGTCGAGTGGGTTAACGCAGAATATTAACGGTATAAGCAGAATAGGAAGATCAAGCTCCCATTCTAACAAGGACTGTTGAAAGTTGACGGTATAAAGCGTACCGACGAGCGTTACCCAAAATACGGATTGTAAAACAAAGGTCCGCCAGGTAAAAAGCGGTTTTGCTGAGCCATTTCTGAACTGGATAATGGTATGAATAGCCAGGCTGGCCAGTATTAAATGGCTATAAAACCTGTCGAATGGCAAGCTTAGCAACAGCAGCATTACATGGTAATAGCTGATCTTGTTGGCCAGGTTATCCTTGATAAGAAATAACTCTTTCATGGCTTAAGCGTTCATAGCATTCCATAATGAATGCTTCATACTCATTTACTATCTTTTCCCAATTGAACTGAAAAGCGATTTTATGCACGTTGTTTTTCACCATCGCACGCTCGCTGCCATCCCGCTGAACATTTTCCACCAAATGTCTCACACCATCGGCATCTGAAAAATAAAAAGCGTCTGAGTGCAATACCGATTTGTTAAATGGATTATCGTGCGCCGCGATCAACGCCTCGCTGGCCATAGCTTCAAGCAACGAAGGATTAGTACCGCCTACACTGTGCCCGTGGAAGTACAGGTATGAGCTATTTTGCATCATCCGCACTTTGGCGGTATCAAAAATGGCACCCTTAAACTGGATGCGTTCATCGTTTTTGAAGCGTTCGCGGATATAATGCCCGAAACGGTTACTGGTATCTCCCAGCACTTTAAACGTCCGGTGCGAATTACTGCTATTGAAGCCGTCCAGAATAGTTTCGATATTATTCTCAGGCTCCATGCGGGCCATCAGCAAAAAGTAATCCTCCTTTTTTGCTAACTCCGAATCCAATTGTTCCCGTTCTACCTCGCTGATCAGGTCTGCGCCGTAGGGAATATATTCACTATGAATATTGTATTTGTTCTCCAGGTAATCTTTGATCACCCTTGAATCGGAGATATAAAAATGACTGTGCTTAATTGCCAGCTTTTCGGCATATTTCAAAAACTCCTGCACCGGTTTGGAGTATTTCGACCGCTTCCATTCCAGCCCGTCCATATTGGTGATAATGGCGCTCTTTTTAGGATAAAGCATACCCCATACCGAACTGCTGGTGTATCCCATCATTAGCACCACATCAAACTTTTTGCGGCGGGCATCCATCAGGCAGTTCAGATCATAAATGAACTGGCCGGCAGTGCCCACCAGGTACTCAGGGTCATAGCAATGCTGGATGTTTACCCCGTTCCAGGTATCAGCCTTATAAGGATGATTATGCGAATTATAAACGGTTACCGAGTGGCCTTTCTTTACCAGTCCGGCCGACACATATTCGGATATATGCTCAAACCCCCCGTAGTAGTTCGGTATGCCCCTCGTTCCCAGTATTGCAATCTTCAAGTTCTTCATATTTTATTATTTGTTTGTACGCTTTTAAAGTTTCGGTTGCGGCTTGCTGCCAGGTGTATTTTTTTAATATCAGGTTGTACAAATTCTCGTCGTATGTGCTCTCGCTGGCTTTCTTTACAGCCTCGAAAATGCTTTCAGGTCTGCCCGGATTGCAATAAAAAGCATGCGTGCCAAAGTATTCCTTCGCATCGCCACGGTCGGTTATTATAATGTTGCAGCCCATCACAGCCCCTTCAATAGAGCTCAACCCGGTAGTTTCAAACCAGCTGGGCAGGATGTGCACTTTGGCTTGTTCATAATAGGTCAACAATTCCTTTTGCGGGATGTGGTTAATGAAAGTGATGTTGGATGCCGCTATTCTCCGGCATTCGTCATAGTAAGGCTTCTGATTTGGCGCGTGCGAGCCTATCATTACCAATTTGAAACGGGTATTGTTAAGTGCTTTGATCAGGTTCAATTGATTCTTGATGCCTTCTATTCTCGCTACACACAACACGAGGTTCGGGTCTTTCTCTGTAGACAAATTGCGCTTAAACAAATGTTGATCGACACCATTCGGAATAATCGCATGGTTGATCTTGGATGGATAGGATTTAATTATCCGTCTGTATTCCGATTCAGAATTGGGCAGCACCATTGATGCGCTCTGTAAAACCTCGGTTATGCTGCGATGCTGGCCCTTCCACAGATATTCCTTGCTGGCCAGGTGGTCTTTACCCAAAACCCAACGCGCAACGGTTTTCAGGTATTCGATGCTGTTTGGCGGCAAAAAACCGAATATCACACCAACACCTTTGCGGTGGTATTTATCATACTCCGTGTAATTACACAGGATAGTAGATACCACGAAAGGCTTACCCGAATTTTTACTGTGATAAAGTATATCGGCAGGGCGTGTCAGGTTGAAGAAATGCAGCAGGTCATAATCTGCATAATTTATTCCTTCTTTTGACAGTTTGATATCTGCTGTGATACCTAACTGCTGCAGGTGACGAGCAGTTTGCACCACCTGCACCGTGTCGCCGCCGGGCACATCAAATAGGGTCGATCGTGTGATAAATGCTACTTTCATATTTTTTGAGAATCAAGAGTTGGTTGAGAGTCAAGAATTAAGAGCCAGGAGCCAGGAAAACAGCATAAGGATTTTACTAAACCATTCACGAAGCACAAATACTTCATTGAAATGTAAATCCAATTCTTCTGCCTCATCTTGACTCTTGTTTCTTGGTTCTTGGCTCTTGTCTTCATTTCACAATCTGTTAGGACTTAGTTTGTGCAGCCATGCAATAAATGATTCGGGCATATAACTTACCGCATAAAGCAGGTAGTTGTCCAACCGCAGCGGCCGTATGCGTATAGCCTGACGCACATGCGTGCGCGCTTTGTTGGGTTGGTAATTATCAGCCAGGAACTTTTTGCAGCACAAAGCATGATAAGCACCTTCCTTTATTTTGCTGATATCCTGTTTTTGGATGATCGACAGTATTTCGTCACCTTCTTCCCTTGTGATACTACCCCGTGTGGTGGCTGCCCGTTTCAATTTACGGAAACGCTCACCCCGCCATTTTTCGTCAATAGTTACAGATGCGGGGTTGAAGCGTACTTTTATCAGTGGTTCACGCAGGTTTTGCATTTTGCCCATTTTGGCAAGTGCTGTCCATAGCAGATAATCCTCAAAGTTGTGTGCATTGGCATTATAACCGCCTGCTTTGATCACCTCGTGCTTTTTATACATTACTGACGAATGGATAAATGGGCAATACACATACATATTGCGCTGGATCTCTTCATTAGAGTGCGCAATACATTTAAAGCTGAATAAGTATTCGCCATTCTCCAGGATATATTCTGCGTCGCTGCCGGTCAGCACATAATCAGGATGGTCTTCTAAAAAGTTGAATTGCTTTTCAAGCCGGTCGGGCATGCATAGATCGTCTGCATCAAAACGTGCTACATAATGGCTATCGGACAGTCTTAAACCGGTATTAAGCGCTTGAGCAATGCCTTCGTGCTCTTTGTTCACCAATGCGATGCGAGGATCATTGAAAGAGAGTACCACGCCCACTGTATCATCGGTCGAGCCATCATTCACGATAAGTAACTCAAAATGGCGGTGCGTTTGCTGCAATACCGATTCAATAGCCTCGCGGATATATTTCCCTGCATTATAAGCAGGCATCAGCACGTTTCTTTTCCGATAATCAGTACGCATTTTTAAT
>JACXTT010004244.1_pt1 | contig 21364 bp, 14 predicted proteins | sample 9270951 | NCBI WGS metagenome assembly JACXTT01 (sample SAMN15532306, study PRJNA645909) | rock metagenome | isolation source: weathered quartz diorite | place: Puerto Rico | collected 2017-06-21
TCACGCGAAGCCAGGCCAACGTCAGTAAGACTGACGTTATATTGTGCTTTCCAACCATCTGAGATCGTGTCTCCAACCGTTGAATAAGCGTTCGGATCACCGCCCAATTTCTGCTCTCTCCAGCTGGCAAGGCCGTCGTGGTCCGGGTCTTCTGTCAGTAAAAAATCCGTGACCGGCCGGGGCGTGGCTACCTCGTCCGTCCGCGATCGATGCCCGAGCTCGCCAGAGAAGTTTGATCCCCACCCAAGCAGCGAACCATTCGCGGCTACTCCGAAACCGTGGTCGCCACCGGCCGAAACTGAGATCATTCCTGCGAGACCCTCAATTTGGACGGGCAAAGCCGAGTAGTGCCGGACCGAATTTGCCACTGCGAGCTGGCCGTAGGAGTTATCTCCCCAGGCCCAGACGGTGCCGTCCGAGCGCAACGCCAGGGTATGACTGTATCCCGCCGCAATGGCAATGACATTGGTAATTTGAGCCTGGACCGGTGTCGGGCGTGTCCCGCCGGTGGTTCCATCGCCTACGAAACCTGCCCAATTTGCTCCCCAACTCCAAACCGTGCCATCAGATTTGAGAGCGACACTGTGGGAAGCGCCGGCCGCGACCGCGACCAAGTTCGTTAGGCCAGGGACCAGTGCGGGACTGGCGCGGCGCCAATCCGAGTCTCCCGTCCCGAGCTGGTCGTCCCCGTTATATCCCCACGTCCACACCGTCCCATCGGCCTCGAGCGCTAAATTATGATCGTCGCCGCAAGCAATCGCCGCGACGTTTTGCAATGGCGTGCTATCTTCCATGAGCACAGGCACAGCAAAGGCGCTGGCGCTTTCGGAGGTATTTCCCAGTTGATAGCCCCAGTCCGATCCCCAGGCCCAGACGGTTCCATCGGCCTTAAGGGCAAGACCATGCGAATAGCCAGAGGCAATCGCTACGACGTTTGTCAAAGGCGTGTCCACGCCCTGTAGCACCTGCACTGGGGTCGTGCTCTGCCTTTCGGAGCCGCCATCCCCAAGCGCGTGATCCACGTTGTCTCCCCAGATCCAAACAGTGCCATCGGATCGCAACGCTGCGCTCGTATCTGCGTGTGTCGATACGGAAATAACGTTGGTCAAGCCAACCACCTGCTCGCGATGCCAGCGATCAGCCGTCGTTCCATCCCCGAGCTGACCGTATGCGTTATAACCCCATGCCCACACGGTCCCGTCCGAGTAGCACGCGAGGGTATGATATGCACCGGCGGCGACCCGGCGCGGCGTTGTTGGAGCCTGGGAAACGGTTATAGCCGCGAAGGACGTCTGAGCTGCGGGCTCGTTGCTCGTAGCGGAAACCTGGCTGAGCGCGCCCGGGCTAGTTCCCTGCAGATAGTAAGCCCAAGCCAACCCTTCGTTATCAGTGATCAGTGTGATCGAATCGGAAGGCGGCGAATTAAAACGATCGACCACTACCTCGCCGCCGCCACTCTGAGCAGACAAGGTGATAGCAGCGCCAGCAATCGGCTGACCGTCCGGACCGAGTAATCTCACCACAAATGGGTCCTCCAGATATTGGCCCGGCAACCCGGCCTGGTTGTTTCCGCTGACGATCGACATGGTAGCCGGCGGAGTTTCGTGGCCGGCGTTGGTGGATGCCGACACGGATGTGGAAGCTCCCCCACTTGAAATGGAAATTGTAATGGCCAGCGAGGGAATCGCAGGCAACTGGAAGTAAGCGGTCGCCAGACCATCGAAGTTCGTTCGAGAGGTAAGGGTAGCGGCAGACGAGTCACCGGATGGCGACAAACTAAATACACCGGAATCTGCTGGAACACTGAACTGAACCGGAGCATTAACAACTGATCGACCCTGCTGCCTTACCCGAACAACAAGGGGAAGAGCAAGGGGTGACGATGGATCGGCCTGCTGATTATCTCCGCTAACAACGGCTAATTCGGGAACAACACGGCTGTAATAATCATTCGGGTCAGTGCCGTGCAGGAACTCATCGAAATTCGAGACCCCATCGCCATCAGCGTCACCGTCCGGTTCGACTCCAGTTCGACCAAAATTCGTAACCTGCCACTCCTCCGGCAACATTTGCCCTTCAAGGACGCGCAACCGAACAAAACCTTTGGAATTTGCCATGACGGGCGAGAGCGCTTGCGACGTAACCAGGCCCGGATCCCCTGAACTGGCTGGAGGTTGCAGGACTGGTGGAGCGAAAACTGCATCGCCGTGTCTCCAGGTTTGCAAGTCAGCAGAAAATTCGGGGATGAAATAAAGATCAGAAGGGTAATCGCTCGATGAGACACGATAGGTGATTGTCAGAAACGTGGTTGGTTGACCGCTCTGAGAATCTACTCCCTGCATCAATCCCACTTGCGGCATTCCGGCCGACCCGTCCCGATGAGGATCCAACCCAAATGCGTATTTGAGCAGGTTGGTAATTCCATCCCCAGCCGGACTAAGGGCAAGTTCGCCGCTGATCGCCGGATCGGCTTGCTCCGTGTCGCTAAAGACTCGTGCTTTCCAAACGGAGTAAGTATCGCCACTCACCGAAATTGCAAAACCGGCCAAAAATGTCAGCGCTCCCAGGAGCAGCAAACGCGAAGAAGCCGAAGCGAACATGCGGAAGAGTCCGCGTTGTAGGAGATCACCTGATATTGTGTCAAAGGATTATCTTACAAATCGCCAAGGCCGCGCGTTATCTGTTATCATTTATCGGGGGAGCGCGAGCATCTTGCTCGCATCGTTCAGCATCCTGCCGAACCTCCGTCCTTCGATGTTCAAAGTTCGATGTTTTCTTGCGCTAATAGTGCACACAGCTTTTCGGCGATGGCGCCGAAAAGAGCACGCGAGGGCGCGTGCGCTCCCCAGACTCCAGAAAGAGCGCCTCGCTCCTGATAACTGATAACAAATAACAGATAACTAATTTTCCCTTTCCAGGAAAAAGTTCCCCACCACCAGTAGATCCATTTTCGTACGCAAGAAACAGTCGAGCGCTTCTTCCGGATAACAAACGACCGGTTCGTTCTCGTTAAACGATGTATTCAGCACCATTGGGACACCAGTCAGCCGGGAGAACTCGGAGATGAGCGCGTAATAACGCGGATTGGTTTCCTTATGCACGGTCTGCAAGCGCCCGCTGCCATCGACATGGGTGACTGCCGGAACCAGTTCCCGATGTTTCGGGCGAATCTGGAACACTTCCATCATAAACGGGACGTCATCGTCCTGTTCGAACCATTCGCCCACTGCCTCGCGCAAAATCGATGGCGCGAAAGGACGGAACGGCTCGCGCCGTTTTATTTTCGCATTCAAAATATGTTTCATATCGGACCGGCGCGGATCAGCCAGAATGGAACGGTTGCCGAGAGCGCGCGGGCCCCATTCCATCCGGCCTTGAAACCAACCAACCACCTTGCCGTCGGCAATGGCCTGGGCGGTTCGCCTAATGACTTCCTCTTCGTCGCTAAGATACAAGATCGTACAACCTGCTTGTTCGATTTCCTTTTTCTTCCAATCCAAAAGAGCGTGAATCTCTTCTTCCGATGATTCCGGACCGAGGTAAGCGGTGCGCAAAGCAGGAAGCACGGAGCCAGGAGCAGAGAGTTCAGAACGGCCAACTTCTTCCTGCCCGCTCCCCGCTCGCTGCTCCCTGCTCCCTGCTCGCAGTTGTGCTTGCACAACTGCGGCTGCGCCGATGGCGCCACCGGCATCGCCCGCCGCAGCCGGCAAATACATTCTTTTGAACGGTGTGCGCAGGTAAACCTTCCCGTTGGCCACCGAGTTCATCGCGCAACCGCCGGCGAGCGCAAGATTGTCGGACGAATGTTGCTTGTGCAAGGCGTGGAGCAACGCGAAGAACGCTTTCTCGTAGATCTTTTGGACAGAGCGCGCGATGTCTTTGTGTTTCTGCTGGAGCGGCTCGTCCGGCTTTCGCGGCGGTCCCAGCAGATCAACCAGTTCCTTCCGATAAAGCGGGCCCACTTCCGGCGCACAATCCTGCCAGGTGTAGGAAACATCCCCGGTGTGATGCTGGAAATATTTCAGGTTTAACTGAAATGTTCCGTCTGGCTGGATACGAACGATCTCCCGCATCTGCTCGAGAAAGGCCGGTTCGCCGTAGGGGGCCAGACCCATCACTTTGTATTCGTCACCGTAATGCGGGAAGCCGATTAACTGAGTCAGTGCCGAATAAAAAATGCCTAACGAGTGTGGAAAATAGACGCGCTTTTCTATCGTGAGATCGCTCCCGGAGCCGAACCCGAATGCAGTGCTGGCAAAATCCCCAAACCCATCGATGGAAAGGCAGGCCGCTTCCTTGAACCCGGACACGGCGAACGCGGAAGCGAGGTGAGCAAGGTGATGTTCGACATGATGGATTTGCGCGTCGATCGTAAGTCCATACTTCGCCTCGAGTGTTTCCTTGACCGAGGCGGCGCTGCGGATGTTTTTGATTTTTTGCCACATTAGTTTCGGATGCGGCCGGTGCCTGAGCACAAAAAGCAGTCGCCGCCAATTGTTTACGCCCGGCTTGCGGTTAATCGCGATGTGCTCGATGTCGCGCCAGGTTAATCGCGCCTCGCGCAAACAGTAATCGATCGCCTCCGTCGGCAAACCGGCCCAATGTTTAATCCGGCGAAAACGTTCCTCTTCTGCCGCGGCGACCAGTTTTCCATTAACAAACAAACACGCCGCGGAGTCGCCGTGGTAAGCGTTAAGACCGAGAATTGTCATCCGACTTAGAAAGTAGAATTTAGAAAGTAGAAAACGTGAAACAGCAACGCGGAGAAAGTTGAAAAATGCGAGATAACGTAGTCAAACTCCAGGCATGAAAAAAGATCTCGAAAACCGCACAAAGAAATTCGCTCTGTCCGTGATTGAATTCGTTTCCTTACTACCACACACACGGGAGGCAGATATCCTGGGAAAACAATTGCTGCGTTCCGGCACTTCAACTGGTGCAAATTACCGAGAGGCAAACCGTGGCGTTTCACGCGCAGATTTTGCAAATAAAATCGGTACTGTTCAAAAGGAAGCGGCCGAAACCCAATATTGGCTGGAGCTGATCCTGGAATCCAACATTCGCAAACCAGCCAACGGAACACAACTGCATCAGGAAGCAACGAGTTGCTGCCAATTTTTACAAGCATCGGCAAGAAATTAAAAGACTAGGTGGTCCCTCTCGAACTGCAAAGCCGCTGAGGCCTGTCTTCTAATTTCTAAATTCTACTTTCTACTTTCTACTTTCGCGCAGCGGAGGAAGCTCTTCCCCGTAGCGCAGAATGAGCCACGGTAACTCGAGTGCGCGAGAGAGACGCGGGATAAAGATGCGTGGCTGGGCAAAAAGGCGAAAGAGCCAACCGAGATAAAACCGATCGGCCCAGTCTGGAATTGCGACCTGGTCGCCAGTCAGGAATCCGAGCGCAGCTCCGATGCAGTGAATGGCGGGGCGGTAATTCAAATGATCACGCAAAAAATAGCCGAGTTTTTCCTGAGGCCCACTGCCGATCGCAACGATAACATGTCGCGGGCTTCGGTCGTTAGTCCTGGTAACGAGCTCGGGATCTTCAACCGAGACTCCATACCTCGGCGCGACGTAAAAGTCGTCCTCGCTGAATACGAAATGATTCGAGCGCAACCATTCTCTTGTGCTTTGCCGGGCCCGTTCGTCAGGCAAAACCCAAAGCGTGCTCTGCTTTTCGACAAGCAGGCGTGCAACCAACCGCTGTAGATATTTCAATCCAGAAATGCGACTAATGCTGCCGGCCCGCAAAGTTTTCCAGAGCAAAACCATTGCGCCACTATCGGCAATGGCAAGGTCGGCATGCGTAACCGCGTCACGATATGCAACGTCGCAATGCAATCGGGTAAAACAGGTGCCGGAAGGAGCGATCAAAAAACCCCCATTATTAAACATGTGCTCGATCGCCCCATCGACATTTCCATCGAAAAACCGGATCCCGAGAATTTGTTGAAAAGGCACGAGCAAAAGCGACTGCAGTTATCGGTTACCAGTTAATAGTTATCGAGCAGAGGCCGGAAGTCGGAGAAGAAAAACATCGAACGTCAACATCCAACGCCCAACGTCCAACGTCCAACGCTCAATGGGACAGAAGACTCGGAGGTCGGACGTCAGATGTCGGATTTCAGCTTTTCAGAATTTCAGCTTTTCAGGTTTTCTCTGGATAACTGTTTCAGTTTTTCTGCGACCCGAAATTGTCGTATGTTGCCCGGTTTGGAACCGCCACCTGCTCTCGAGTCTGTTAGCAGTGTAAATCTAGTCGTCACTGATCGCGCGCCCGGTCGGACGAGCATTGCATTGCTGGCACTGGCCTTCGGCGCTCTCTGGTTTGTCTGCTGTCGTCACCTTAGTACAGAGTGGAGTTTTAATGAGCAATACAACTACGGCTGGTTTGTTCCATTTTTTGCCGCCTATTTATTCTGGCTACGCTGGGAGGACAGGCCGGGACCGGACGGGAAGCTCAGACATCAGAAGTCAGACGTCAGAGGTCGGCTCGTTCCCGTTTTGTTGATTGTCAGCGCGTCGCTTGTTTTGTTGCCGTTGCGCGTATTTGAAATCGGGAGTGCAGACTGGCGACCGCTGGGCTGGCTGCATGCCATTGCCGTAGCCACAATCACTCTGTCGATCCTTTATCTTGCCGGAGGGCCAAACTGGCTTCGGCATTTCAGTTTTCCCGTTCTGTTTTTCCTTGTCGCGGTGCCGTGGCCTACGCCGATCGAAGGACCAATTGTGCAAAATCTGATGCGGGTGATCGCGGCCAGCGCAGCGGAAGTGCTGGCCTTGTTCGGAATTCCGGCGGAGGTGCAAGGCAACTTGATCCGGCTGCCGAGTGGAATGGTGGGAGTGAATGAAGCGTGCAGCGGTGTGCGCTCCTTGCAAACTTCGCTCACGATTGGCCTGCTCTTCGGCGAGTTAAAGCGACTCCGGGCAGGCTCACGGCTTCTCCTCATTGGGGCTGCGCTGGCCATTGCCATGGTCGCGAATTTTTTGCGAGCCACCTTTCTTGTTTGGCTCGCCTCGGCGCGAGATACCGCGACCGCCGGCCACTGGCACGACATCGCTGGTTACGCGATTGTGGTGCTGGTCTTTGCCGGCACGATGTGGATCGCAGCCAAATTGGGAAGTAAAAAGGCCAAAGTAGAAGATCATGCAGCGATTCCGCAATCCGGAATCCGCAACCCGCCATTTTTTCTACCTTCTACTTTCTCACTTCTACTTCTTCTTTGGATTGTCGCGGTGGAAGTCGGAGCCGAATCCTGGTACCGGATCCACGAGGGAAACCTGGTAACTCGAGTGCCATGGTCAGTGCGATGGCCGAAAGACACGCCTGGTTACCACGAAATCAAAATTAACAATGAAGTGCGTAACATGCTCCGCTTCGATTCTGGCCGCGAAGTCAGCTGGAGCCCGGCAGAAAACAGCCCGGCCGCCTTTCCCCGGGGCGTGAGTTACCTTTTCTTTTTCCGATGGAACCCGGGCAGCGGGACGATTTTGCGCGCGCGCGCCCATCGACCCGATGTTTGTTTGCCCGCAGCCGGTTGGCGACAAGTGGGTGACGATCAAGTGGTGAATTGTCGCCTCGATGCAAGCCATTCCCTTCCTTTTCGCACATTCCACTTTGTGAAGGAAAACGGGGATGCCAAACCGGTACGGGCTACTGCGCTTTTTACTCTTCATGAAGATGTAGCGCATGTGACCGAAGGCGATAGCGGGGCGGGATTCTATTCAAATTGGGATTGGCGGGACCGATGGCGGATCGTGCGAAATGGAATTCGCAACCGTGGTCAGCAAGTACTCGAACTGATCATGGTTATCCCACCGCAAATCAGTGATTCTGCGGCCGAAGAGGAATGTCGCCGTCTCATGCTAGAGATTGTAGTGCCGACTGACGCTTCGGGTTGAGTATTTCCTACCTTCTACCTCCTACTTTCTTTACGGTGGCGCGCGACGACGAAATCACATTTACTCCCGAAGAGCTACGTGACCGGAGACGCAGGCGTCGCCGCCTTCTTCTAATCGCGCTCCTGATCCTGCTGGTGGCGATCGCCGGAGGTTTCGGGGCAAGGCCCGCGCGTAATTCTGTTCGAGCCTGGCAGGCGCGGCGGCATGCTGCCCGCGCTTTCGCATTTATCGATCAACAAAAATGGCGGGAAGCCCGCGATGAAGCCACCGCCGCCTATCAACTTCGGCCTAATGAACCACAAGCCAATCGCGCTGTCGCCCGTCTCCTTTCCCGCGCCGGACAGAGCGACGCGCTCAGTTTTTGGAAGAACCTCTCCTTAATGACGACGCTTACCCGGGAGGATTTGCGCGACGAAGCCGGAATCGCATTAAAAGCTAACGATCTCGTTGCGGCGGAAGAGGCGACGCGGCGTCTCCGGCAAATCCGCGATGGGAGCCCCAGCCCGGCAGACTTTGTCCTGGCGACGGAAGTTTCGTTGCGTAAACGCCAATTCGACAAAGCGACCGAGTTTGCCAAAAAAGTATTGGCCAGTCCGTCAGCAACGCGTCGCGACCAACTCACCGCGACACTGGCTCTGGATGCAGTCGTTCGAAATGGCGGTGCAAGTTTGGTTGGTGATGTTGCGCAGGTCGACGCGCCTCTGGTCGAGATTGGCAAAGGCAACGACGAAGCGGCTCTGGGGGCACTGGTCGCACTCGCCGAACGCATTCTTAGTGCGCCAGCCGATGAAAGAAACAGGCCGGCGATGGCAATCGACGACCTTATTGCCAAAATTGACGGTCACCCACTGGCTACCAGTTCACATAAGCTTCTGGAGGCGGACTTGGAAATTGCGCAGCATCCCGAACAGCGGGAGGAAATCGAAAAGCGCACGATCGATCGCTGGAAAAATGGGAGCAACGAGGAGCTCGCCGCCCTCGGCGGATGGCTTTATCGGCACGGCGAACACCAACGGGAGCTCGAGGCCATTCCGCTCGAGCGCGCCACGCAAACGCGCGATCTTTTTCTCCAGCACGTCGACGCCCTGGGCGCGCTCAATCGTTGGGACGACATTCGCAGGATTCTGGAGGGTGAGCGCTTTCCGCTCGATCCTGTAATCCAAAACATGTATCTGGCACGTTGCTACGCCCAGCAAGGCCAGCAACAAGGAGCCGACAATAACTGGCAACGCGCGATCAAAAACGCGGCTGGCGATCTTGGCAAATTGCTCTTGCTCGCCGATTACGCGGAGAAGAACGGGGCCCAACAAGTAGCCGCAACCGCTTATGAGGCGGCTGCGGTTGTGTCTCCGAGATCGCGGGCGGCCCAACTCGGCCGGCTGCGCACGACCCTGGCAGGTGGCGACACCAGGAGACTCCACCACCTTCTGATCGATCTTTTAAAGATCTGGCCGGACGACACCAGTCTGCAAAATGATGAGGCCTACGCCCGATTGTTACTGATGCCGCCTGACACCAAGCCCGATTCGAGTGAGTTGAAATCGATCGAATCCCTTGCGCAAAAGCTGGTGCAAGAGGAGCCGAGCAGTCTTCCGCACCGCACCTTGCTTGCACTGGCGCTTCTGAAACAAAATCGACCCTACAGTGCGCTTGCCCTTTACGAAAATCTAAACGTGCCGCAGAACGCCCTTACCGCTTCAACCATCGCCGTGCATGCCGCCGTGCTCGCCGCCTCCGGCCAGATCGATCCAGCCAGGACCGAAGCGGAGAAGATTTCGCCAGACAAACTCCTGCCCGAAGAACGCTCGCTCATCGCAAATCTGTAAAAGAGACCACGGGCAAAGGCCAAAGATCCTCTTGCCCTTTTTCTGCAAACCTGATTAGATCCCGTGAATTTTCGAACGGTTCTCGATGCGACCTGCGTTCCTAGCTCTGCTTGCCGCGCTGTTTTCCATTCATGCCGCCTTCGGCCAAAGCTCAGTCGCCACCGATCCAGTCGGGTTCACGACCACCACGCTTTTGGGTAGCTCGGACACGTTCGTCTCAATCCCATTCACACGCCCGCCGGAATTTACTGGCGCCGTTCAGTCGATCTCGGGAAGTCCGGCGAATACCATTACTGTCATCGGCAGTCCTGGGTGGACAACGAATCGTTTTGTCTATGCGGCTGGGACTCAACCGAACCATTATTATGTGTTGATCGGCGGCGGCGGAAGTTCGAACCCGAAGCAAGGGCACACTTTCATAGTCAATGCGAATGGCTCAAACACCTTGACCGTTACCACAACAGTTGCGGATGACCTGAGTGGAGTTACCGCGAACACACAAATCGTGCTAATTCCATATTGGACGCCGACAACGATATTCCCCGCGAGCGATGCGGGTGTATCATTTACGCCAACTACCTCGCCACCTGCCTATCAGACGCTGATTCGAGTCCCAGACTATTCCGCGGCCGTCTATTCCACTTACGCGGCCGAATACTACTTTAATGGAGGCGCGTGGCGGCGTATCAGCGATGGCCTTGATCATGGAGACGACCCGTTGGTGGCGGACGGTTACTTCGTGATTCGAAATGCAAACGGCGCGCCAACCCTTCCCTTGATCAATGTCGGTGCCGTTGCACTGAAAAAATTCTCCATGCCCTTGTTGACGGCGACTGGTCATGCCCAGGATAATCCGGTCAGCATCCTGCGGCCGCTCGATATAGCTCTGGATGCAACCGGCCTGGGTCCTGCCGACGGATCCTTCGTCGCTAACGACCAGCTCCTGGTTTTTGATAACGGACAGGCCGCATTCGATAAGTCACCCAGTGGAGTTTATTATTACAACACCGCAGTTGGCAATAGCGGGGGTTGGCGGTTGACCGGAGATGCGGTGCCGTCGACCGATCGCGGGGCCGATATCATCCCGATGGGAGCCGGGTTTGTCATTCGGAAGGCTCAGACTGGCGGCGGACAAACCGCGTTCTGGACCGATTCCTTCCCAGTTCAGGCAATAACCGCTGTTTCTAGAAAAACTCATGGTTCCGCAGGCACCTTTGACCTTACCCTGCCGCTTAATCTCCAGTTCAACACCCGGCCTGGCATAGAATCCCGTGTGCCCGGGCAAACCCCGGCTGGAGCGGGAATCGACCACCAAATCGTGCTCACTTTCCCAACGGCCGTTTCATTCAGCAACATCACCCCGACTTCGGGGACGGCCGCGGTTCAGAGCTTCACCGGCAACAATTCAAACACGGTAACGATCAATCTTAGTAACGTAAGCAACGCCCAAAGGACAACGATCACCCTGCTTGGTGTGAACGACGGCATCAATACGAACGACGTTGCCGTCCAGATGGGGGTGCTCCTGGCAGACGTCAACTCGAGCGCTCGCGTTGACGCGGCCGATGTTTCTTTAGTTAGGCAACAGACGCTTCAGCCCATTACCGCCTCTAATTTCCGCGAAGATATCAACGCCACCGGTCGCATCGACGCAGCGGATGTCTCAATCGCCCGCCAAAAGGCGCTGACCTCGCTTCCTTAGCTTCGACACCAGGTGTCTGATCTCTGACCTCCGACATCCGATATCTGCCATCTGCCCCTACCCCTTTTTCGGCTTCAGCAAGGGGAACAAGATCACGTCGCGAATTGATTCTGCGCCGGTCAGCAGCATCGCCAATCGATCGATTCCAAGGCCAAAGCCGCCGGCTGGCGGCATGCCGTGCTCTAGCGCACGCAAAAAATCCTCGTCGATCTTTTGCGTTTCCTCGCCCGCTTGCTCGAGCAAACGTTTCCGCTGCGCGTCGGGATCATTCAGTTCGGTGTAACCAGGCGACATTTCCACTCCATTGATGATCAGCTCGTAAACATCAACGAGTGCAGGGTCGGCTGCGTTCTGCTTTGCCAGCGGCACGAGCTCTTTCGGACAATGCGTGACAAAGAGCGGGTCGAACGTCTTTTCTTCGACAAGTTTTTCAAAGACGTGTTGGGTCACTTCGAAATCAACGAGCTGCGGTAGAATTTCCAGCTTGAACGCGCTGGTCGCCCGCTTCCGTCGCTCGTCACTCGTTAACTCGAACCAATCCCTGCCTGCCACTTCGCGCACCAGATCGGCGTAACGCGCCCGTCGCCAGGGACGCTTCAAGTCAATTGTCCGGGTAACATTTCCATCGGGATCTTTGTGTTGAATCTGGAGCGATTCGCAAATTCTTTGAGCCAAATGGCAAATCAGTTCTTCCACCAGCTCCGCCACCTGCTCGAAATCGGCGTAGGCCCAGTAAGCCTCAAGCATCGTGAACTCAGGATTGTGTTTCCTCGAAATGCCTTCGTTCCGGAAATTTCGGTTTAATTCGAACACTTTATTGAAACCGCCCACCAGCAAGCGTTTCAGGTAAAGCTCGGGCGCAATGCGCAGGTAAAGGTCGAGATCAAGCGCCTTATGGTGCGTTTGGAATGGCTCAGCCGCAGCGCCGCCCGGGACGGTTTGCAGAATTGGTGTCTCAACTTCTTGAAAACCGCGCTCTTCAAAGAATCGACGGATTTCCCGCACCATCGCGATGCGTTTGGCGAAGTTTTCACGCGATTGTTCATTCGACACAAGATCGAGATAACGTTCGCGATAGCGCGCCTCCACTTCTTGTAAACCGTGCCATTTTTCCGGGAGCGGCCGGAGAGCCTTTGCCAGCACTTCGAATTTTCGCGCTTTCAACGTCGGTTCCCCGGTTTTGGTCAGGAAGCAAACACCCTCGACCCCGATGAAATCCCCAAGGTCGAGCAGCCCCAAAGTGTTCATGGCCTCGGCGCCGATCTCGTTATCGTGGAAATAGACCTGGACGCGTCCGGTCGCATCCCGAAGGTCGATGAAGTGGCTTTTGCCCATATCCCGATGGGCGGTCAGGCGACCGGCAGCGCGGAGGGTCTCTCCCTGATGGAATTTTTCGCGGACTTCGGCGATAGTGCCGTTCGTTTGGAACGGGGCGCCGAACGGATCGACACCTTTCTCGCGCAAGGCTTGGAGTTTCTCGCGCCGTTGTGCGATCAGTTCATTTTCGGGCTCCATTTGCTGTAGAGGCGGCTGTCTCAGCCGCCTGCTCCACCGAATGTAAGAGCGTAGGGATTAAAAGAACAGCCCGAATGCACTGGGGAATATTCGTTTGCAATCAAAACATCGACAATGAGATAGTGTGACAAGATGGCTTTTCCGAAGACGATTTTAAGTTTAGGCGCCAATGGCGCATTTCTAGCAACGCGTTCGGAGAACGCGTTCCACCATCCTTTATGCCATTAGATTTTCCGGAAACCACTTCCAAACTGGGAGACCCTCTGGTCAAGCAGTTCTCCGTCTTTTTGCCGAATAAGGTCGGAGCCATGCTCGAGGTGGTGAAGCTGCTCAGTTCCCACCACAGCCACGTGGTCGCACTCAGTGTCTCGGAATCAACCGACTCCGCGATTGCTCGGATCATCGTCAGCGACCCTGAGGGCGTGGAGCAATTGTTCCGCAAGAATAACGTCGCGTTTGGGATGTGCGAGGTTGTAGTGGTGGAGCTGCGTGAAGTGGCGACCCAACTGGCGAAGCTGCTGGCCTCCCTTTTCATGGCTGAAGTAAATGTTCATTTCACTTATCCGTTGCTGACGCGACCCCGCGGTCTGGCGGCACTGGCTTTACACGTCGATGATAACGAATGTGCGTCTTCGGTCTTAAACGGGGCGGGGTTCAAGATCTTGAGCCAGGGGGAAATCTCGCGCTAGTGTTGTGTAACTGGTAGGGACGCCGCGCTGCCCCCAAAGCTTTCGGGGGTCGGCGCAGCGCGCCGACCATACCAACGACGTGATCGCGAAAGAATTAGGAAGCGTTAGACGCGCTACCGCTAGCGGTATCCAGATTTTTTCGAGCAGATGCCCAGCCTCACAGTCTAATAAACAGCCTGCTGGGCGCGAGTGTCTGTTGGATCCTACGCTTGCATCCGCATATGGCTACGGTTCAGTCACTTTTGCGCGATTACGAAATCAAAATATAGTTGATCTCTCATGCGAGGTTTTATCTTTAATTCTTCAACGCGCGCGGATCGCAGTTTTAATCTCGGTTTAGCGCTGGTCATCCTGGTGGCCGCAGCTGAGGTCTTGAGTTTAAGCGTTTACTACGCTGGTCGTGCACGGGCCAGTCATGTAGCAACAAGTCCCAAGGTGACGGCAGCAACGGCGTCGCGGGTTGCGCCCGCGCCAGCAGCAACGCCAGGCACGGTAACAACAGCCGTAACAACCCCGCCAGCGCCTCCACCAGCGAGCTCTGCGTCGACGTCCGCAGTGTCGGCGGAGGACCCTCTTTTAAAGGAAGCGACTGAACTGCGTGAGCGTGGCGATACGACCAACGCACTGGCGCGTTTGCAGGAAGCATCGGAAAAGGATCCGAAAAACGCCCAAGTATTGGCAGAGATGGCGAAGATTTATGAGTCGATTCAAAACTTTGAGCGCTCGAACGAAACCTGGCAGCGCATCCAGGACATCGGCCCTTCGGCTGGACCGCTCTACGACCTGGCCGACGCAAAATTAAAAACTGGAGCAGCCGTGAGCGCTTCCCGCGGTACCGGCCTGGGTTCTGTCTCTTCGTTGGACACAGGGACATCGCGCAGCCCACCCGGAGGAATTCCGGAAGGGTCGGTGCTTGGAATTTCAGAAGCCTCAACGACAGACACACCGGACCCGGATGCAGACACGAATTTGATGCTGCGGATCAGTGTCAAGAAACGCGCCAATGTGGTGGTCGACCATACGAAAGTAAAAATCCAGGTCTTCTTTTACGACTCGGTAGACGACAAGGACATCAAGTTGACCGATGCCGAAGTCAATTATGAATGGCTCACGCCAAACCATGATTGGGCTGGAGCCGAACCCGAACTATTGGCCGTAACCTATATGCGCCCGAAAAGTAAAGGTCTCTCGTCGGAGGCGGCTCTAACTGCCGCAGCCGCGGCGGTAAATCCAGCCACAAAAGGGAGATCGGCAAAAGCGAACCCGCCCCCAGAAGCGGGGCAGCGAAAATATTTCGGCTTTATTGTGCGCGTTTATTATAATGATCAGCTGCAGGATAAACGCGCTCAACCAACGAAGTTGCTGAATCTGTTTCCACCGCCCTTTACCGCTCCTTCGCAGTAATGCAATTGCTCATTGTGCACCGCGACGTCGAGATCGGCGTAGAACTGGTGCGAATGGTGCGGGATTACACCAGACACAAGTGCGACCTGGCCGGGAGCGAAGCGGCCGCCGTCGATTGGGCGCACGGCCATGCACAGTGCGGGCTGCTCCTGACTCAACTGGTGGCCGAAGGAATTGATGGTCTCACCCTCGGTGGCACGCTCAGCCAGATCTTTTCCCGTCTGCAGATTTTGTTCTTTCCGGCATACGGCGCTTCTGAGCGGCGGCTCGAGATCGCAGAGACAAAAGTTTTCCCGGAGCCAATTGACGGCGACGCTTTGCTTGGCGCCATTGAGCGGGCCGAAAAGAGCGCTTCGCTCCCGCAGGATTCATTTCACATCGTCGATCTGGTGCAAATGTGCTGTTTGGGCGGGCGGAGCGGTGCGTTACAAATCGTGAAAGAGAAAAGGAGCGGCTTTCTTTTCCTGCGCGATGGACGACTGGTGCACGCTGAGACGACAGCCGCGCGAGGACCTGACGCATTATTTGAAATGGTCGAATGGAAGCATGTAGAATTTGCCTACAATCGAAGCATCCGCGCCGCGGCCGAAACGATTGCGCAGCCATGGGATGAAGCGCTAATCGAGGCTGTGACTTTGACAAACAACAGAATATCCTGAAGTCAGTGCACTGACGCCCCGCTTCAACTGGAGCTTCGACAACGTTTTTTCTATGCAACGAGTTGCGTTACCTTGTCACGCCATGAAATCTGCGCCCGTCTGCGCAACTCTTGTTTTGCTCGCAAGTTCCGCATTCGGTCAGATTCAGATCGATCTCAGATTCGCGCGCCTGCAATACGTTGCCTATGAACCGGTCTTCGCCACCGTTGGAATAACCAACCTCGCCGGAAGAGATCTCGATCTTCACGATCTTCCCGGACAACCCTGGTTCGGGTTCGAAGTCACTGGCCAGGAAGGCCAGATCATCGGACCGCTCAAAGCGGATGTCAGTCAGCCGCCACTCAAAATCGAAGCCGGCAAGCGTGTCACACAAAAGATTAATCTTACCCCGCTCTTTCCGGTGCACGATTTCGGAGCCTATCATGTCCGCGCCCACATTTACTTTTCTGATCTTGGGAAATACTTTTATTCCCCTACCAAAGTTTTCGAAGTCACAGACGCGCGTCCGATCTGGCAGCGCACCGTCGGCATGCCGCAAGAGCAGGCCGGTCCCGGCGATGTGCGCACCTATTCTTTACTGACAAACCGTTTTCCTGATCGCACCTCGCTCTACGTGCGGGTCGAGGATAGAGACCGTGGCATCGTATATGCAACCTACTCGCTCGGCCCCATTATTGCTTTTGATGAACCGCATGCCGAATTGGACAGCGCTAACCAATTACACGTCCTCTTTTGCGCCGCCCCACGCGCCTGGGCTTATGATCGGATCGGACTTAACGGGGAGCTTCTCGCGCATGCATCTTTCATGGAAACGAGAACGCGACCGCGCCTGGTGCGGGCCGGCGATGGCAACGTTAAGGTTGCCGGAGGAATAATGGAGGCACCGCTGACTCAGGATTCGCGCAACGCCGCGCCCAAGCTTTCCGAGCGCCCCAAAGTCCTGCCGAAGAGCGAGTAGCGATGCTGAAGCGTTTCTTTCATCCCAGTCTCATTATTGCAATCTGTATTGTGCATCCGGCCGCTGGCCGAACGGCGAAAAATACACAAAATTTTCGCCCATCTACCATCATAGTGATCGATGCCGGCCATGGCGGTTTCGATCGCGGGGGAATTCCGGGGCAGCGCATCGCCGAAAAGGCAATGACCCTGGATGTGGCGCTGCGTCTCAAGCATCTGTTGCAAGCTAGCGGCTACCGGGTGCTCATGACCCGCGACAGCGACGTCTTTGTCCCGCTACCCGCACGGGTGGCGATTGCAAATTCATACCGGGACGCCATTTTCGTCTGCATACATTTTAACGCTGCTCCGCGCGGCGGCGCCAACGGCATCGAAACGTACTTTTACAGTCGTCAAAGTCTGCCGCTTGCTTCCGCAATCCATTACTACGTTTCGCGAGGGGCACCTTCGCCAAACCGTGGCGTGCGCCGGCGAGGTTATTACGTGCTGCGCAAATGCACCGTCCCAGCCGTATTGGTGGAATGTGGATTCCTGACTAACCCAACCGACGCACAGTACGCACAAAGCGTTTCCTATCGGCAGCAACTGGCGGAAGAAATCGGGCGTGGAATCCGCAATCGCACCCTGGTGAGCGCTCCGGGCTCCCAATGGCCCCAGATCGGCAACGTCGAAACGGTCCCATTGCAACCCTTCATTGATCAAACCCATATCCAGCACTACTCCAAGAAAGCAGCTAGGTCATCGAAGCACCGCAAATCATCCCGTTCCCGCACAGCTACGGCAAAAACAGCATCCGCCAACAAGAGAACATCGCCATCGAAAGATTCGGAGGATTAATTGGACTCTCCAATCTTGACCTCAGCGCAAATGCGCGCCACAGAAGAGGCTGCTTTTGCCCGCGGCATTCAGGTCGAAGCATTGATGGACCAGGCCGGCGCCGGGATCGCTCGTGCGGTCCAGCAATTTTTTTTCCACCCGCAAACCTGCGTTGTTTTCGCAGGTAAAGGCCACAATGGCGGCGACGCATTGGTCGCGGCGGCGCATTTGAAGCGCAACGGATGGAAAATAAACGTCCGACTTCCATTTGCGGAAGACGATTGCAGCGAGCTGACACGAAAAAAGCTCCGCGCTTTGGGCGAGGTTGAACGCGGCGACGGGTCTAACACTACGAACATTGGTCCACATTTAATCATTCTCGACGGGTTACTCGGGATTGGCGCCAAAGCCTACTTGCGCGAGCCGATCCGTGCCGCCGCCGGCGAGATTAACCGGTCGCGTCGCGAACAAAATGCGTTCGTTTTTGCGGTCGATCTTCCCACCGGGCTCGACGGCAATACTGGCGAAACTGATCCGGAGGATTCGGTCATGGCCGACTTCACCGTCACCATCGGTTTTGCCAAGCATGGATTGATTGTCGACTCCGCGATCGACTTCGTTGGCCGAATCGTGGTCGTTCCGTTGCCCGATCTGGTCCCGGAGGAAGATGTTCCTAACGAGCTGGCTGCGACGCCGGATTCGCTTAGCACGCTTTTGCCGCGGCGGAAATTTAGCAGCTACAAAAATCAATTCGGCCGTATCGGTGTGGTTGCCGGCTCAAAAGGTTTTGTCGGCGCCGCTCTTATGACAACACGGGGTGCGCTCCGCGCCGGCGCCGGGCTGGTAGAAGTTTTCGTACCGGAAGAAATCTACGACATCGTGGCGGCTGCCGCGCCAATAGAGGCGATGGTTAAGCCGGTGCGCTCTTACAAAAATCTTCTCGAGGAAAAGATCGATATCTGGGCAGTTGGGCCCGGTTTGGGAAAATCGCGTGCAGCTGAAATCTCGAATCTGATCGAGCGAGCCGAGCAACCGATGGTGCTCGACGCGGACGGACTGAATATCCTTGCGGAAAAGGTCGATCTTTTAAAGCGTTGCCGCGGCGCCCGTCTGCTGACACCACATCCCGGCGAAATGAGCCGCTTATTTGAGATCGGAAAAATGTCGCGGGCTGGTGTTGTCAAAAATTTTTGCGATCAATTTCCGATCACGCTTTTGCTCAAAGGCAGCCGCACTATCGTTTCCGAGCGAGGCAAACCGCTCAGTTACAATACGACCGGAAGTCCGGGAATGGCCAGCGGCGGAATGGGTGACGTCCTGACCGGTGTGTGTGCGGGATTGCTCGGGCAGAAATTATCATTGTATGATGCCGCCCGGATCGGTGCATGGGCGTGCGGACGTGCCGCCGAGATGTCTATCTTCGGCGGAGGTGCAGGCGAAGAATCACTGCTAGCTACCGACGTGCTTGATCGACTCGGGGACGCATTTAACGAATTGCGCAATCCGTCCGTCTGATTATTGAATGAACGGTCCACCTATTACCGAGGTTGCGGCACCGCAGCGGGACAGATTGTGGGACCGCCTGAAGAAGGCCCTCGCGCCACTGGCGGTGATTGGTGTGATGATCGCGAAGTTCTTTGCCAAGCTGAAATTTCTCATTCTTCCGGCGCTCAAGTTTCTTCCGATCCTTCTAAAGTCCGGGGGCACCATGCTGCTGATGATTTGGGTTTATACCCTGATGTGGGGCTGGAAATTCGGTGTCGGTTTCGTCCTGCTCTTACTCGTGCATGAATGCGGACACCTTATCGTTGCGAAAAAATTCGGCCTTAAAGTTGGCGCGCCCGTTTTCATTCCGTTCATGGGCGCATTCATTGCGTTGAAAGAAGCGCCGCGCAACGCCTGGATGGAAGCATGCGTGGGCATTGGTGGGCCGATGCTTGGTTCGTTGGGCGCGCTCGCTTCCAATTCGTTGGGCGAAATCTTTGGCGCCCCGGTTTTCATCGCCCTGGCGTGGTTCGGTTACTTTTTGAATTTGTTTAACCTGACGCCGGTAGGCATGCTCGACGGAGGCCGGATTGTGACCGCGCTATCTCGCTGGCTTTGGATTCCCGGTTTCGCCGTGCTGATTTGGTTTGGTTGGAAATATCCAAATCTCATCGTCTGGCTAATGGTGGTCCTCTCTTTGCCCCGGATTGTTTCGCTTTTCCGCAAACGCACTGAAGAGGAAAAACGCTACTATGAGGTTACGCCGATGCAGCGCTGGACCATGTCGATCTTGTATTTCGGTTTGATCGCGACCCTGCTTTTCGCGATGCATCTTGCTCAGAATGATCTGCATCAACACGGGGTCCGCGCCCATGGTCACGGCCGCGATAGCATCGTGCAATAGCCAGATTACCCGGGGTGACGTTACCGCTTTAAAGCAGTCGAGTTCGGGACGATGTGGCCATGCCCCGCTTAAAGCGGTCAAGTTCGTGTGGGCAATGGCGCCCCACCAGTGCTGGCGAAGACCTTCTCCGGCTCAAGTCCGATTTTTTTCAAGAGCGACCTGAACCGCTCATCCGAGCGCAGCGGCTTAAATTCAGGCGATATGCCCACAAAATGCAGCGAAGAGGATCGCTCTCTGCCTGCGCGCTCCAACTCACGCATGGCGTCGTCGTGCGCTTGCAGTGCCACGTGCACATGGGCGATGGCATCTCCCGGCGTGTAGGGCCGGTTTGCGGTGACGGCCGCGAGAGCCTGCAGCGCTTCATTGCGCCGGTTCATTCGCGCATGGGTAATAGCCAGACCAAACGCTGGTCTGCCACTGAGACTCTCCGCTTTTTTATAAAGCGCGATCGCGTCCTCAAAGCGACCCATCTCGCGATACAACGCCGCCAGCAACGGCTCGCCATAAACAAATGCCGGATCGAGCTGCAAGGCGCGTTCACCGGCCGCAATTGCTTCATCGTAGAGACCGAAATATCGGTAGAGCTCGCAGGCGAAGTTGTTCACCCAAAGCGAAGCCGGATCGATCTTCGCCGTTCGGCCCAAGTAAGCCAGCGCTTTATCGCGCTCGCCCCGCGCCGCATAAAGCGCTGCGATGAAATAGTTAGATGGCGTCGATTTTGGCTCGATCGCGACGGCCCGATTGAACTCCAGTTCCGCGCCATCAAGGTCCCAGTCAAGGATGCGTTTTGTTTCCGCTAAGTAGACGTGGGCCTCAGCTTCATCATTGTCGACTCTAAGCGCGTTCAACGCAGCGTTGCGCACTTTCGGATATGCCTGCAGCGGCGGCACGTAGGCGTCAGCCAGCCAGAGCCAGGCCTTCGCGATCCCGGTCCAGGCGCCGCTTAGTCGTGGGTCTTTCTCCAGTGCGCGCTGAAAAAAATCCAGACTTTTTCGCAGGGCTTCCTCCGTGCTTTTGTCCGAAAAGAACAGGCCCTGGAGGTAAATATCGTAGGCTTCCGTATCGCGAGTAGGCGCTGGTTTCGAGATCTCGAGTTTCAACCGCAAAGCATCGAGGATTGCGCGGGTGATCTCGTCCTGCAGCGCAAAGATTCCATGCATCTCCCGCTCAAAAGTATCGGACCACATGGTGAATCCGTCGCTCGCATTAATAAGTTCCACGGTGACACGGACGCGGTTGCCGTCGCGCCGAACGCTTCCCTCGAGCACATGCTCGACATTCAACTTCTGCGCGACCTCCCTCAAATCAGCTTGCTTGCCTCTAAACCAGAACGATGAGCGGCGAGCGGCGACCCGTAGATTATCGATCTTCGAGAGTGCCGTGAGAATTTCCTCCGCAATCCCGTCACTAAAATAATCGTGGTCCTGTCCGGGGCTCAAATCAGCGAAGGGCAAAACGGCGATCGAGCGCTCACTCGAGTCGGTTGACGATTGAATCATCTCGAC
>JACXTT010004245.1_pt1 | contig 21360 bp, 14 predicted proteins | sample 9270951 | NCBI WGS metagenome assembly JACXTT01 (sample SAMN15532306, study PRJNA645909) | rock metagenome | isolation source: weathered quartz diorite | place: Puerto Rico | collected 2017-06-21
GATTGTTTCGACTCGGTTCGTGAAGATCGCCCTTTCCGCGAAGGCATGTCCCGCGACGAAGCTACTGGCCTGTTACGAAAGGGTTCGGGTACACACTTCGATCCGCGCATCGTCGAGTTGTTCATTCAGCATTTACCGAGATTTGAGACAGAGATTGAGGCGCGGGGATTGGCTGACAACATTCACATCAGCACGCAGTCCAGACCAATCGCTCCGGCCCATGACGAAGCAGTGCACACGCAAGAAGGTGCTACTTTTACGGCTTACGACAAGATCCGCAACGCCCACCGCGAAGTGTACGCGCTGTATGAAATCGCGCGCACGTTTGGTTCGTCGCTCGAGCTCGAGAATACACTCTCGAGCATCGTTGATAAGGTTGGCCACATCGTCCCCTTCGACACGTGCGTCGTATATCTTTTCGATCAGAGTCAGGGTTATGCGCGTACTGCCCTTGCCGTCGGCATGAATGCTGAAGTGATGCGGGATCGTTGTATCGCTTGCGGTGAAGGCGCTACCGGATTCGCGCTGGCAAATCGTCAACCGGTTAATCGCCTGCATCCGAGTCTCGATTTTGCAACGACGCTCGATTCAACCGCTTGTGAATATCGCTCAATGGCCGCGCTGCCGTTGTTCAAGGACGATCTGTTGTTGGGCGCACTATCGATCTATTCGACTACGCTAAAGGAGTACAGCGACGATCAGATTCGTCTGTTGGAAACCGTAACGCACCTGGCGTCTGACGCGCTTGCGAATGCGGTAAGCCATGCGCGCGCTGAATCGAACGCGCTCACCGATGCGTTGACAGGTTTGCCGAACGCGCGCAGTTTGCACCTTCGTTTCGACGAAGAAGTGTCGCGCGCGCAGCGTACCGGGCGACCGTTCCAACTGATCATGCTCGACCTGGACGATTTCAAACTCGTGAACGACACGTTTGGACATAAGCTCGGCGATCGAATGCTGCGCGAAGTGGCCGGGCTGGTTCATGCTCAACTTCGCGAGTACGACTTCCTCGCTCGCTACGCCGGCGACGAATTCATCGCCATTGTCCCGGATGTCGCCGCGGAACATGTCGAGGAGTTGCGCGAACGCATCGAACGCATCGTTTCAAATTTCTCAATCGAAGTTCGCGGTCAGGGCCGGGCTCGGGTGGGCATCAGCGTCGGCTGGGCCGTTTATGGGACTGACGGCGAGACGCTGGATCAACTCGTGATCGCCGCCGACGAGGCCATGTACCGGGCAAAGTCCAGCCATAAAGCCAGCATCTTCACGGGACGCCAGCCCGAGGTACCGGAATCGCCCGTCGATAATGGCCTCGAAGAGGTCCTCAGTACGTTCGCAATTAACTAAAATCCTTAAATTTCCTTGACAATCCACATTCAACCAGTCAAATTGGAAGAGTGGTTGCGGGGCCACGTCTAAGCCAACCCCGCAAGGCCGCCGTCCTGAGCGGCCGCGATTTCCGACCCCTTGCCCATTCTCGGCCGCATGATCGAAAGCGGCGTCAAAAACCTATTGCTCTCACAGCCAAGGATTCTGCGGAAAACCCGTATTTGCAATTAATGAGCCTGCAAACAACTGAAAGATCTCCCAGCGCCACTCTGCTAATTGTCGATGACGATCAATCGGCACGTGATGGCCTGCTTAGCATTTTTGAAACTGCCGGACACCGTGCCATCGCGGTCAGCGACGCGCCCGCCGCGCTTCAGCTCCTGCGGAGACAGCCGTGCGATTTGGTCATGGTTGACGTCACCTTGCCGGAGGTCGACGGCCTGGCGCTGTGTCGATTGGTGCGCGCGCAACCGGACTTGAAGCAGTTGCCGGTCGTGGTGTTTTCAGCGGACGACAGTGAGCGTCGCAAAGTGGAAGCGTTCGATGCCGGTGCTGATGACTACATTGTTAAGCCATCGTCACCGGGCGAGTTGCTCTCGCGCGTAAATTCACATCTGAACAATGCGCAACGTGAATCAAACCTGCGCGGCAGCAATCGTGAATTGGCTTTTCTCGCCGACCTTGGACATGGGTTGCTGCGGACGCTCTTGCCTGAGCAGGTTGCTCGCAGAGTTGCCGGCGCAATCTTTGAAGGTACGAACGCCGCCCAGACTGCGTGTGCGATTCGAAATAACGGCAAGGGTCTTGCGGCGTGCGTGTTTGATCGCGAAGGAAGCGCGGGCGATGCGCGTTTGTTGGACGTCAAGCGGTTGGAAGGTTTACTTGAAAACGCGAAATCACTGCGACCGATACGGATCATCAATCGCAAGGAATTTATTCTAAAGGACAAGAGACACGCGCTTGAGTATCTAATTCCGGTCGGCTTTGGTGATAAGAACACCGGCGCACTGGTGGTCGCCTTCGCGCGCAACGAAGATTGTACTGAGAGTGAGTCACGCCTGATCGACGCTGCGGCGCAACAGACGGCCTTTGCCGCGCAGATCTCGCAGTTGTATCTGAAGGCCCGTGAATCAGCCGCGACGCTCGCCGAAGAGGTTGATCGCCGCACTGCCGAGGCTGAAATGCAGCAACGGTTCACTGAAGCGATCATCGATGCCCTGCCTCTGTCGCTGTACGCAGTCGATCGTAATTACGAAATCGTCGCCTGGAACCGCAACCGAGAGTTGGGCGAACTGGGTCTGCCGAAGGGTGAAGCACTCGGCAAGAACGTCTTCGATGTCTTGACGAAGCAAAGTCGCGATCTATTACAAAGAGAGTTCGCGGCGGTGTTTGCCACCGGCGACATCCATCGTCTCGAACAGGAAACCGTCACGGAAAAAGGCGACACGCACCATTGGCAGATCAGTAAGATCCCCATGCGCGCCAACGAAAGTGACGAAGTGAGTCACGTCATCACAGTCGGCGAGAACATCACTGCGCGCGTGAAGGCCCATCAAGCTGTCGCGCGCGCCGAGAAACTCGCCGCGGTCGGACGACTGGCTGCCGGCGTAGTACACGAAATCAATAATCCACTCGCCACGATCGCCGCTTGCGCCGAATCGCTCGAGAAAAGGATCGAGGAAGGCGCCTTCAGCAACTCGCCCGACGCCGACGACTTACGCGAATACTTAGGCCTGATTCGCGACGAGGCCTTCCGTTGCAAGGCGATCACGAATGGACTGCTTGATTTCAGTCGCTTGCGCGCCGGCCAACGCGTGCCGGTTGACATGGCCGAAATCGTTAAAGCCACGGCGCGGCTGGTCACGCATCAGCAGCGTGGCGAAAACATCAACATTGCGATCGAAACTCCGGCACAGATGCCCATGGTTTTGGGCGACATCGGTCAGTTGCAACAAGCCGTCGTCGCGCTGGCAACTAACGCGATCGATGCGATGCCTGATGGTGGAACTCTAACCCTGCGCGCGAGTCAGCGCGGCGAGCGCGTCCTCGTCGAAGTAAAAGATACGGGCGTGGGAATTGATCCTGACAACATGACTAAGATTTTCGATCCCTTCTTCACCACCAAAGACGTGGGCCGCGGCACCGGGCTGGGACTCGCTGTCTGCTATGGTATCTTATCGGATCATGGCGGCCGCCTCGACGTTCGCTCGACGGTCGACGTCGGCACGACCTTCACCATAACGTTGCCGGTCGCAACTGATTAGTACCATCCTCCCGAGTGCGGGGTAATAACAGTGAACGAACAACGTGACGCCAGACTTTTGATTGCTGAAGACGAAGCGAATCTCCGGCTCGTCTTACAAAAAGAACTGCAACGATTAGGTTATCGAGTGCAAGCCGCGAATGACGGCGAAGCGGCGCTGCGCAAGCTCGAAGAGACCAACGTCGACGTCCTTTTGTGCGACATCAACATGCCCAACATGGATGGCATGGAACTGCTGCGGCGGATCCACGAACGCCCGAATCCACCAGAAGTAATCATGCTGACTGGCCAGGGCACGATCGAAACAGCGGTCGAAGCGATGAAGCTCGGTGCTTACGATTACCTCACAAAACCGTACAGCATCAACGAACTCGACGTGCGCGTGCGCCAGGCGGCCGAGAAGCGCAACCTGCGCGTCGATAATCAACGTCTGCGCGCGCAGATCGAACGCAAGTCAGCCATGCCGGAGATCGTTAGCCAATCTCAAGCCATGGCCGAAGCGATTCGCCTGGTTGAGCGCGTGGCGCCATCGGAAGCGTCAGTACTAATCACCGGCGAATCCGGAACGGGGAAAGAATTGATCGCACAGGCGATTCATCGCTTGTCGAACCGCGCAAACGGCGCCTTCATCGATTTGAATTGTGCGGCGTTTCAGGAAACGTTGCTTGAATCAGAATTGTTCGGCTACGAAGCCGGGGCTTTCTCGGGAGCGAAAGCGCGCAAACTTGGATTGATTGAGTTGGCCGACGGCGGCACGTTGTTCCTCGACGAAGTCACCGAACTGCCGGCGGCATTGCAAGCGAAGCTTTTGCGCGCCATTGAGACGCGTACTTTCTTCCGTGTCGGCGGCGTACGCAAAGTTGAAGTGAACGTACGCATCGTCGCGGCCACAAATCGGAACCTTGACGCCGTCATCGCTGATGGAGCATTTCGCGCGGACTTGCTGTATCGCATCAACAGCTTTCAGATTGACCTCGTACCGCTGCGCGATAGATCCGAGGACGTTGAGCCGTTAATGAATCATATGCTGAAGCAACTGTCCGGCGGTCATCCGCCGGAAGTCGCGCCGGATGCTCTCGAACGTCTTCGTTCGTATCAATGGCCGGGCAACGTGCGCCAACTGCGGAACTGTCTGGAGCGCGCCGTGCTGCTCGCAAACGATGGTCGTATTACGCCCAATGAACTACCGCCTGAGGTGTCGCGCCTGAATGGGTTTGTTCCGGGCGCGGCTGCGGTGTCATCAGCGCCGCAGGCTGCCGAAGCTTCTTCAGGTGGCAACACCGGTTCATTGCGCGATGTTGAGAAGCAGCAGATCATCGCCGCGCTCGAACGGACCGGTTGGCATCGAGGCAAAGCCGCCGAGGTCCTCGGCATCTCGCCTTCGACGCTGTATCGTCGTCTGCGCGATTACAATCTCGAAGGAAGATTGAGATAAGAAGCCCATCCTCTTATCGATGATTTTGGCCGCGAGCAGGATAGCTCGCGGCTTTTTTCTTGTTATGAATGTTTTTTGTCTCGGCATTCTTGCCTTAAGCCCATTGCTAACCTAGAATTCGCCTTCACATCTTTTGAATCCGCAACTAATAGCTTCCAAAAAAGAAAGGACATTCATGCGTAAACTATTTGCCTCTTTTACGACAGTATTCCTGATTGCTGCCTGCGTGATCGGGATTTCGATCAGCGCTGCGGCGCAATCACAAGCCACCAGCGGCAACATCGAAGGTCGAGTTACAGATCCGAACGGTGCCGCAGTGGCCGGCGCAACTGTTACCGCCACCAATCAGCAGACAGGTTTAGAGAAATCCGCAACTACTAACGATGAAGGCGGGTTCAGCATCATCTTGTTGCCGCCGGGCACCTACACCGTGAGGACAAACGCATCTGGTTTCTCACAAAGCGAAGTGAGAGATGTGACCGTGACGGTCGGCAGTCATACTCCGGTTGATGTCAAACTTACGGTCGGTGGAACGACCAATACCGTAACCATCAGCGCCGCCGTGCCGTTGGTTGAGACGACGCGCACTTCAGTCGCTACGACTATCAATCAACAGTCGATCGACAACCTGCCGATCAATGGGCGCAACTTCCAGGACTTTGCGACCTTGTCGCCCGCGGTCGTTCGCGACCCGCGCGGTGGCGATCTCTCCGTCGGTGGACAACGCGGCACCTTCAACAGTCTTCAGGTAGATGGCGTGGACAACAACAACACTTTCTTTGGCCAGGCGTTCGGCCGCGGCGGTGTGCGTCCGCCATATCAGTTTTCGGAAGAGTCAGTCCAGGAGTTCCAGGTAAATCAAAACGGATTCTCAGCGGAGTTCGGTCGCGCTGGTGGCGGTGTCATCAACGTCGTGACCAAGTCTGGCACGAATGAATTTCATGGCGGCGCATTCGAATACTTCCGTGATGAAGCGCTCAATGCGAACGATCCGATCGTCAAGGCCAATCAGTTTCGCGCCGGCTTGCCGAATCGTCGCGCCAAGCTACAGATTAATCAGTTTGGCGGACGCCTTGGTGGCCCGATTAAGAAGAACACCGCATTTTTCTTTTTCACTTATGACGGACAGCGCGCCAGCGTCCCGCAGGTGATGGATGTTCCAAACATTGGCACAGCTCCCGCGGCGGCGCGAACTGTCCTGGTGCCGCTAATTCACGCTTATGAGATCGGTCGCAAACAGGATGTGTTTCTCGGCAAGAGCGACATCAAGGTCAACGATCGAAACCAACTCGTGTTTCGCTTCAATCATCAGGGCTTCAACGGCAAGAACAACGAGAACAATGGGCCGCTTAGCGCCGAAGAGCACTCAGGCGACAGCAACGTCAGAAGCGACACGTTTTCGTCGACGCTGACCTCGACGCTCAGAAACAACGTGATTAACGAATTTCGTTTTCAGCTCGCGCGCGACAAAGAACCCGGTTTGGCGAACAGCGCTAGTCCGGAAGCGGTAATTGGCACCGGCGCCGGCACGAACCTGAGCATCGGCCGCAACAACTTCAGCCCGCGCGAAACGACCATCAAACGAATTCAGTTCATCGACAACATCTCTTATCTGCGCGGGCGCAGCAACTGGAAATTTGGCCTCGACTTCAACTTCGATCGAATCTTTAATTTCTTCCCTGGCCTGTTCAGCGGTTCGTACACTTTCCCAAGCTTCACTGCGTTCTCAACTAACACGCCGAGCGCTTACACGCAAAACTTTCCCGGCGCCGGCACGACCGGCGGCACGACGCATCCGAATCTGTCAGAGTACGCGTTCTACGGCCAGAATGATTTTCATTGGAATTCGAAGCTGACGTTGAATCTGGGGCTGCGTTACGATTATCAAGGTCTGGCATGTCCGCCGGTTAAGAACCCCGATCCGCTGCTCGCTACTTTCAATATCGACACGAGCACCTGCCCAAAGGACAAAAACAATTTTGCGCCGCGTACGGGATTTAGCTACGCGATTGACGAGAAGACGGTGATTCGAGCCGGGTTCGGACTTTTTTATAACCGCACTCCGGCAATTGTGCTCGGCACGGCGCACTCGCAGAACGGTATTCAGGTTACCGGCATCAACCTCAATGCGGCGCAAATCACCGCGGCCGGGTTCAGTTATCCAACCATTCTTACGGCGCCACCGGCCGGCACATCGGCAAATCCGAATCTGTTTGTGTTCGCGCGGGATTATGTACAGCCGTACGTTGAACAGGGCCGCATTGGTTTTGAGCGACAATTTGCGAAGAACCTAAGCTTCTCGGCGACCTATCTTTATTATCACGGTCTGCATCTGACGCGTACGCGTGACATCAACCTCCAATCGCCCACGGCGTTCCCGCGCACGGGCCCGGATGGCATCACTTACACGTTCCAGCGCTTTTCGAGCACGCGTCCGACGACGCTCGCCCGCGCTACTGGTCAGCAGTACAACCGCATCAGTATCTTCGAAAGCGCATCGCGATCGGTTTACAACGGACTCGCGCTGCAGGTGACGCAGAGACTCACGCACGGTTTCCAATTCATCGCGTCTTACACGTACTCAAAAGCAAAAGACGAGCGACCGGATCAAACAATCGTGGTGGTGGGAGCCGACGACGCGAAGATCGTCGAGAACCAGCTCAGTCCCGGCGCTGACTATGGCCGCTCTGATACAGACATACCGCACCGGTTCGTATTCAGCCCGGTTTACCAGTGGGGCAAAATTAAATGGACAGACAACACCGTCGCGCGGGCGCTGTTCAGCGACTTCACGGTCTCTTCGATCGTTCAATTCCAGTCGGGGACACCTTATTCAGCTTTAGTGAGCGGCGATCCTAACGGCGACGGCAATCGCGCCACGGATCGCTTGCCGGGAACGGTGCGCAATCAATTCACCACACCGGCGATTTATCAATTCGATGCGCGACTGACCCGATCGATTACGCTTACGGAACGCATGCGCGTGCGTTTAATTCTGGAAGCATTCAATGTCTTCAATCGCGCGAACGTAGCGACGGTGAATAACACGTTCTTCGTTTATTCGGGTGGCGCCGCGGGAACGTTGAGCTTTCCATCCGCCTTGAGCGCCTTCGGAACGCCACGGACGTTCGGATCGCCCGCGTCAGGCACGACGACGTTTGCAACGCCGCGGCAAATGCAACTGGCAATTAAGTTTGATTTCTGATCAAACTTGGCAGGCGTCCGACACCGCCGATAAGAATATCGGCGATCCAACAACAAGAAAGCCGCGGACCGAAATCCGCGGCTGTTCTTTTTGTGACAAATCGCGAGCGATGATTCAGTTGATAGCGGCTTGGGCCTGTTGCTTCTTCCGTTTGCGGCTGTAATACAAACCAGCTAATCCTGTTCCCAGTAAAGCGATCGTCGTCGGCTCAGGCACTGGATTAGGAGCGGTCGTGAACGTAAACACGATGCCGTCGTTCCAGAAGTGACAATCGGGATCGAATCCAAAAGCGATGTCGCCGCCATTCAGAAAGTAAGCGCTCAGCACGGCTAACTGATCCGCGGTGAACGTGTACACGAAATTCGTCGGCGTCATGCTGAAGGAACTCTGCGTAAGAAAGGTGTTGCCGGTGCCCGGCGCGACCAGTGGATTGTTTGCGTAGCGGGTTCCGGCAAAATCATCGTTAATGTCGGTGACCGGAATCTGGCTCAACGGCGCATCTTGGAATGAATTTACGCCGGCACGCTTTGCGGTATCGAGCAGATGCACGAACAGCATGTTCGGGTTCTTGTCCCAGTTGCTGATGTTACGAAAAGTCAGCGTAGCACTCGTGATTGACTTGCCGGCCAGGTTCACGCCATCAATGCGCCATGTATATGCGTAATGATGGTCGAGGTTGAATTGATTGGGGCCGCCGCTGCCTTGGTTGGCGCCCGTCGCCGGCGCATTGAAGGTGATGGTGTCGGCTGACGCAATCGCGGGCAATGCGATTACAGTGAGAGCCGCAAATATCAAAAATATCTTTCGCACGATTTCCTCCCGTCGCTGGGTCGTCTTCCTTCGACCGCTTCACGGAAAGAAAATGATTAGTAGGTAAGCAATTCCAAAAAGATCGCTCTTTTGGCTTGATTTCTAAGGGTTTTAGGCTGTCAAGCCGCACTTGAACGCGTAGTTTTCAACCGTTTTCGATCGACTTTCCCGCGATCATTCTTAGGAAGAGAGTCGATGAATTCGATCCAGCGCGGATACTTGTACTGCGCCAGACGAGCTTTCACAAATTGCTTCAGGTCATCTGCTAGGGCTTCGCCAGCGACAAAACCTTCGCGCGCGACGATGAAGGCTTTCGGCTTGACCAGACCATCGCCATCGTCGTGACCGATGACCGCGCATTCGAGTACGGCTTCGTGCTGCAACAGACAATTTTCTATCTCAGCAGGCGCGACGAAGATGCCGCCCACTTTCAACATGTCGTCGGTGCGGCCGTGATACCAGTAATAACCATCTTCGTCGACGTGAAACTGATCACCTGTCGTGCACCAATCGCCCGCGAATGTTTCTTTCGATGCACGGTGCGCGTTCCAATAGCAAAGAGCGGCTGAGTCGCCTTTGATCTTCATCGTGCCCATCTCGCCGGCGGGAACTTCGTTGCCGTCGGCATCAACAATCGCAGCTTCATAGCCCTCAACGACGCGGCCGAGGCTCCCCGGCTTCACATCACTCGGACGATTCGTGATGTAGATATGAAACATCTCGGCCGATCCGATGCCGTCGCAGATCTCCACGCCAAACGTCTCTTTCCAGCGATGATAAAGCTCGACCGGCAGAGCTTCGCCCGCGGAATAACAGAATCGAATGCTGGAAAGATCATGAGCGCTCGCGTTCTTAACATTCAGCATTCCGTTAATCATCGTCGGCACGGTCGTGAGAATGGTGGGGCGATAACGGTCGATCACTTCAAAAAGCTTTTCAGGCGTTGAGCGTTCCGCGAACAGAGCAGTCGCGCCGCCCACGGCAAATGGAAACAGCAGATTCGTTCCGGTCGCATAGCCAAAGAAAAGTTTCGGCACCGACACGGTTAGGTCGTTCTCGTCCACGCCCATCGTCTGCCTGGCAAAGACCTCAGTGTTATAAGGAAGATCGTGCTGCAGATGCACTGCGCCTTTTGGATGGCCGGTTGAGCCGGAAGTGAATAACCAGATCGCTATGTCGTCGCGATGCGTGTGCGCCGCCCGGCACTCGTCCGGTTGCGCCTCGACAGTTTCCGTGAAAGAAAAATATTTGACGCGCCCACGCGGATCGACAAACTGTTCTTCCATCCCACCATCGTCGACAACCAGGACTGAGCGCAGATAGTTCGCGCCTGAAACCGCTTCAACGAAAGGTTGCGCGAGCGACTGATGAACGATTGCCGCGCGGGCGCGGGTGTATTCCAGGTAGTAACGATAATCGTCCGCCGGCAACAGCGGATTGACCATCGTAATGACCGCGCCGATGCGCGCCGCGCCAAACCAAGTCCAAACGAACTCGGGACAATCTGGCAGAACCATCAGCACGCGATCTTCCAGCTCAACGCCGAGTTTGCGCAGCGCATTGCCCGCCGCGTTCGACATGCGGACCGCTTCACCATAAGTGAAAGTTTGATCGCGGAAGTAGAGACAGGTTTTGTTTTCGCGGCCTTCCTCTACGTTGTGGTAGAGAAAGTAATCGGCCATGTTGAAGCGTTCAGGAAATTCGATGGGCATGATGCGACCCTAGTTCGATCTTCCCTGCGGCGTTTAATTGATCGAGCACGGGCACGAGAAAAGCAGAGGGATTCTTTTCATAATCATCGAGGGTTGCCCCCATGTCGGCAAGGATCCGTCGAATCTCTTCGATAGGGACGATTACCGCGATCCGATGACCCTCAGAATCAGTGATGTAATTAATCTCGCCTGACATGTGTTCCTATTTTGCAAATGGACATCCCGCATCATCGTGTTTCCCGCCGAGGTAAGTTCGCGCGTCCCACAGCTCCGGAAAGAATTTCTGGTCGAGCGTCGTCTTCAAATAGCCCACGCCTTCCGAGCCGCCGGTGCCGCGTTTCGCGCCCACCATGCGCTCGACCATCTTGATGTGATGCGATCGCCAGAGCGAGAAGTTTTCGTCGTGCTCGATCAAGGCTTCGGCTAGTTGATATTCCTTATAGAACTTTTCCGGGTGCGTCAGGATTTCCACCACGGCGCGCGTGCGCTTGCTTTGATTGCTGCGTCGCTCTTTGTCGTCAATCTGAGAATCCTCGGCCGGCGCATCGAATCCGTGGCGATGCAGAAGCGCGAAGAACTCATCCGCAAGTGAAGGCGAGCCCAAACGCGTCTGCAGCCGCTCGCGCGCGAATTCATCATCGGCAAACGCGCGCGCCACTGATTCATGCTTCAATCCGGAAACAAATTCAATCTCGCGAAACTGCATCGATTGAAAGCCGCTCGCCGGATTCAACTCATCGCGGAATCCCAGGAAGCTGATCGGCGTCATCGTCTCCAGGATGTGGATCTGCGTGATCAGCAGCTTCTCAATCTCTACGACTCGGCGCATCGCGAAAGACGCTTCCGCGATTCGATCACTGTTCATGAAAGCGATCGCGGCGTCGATCTCGTGCAGAATTTGCTTAAACCAAAGTTCATAAGCCTGATGCACGGTGATGAAGAGCAATTCATCGTGGTGCGCTGGCGTCGACAGACAAGTCTGCAAGTCAATCAACTCTGGCACGCGCAGATATTTGTTGTATGAGAGGGGAGCGCCTTTGCCGTATTCGTTGGGCATCTTGTTGGAGCGCGGGCATCCTGCCCGCAAGCGTGCGCAGCACGCTAAGTACTACATTCAATCATCGTATCCTTGAAATTCCTCGAAATGCGGGCAAGGATGCCCGCGCTCCCGGTTCAAAACGCCGCGCCAACTTTCGTCGTCGTTTCGTACTCGCGGCCATCGCGAATCTTCTTCATCTCGGCGATGACTAATTCCAGCTCTTCGTCTTTCGTATAAAAATGCGGCGAGATGCGCACGCCGGCACCCGGTCGATAATCGACGATGAACTCGCGCCGAATCAGCTCTTTCGTGATCGCCGCGGCGTCGTCATCCCAAACTGTGATGGTGCCGCCGCGCTGATTTGGATCTTTCGGACTGGTTACGCGAAAGCCGGCCTCCTCCGCTAAGGCAATTAGGAGTTGAGTTTGCCGCACGCTCTTCTCACGAATCGCATCGACACCGATGTCATTGATGATCGCGTAACCCGATTCAGCCGCATACAAAGCCGGAATCGCCGGCGAGCCGTGCAGAAACCGCGTGATGTTCGGCGCGTAGTGCATTTCGGTCTCGAACGCAAAGGGATGCTCGTGCGCCATCCAGCCGGTCGTCTTCGGCTCAAGCCGATCAATCAAATCAGGCCGGACGTAGAGATATCCTGCGCCGGGTCCGCCGCATAACCACTTCACCGATCCGCCAGTCGCGAAATCAACGTTCAGTTCTTTCACACTGAACGGCACCGTGCCCGCCGATTGATAAGTGTCGAGCACCACCATCGCGCCGACTTCGTGCGCGCGCTCGGTGATCGCTTTGGCATCTTGCAGAAAAGCGCTTTTGAACAGCACATGCGAGACAGGAACCAGCAGTGTCTCTTCATCGATGGCGCTGAGCATCCCCTCAAGCGGCATCGTGATGCCGTCGTCGGACTTCACCCGCTCGATCCGCAAGCCGTACTGGCGCGCATGCGCCTCGTAGACGTACATCACCGACGGGAAGTTCAGCTCCTCGTAAACAATCTTGTTGCGCTGGGGATCTTTCGGGGGCAACAGGCACGAGAGAATCAGCGATTGGCAAATCGAAACGTTCTGATGCATCACGACCGTGTTCGCATCAGCTCCGATAATCCGGGCAAGTTCGTTGCCCAGCGTCACCGGCTTGTCCCACCAGCCCTCGGCCCACGCACGCACGCCGCGCGTTACCCAAATGTCCGCGTACTCATGCAAGCGATCGTAAGTCGCGCGCGGCATCGCGCCCAGACTGTGCGAGATTAGGTACACCGCTCTGTCCAGGATCGGAAACTCAGAACGATATTTGAGAAGGTCGTCAGTCATCGCCGATTTTGGTTTGATTCGCACGTTAATCTATCACAAATGAGATTTGGAGTGCGCCGGCAGAGCGAAGCGGCGACGGCGCTTTGGATGGGTTTCGTTTTCGTTACGAGCCAGTAGGTGAAAGAGAACGGCAACGTCAACTCCCTCCGCCCCAGAATTAACTTTTCGGCACCGGGTTGATACTCATTCCCGCTTAACGTCCAAAGCGCCGTCGTCACTTCGCTCTGCCGGCGCACTCCAAATATGCTTCATGCTAAAGTGAGGCCGAATGTGGAAGTTCGCTAACCCCATCAAACATCAACTTGCGGAAACGAACTGGCCGACGGCTGATGAAGCAAGCGCGTCGCTTCTCTTTCAGCCAATTCACTTTCGCAATCTGAATCTTGCCAACCGCACTTGGGTGCCGGCGATGGTGCCGTGGCGCGCAACCAAAGACGGCTTGGTCACGCAGAACAATCTCGATTGGTATCGCCGATTTGCTGAAGGACAGCCGGCAGCACTGGTCGTCGAAGCCACCGGCGTTCGCGATATTCCCAGCGGTCCGCTGCTTCGAATCGGCCACGATCGATTCCTGCCGGGACTGAGGCAGTTGGTCGAAACTGTTCGCGACGCGAGTCAGGGTCACACGAAACTTTTCATTCAGATCATCGACTTCCTAGCCGTAAAGCGGCGGCCAGAACGCGCGAAATACTTTCAGCGGTTTCTGAAAATCACCGGCCAGCACCGCCAACGATTGTCGGAACTGACGGGTTACTCGCATTGGACCACAATCGACGAGCAGACGATCCGCGAATTCCTTTTCAGAGCTGAAGACGAACTCATCGAGCAGGTACTAGACGCGCGCGAGCTGGAAGCGCTGCGGTTCGGTTATCGCGAACGCGTAACCGACACGCACCTCTCTCATATCAAAGAGCTGCCGCAAGCACTGCCGAATATTTTCGCGGACGCTGCGCGACGCGCGCGTGAAGCCGGCTTCGACGGCGTCGAGCTCCACTACGCTCATGCGTATACGATGGCCGGTTTTTTGAGTGCGCTGAACAATCGCGATGACGGCTACGGCGGTGCGCGTGAAAATCGCGTGCGTTTGCCGCTCGAAGTCTATCGCGCCGTGCGTGAGAGCGTCGGCGATGATTACGTTGTCGGCGTGCGCTTCCTCGGCGATGAAGTCATCGCAGGCGGGAGTCGGATAGACGATGCAGTTTACTTCGGAGTTGAATTCGCAAAGGCCGGATTCGATTACCTTTCGATATCAAAAGGCGGCAAGTTCGAAGACGCCGAACAGCCTAAGATTGGCCAGGCCGTCTATCCTTACACGGGTCAGAGCGGATACGAATGCATGCCGACAACTCTGTCCGACGAGCGCGGCCCATTCGGCCGATCTGTTCCGCTGGTGGCGCAAATCAAACGCGCAGTGAACGCGGCGGGATTCGCGACGCCGATTGTCGCGACCGGCGGCATCACGACTTTCGATCAAGCCGAAGGGATTCTCAGAAGTGTTGACGCCGACATCATTGGTATGGCGCGCCAGGCGCTCGCCGATCCTGATTGGTTTCGCAAAGTGAACCTCGGGCGGGGCGAAGAAGTGCGACGTTGCACTTACACCAATTACTGCGAAGCTTTGGATCAAGCCCACCGCCAGGTGACGTGCAAGCTCTGGGATCGAAAGGATCTTGACGAGCCGAACATCACCATGGCCGAAGATGGCCGGCGACGCTTGCTGCCGCCGCATTGGAATGGAAAAACTTAACCACGAAGACACAAGGTCCCAAAGACTTATCTTAATGATGACTTCGTGGCCTTTGTGTCCTGGTGGTGATCGGAGAAGTCGATGACTGAGAAACCAAACTTCGATGAAGTCTTTGCTGAACTCAAATCAATCTTCAAACCTTATGTTAAGAAGATGGATGTCGCGTCCGACACCGGCGCCTACTACCTGCTGAACACGCGTTACCTCATGAAGAACAAGCAGCCGCTGTGTTTTGGCGGAGTTCGGCGGGGAAAGAACTACGTGAGTTTCTATCTGATGTCGGTTTACGCTTCGCCTGAATTGCTGAAAACGATGTCGCCGGAGTTGAAGAAGCGCATGCAGGGGAAGTCGTGCTTCAACTTCAAAGCAGTAGATCGGAAGCTGTTCAAGGAACTAAAAACCCTCACCCAAGCCGGCGCTGAAAAATTCTCCAACGACAAGTTCGTCGAGCAGTTGCGACTAATGCAAGGTTGATTCTCGACTGGCCCGATTCACCGCATCCAGCGGTGCCGATTCGGATAGTAAGACGGCGAACGATCGGGAAAACGCTGCTTATAGAGTTTGTATCGTTCGTGCCAATACTCGTAACGTCGATCCGACGACTTAAGTTTGTGATGCGGAATCGCGCGCAGGTGATCTTCGATTCGGTGCATGTTTCGTCGATTGAACCGCCAGTCGTAATTCCCAAGTTCATCCAATGACGTCAGACCGTAACCTTTAACCCTTCCGGTCATGTCGATGTACGGATCGAAGTAACTCCAAACCAGATCGCGCAGACTGCGAAAGACCGGCTTTCGTCCGTGCAAACCGATGTCACGCGAACGCGCGATCGATCCCCACCTGCCATTCTTTTGAAAGACGAAGATGACGTGATCGAGCAGATCGATTGATTCAATATCGAAAAGCAGCGGCGGGTAACCATGCTGCTCGAGAATCACCGCCGCCGCCACGCAGGCTTCCAAACAGTGTGCCTGGTTTCGCTTCACGACTTCGCGAAACGAACGCATCGTGCCGCCCTCGCGCTCCCAGTTGTAGGGCATCTCCGTCAGCCAGCGTTGCACCTTGGCCGGCGCATTCAGACTTTGGATCAGGTTCCATTCCCTGGCGGTGAAAGTCTCTTGTGATGGTGGCGCATTCATGCGATGCAAAAGCATAGACTAGATCGTGTCAGAAGCCCGACCGTTAGGGAGGGCAACTCTCGGAATCACTCATTTTGGCAGAGTTGCGCTACTCTCTCCTGCCCTCCTTAACGGTCGGGCTTCCGACACTCTGCCAGCCGTGACCGACATCAAAGCGCACAGCTCATCTTACTTGCTTCTCTCACGCCGCTGATGTCACACTTAGGTTTAATTAATTGCCGCAATTCCTAATCAAGATCGGAGTCACTGATGAGTTCGCCCGTTACTCAAAAGACAGTTTCACGCGATGCTGCGAAACCGCTGAGCAATAACGTTCACCTACTTAATTGGGTTGAAAAGATGGCCGCGTTAACCAAGCCCGCCGCAATCCACTGGGTTGATGGCTCGCTTGAAGAAGACGAGCAACTCAAGTCCGAGATGGTCGCGGCCGGAACCTTCATCAAGCTGAATCAACAGCTTTGGCCGGGCTGTTATTACGCGCGTTCGCACCCGTCGGATGTCGCGCGCGTCGAGGATCGCACCTTCATCTGTTCGCTTTCGAAAGACGCCGCCGGTCCCACAAACAACTGGGAAGAGCCGTTCGCCATGCGCCGCAAATTGAGGTCGCTGTTCGATGGCTCAATGGCGGGCCGCACGATGTATGTGTTGCCGTTCAGCATGGGGCCGATCGGATCGCCCATGTCGCAGATCGGTGTGCAGCTCACCGATTCACCGTACGTGGTCGTGAACATGCGCATCATGGCGCGTATCGGCATGCCCGTGTACGCGGAGATCGACAAGGACTACAAACGCGTCGTTCCCTGCATGCATTCGGTGGGAGCGCCACTGGCGCACGGCGAACCGGATGTTCCCTGGCCGTGCAACAACGAAAAGTACATCGTTCACTTTCCCGAGACACGTGAGATTTGGTCGTACGGATCGGGCTATGGCGGCAACGCTCTTCTCGGTAAGAAGTGTTTCGCGCTGCGCATCGCGTCGAACATCGCCCGCGACGAAGGCTGGATGGCTGAGCACATGCTGGTCGTCGGCATCGAAAATCCGCAAGGCGAGAAAACCTACGTGACGGCCGCATTTCCCAGCGCCTGCGGCAAGACAAACCTCGCGATGCTGATTCCCCCGAAAGGATTCGAAGGCTGGAAGGTCTACACCGTTGGTGACGACATCGCCTGGATTAAACCGGATGCGAATGGGCGCTTGCACGCGATCAATCCCGAGGCAGGATTCTTTGGCGTCGCGCCGGGCACTTCTGAAAAAACCAATCCGAACGCTATGGCTACGCTCGCGACGAACTCGATTTTCACGAACGTTGCGCTCACGCCCGAAGGCGGCGTTTGGTGGGAAGGCATGACCGACGAGCCGCCCGCGGAATGCACCGATTGGCAAGGCAACAAGTGGACACCGGCGATCGGGAAAGAGACTGGCGCGAAAGCCGCGCATCCTAATGCACGATTCACGGCTCCGGCTTCGCAGTGTCCCACGATCGATCCAGATTGGGAGAATCCGAACGGCGTTCCCATCAGCGCGATCGTTTTCGGCGGCCGTCGCGCCACGACGATGCCTTTGGTCTACCAATCATTCAACTGGACGTCCGGCGTTTACACTGGCGCGACGATGGGATCGGAAATGACTGCGGCGGCCTTCGGCGCGATCGGCAAAGTCCGTCGCGATCCGATGGCCATGCTGCCCTTCTGCGGTTATCACATGGGCGATTATTTCCGGCACTGGATCAAGATGCAGCGATTGCTGGACGAGACGCCGAAAATTTTCCACGTGAACTGGTTCCGTAAAGATAAGGACGGGAACTTTATGTGGCCGGGGTTCAGCGAAAACATGCGCGTCCTGAAATGGGTAGTCGATCGCGCGCACGGACGGACGCTCGGAAAAGAAACGCCCATCGGTTGGACTCCGCGTTATGAAGATATGGAGTGGCAGGGAATGAATTTCCCGAAAGAGAGGTTCGACGAGCTACAAGAGTTCGATCGCAAAGCGTGGCGCCAGGAAGTCTTGGGCCACGAAGAGCTGTTCCTGGATCTTCACGATCATCTTCCGCCGGAAATGATCTACGAGCGCGAGTTGTTGATTTGCCGGTTGTGATGCGACGTTCTCGTCTACCAATGAGGCTGAAGATTTGTGGGACTATGCGTGCGGACATTCCCGCGGCTCTGCCGCAGCCAGTGCGGTAAGCCTCTGGCTTACCGGCCCAACTGATAAATGAAGAGTGAGGCTCCGCCTCATGCACAAAATCTCCCGAGACTCTCCTTGTTACTATCTCACCTCGGTCGCCAAGGATCGCTTGCCGGTTTTCCGAACTGACGAGATCAAGCTGGTTACATGCGCCGCTTTGAATGAGGCTCGAGAGTCTGGCAAGTTTGCCGTCTATGCCTACGTCATCATGCCCGATCATGTGCACGTCATCACGCACTCAATTCTGTCACCTTCCAAGACGTTACAATTCATCAACGGCATCACCAGTCGTCGGATAATCGATTATCTAAAGGAGCGCGACTATCAGAGTTCGCTCGCGAAGCTACGTCACGAGATCAGACCTCGTCGTTACGGTCATTCACTATGGGATCATCATCCAAATGTCAGGTTATTGTGGAGCGAGAGCATGATGATGGAGCGAGTTAGTTACACGCATCAGAATCCAGTACGCGCCGGATTGGTCGATTGTCCGGAAGAATATCGTTGGTCTAGCGTGAGATGTTGGAATCGAAAACCTCTGAATGATGAGCCGTTATTGATGGACCTTCAGCAAATTCAATGGCGAAGAGATTGAACGGAGGCAGAGCCTCCCTCGATTTTTGCCCCGTGAACGGAAAGCCAGAGGCTTTCCGCACTGTGCCGCGGCAAAGCCGCTATCATCTGATTTTCTGTCGGTGTGTTATTAAAGCGAGTGGCAAGCTCGCAAATCATCGGGCCGAGTCAATATCCATCAATAAACACCCTTTGCCACAGCTCCAGATTGAATAATTGAAACACCTGAAGGTTGTAGTCTTCTCGGCCGGAAAGATTCGCGTCGATGATGCGGCGCACTTCTTCAGGCCGAAACAGTCCGCGCCGCCGCATGGTTTCTTCCGACAACAAATCGTCAACCATCGGCCGCAAAGGCCCGCGCAGCCACGAACGGATCGGCGCGCCAAATCCGGCTTTCTTGCGCCAAACCACATCGTGCGGCAGCAGTTGCTCCGCCGCTTTCTTCAGAATGTACTTGCGCTTGAGTCCTTTCAATTTCAACTCAGGCGGCATGCGCGCCGTTAGTTGCAGCATCTCGCGATTGAGGAACGGCACGCGCACTTCGAGGTTCGCCGCCATCGAAGTCTTGTCCGTCGTCATCAGGTTCAAACACGGCAGGAACGTTTTTAGATCGACGTACAGCAGTTGATTCAGCGGTGCTGCGTTTTTGGCTCGAGCGAAATACTCGCGATGCTTTGCATAAGCATCGAGTCCGTTCGTCGCTTCGCGCAGTTCATTCGAATACAACTTCTGCTTTGCTTCGTCGGTGAAGTAGGTTCCGAATCCCAGATAGCGGTTCGCAAAATCCAGTGCGGCGCTGCGCGCAAACTTCTTCGCGTTGCGCAACGGCGCAGTCAGCTTGCCCGGCATCCCGCCCGGTAAAGCAGCAGCGACCGCCTTCATCACCGGCCGCCGCAAAAGCTCCGGCACGGGATCGAGTGCGCCGGCGATCCGCATGGCCATCTGTCGCGGGTAACCGGCAAAGACTTCATCGCCGCCCATGCCGCTCAACATTACGCGCATCGACTCGCGCGCGGACTGCGAAACCAGGTACGTCGGGATCGCCATATCGATCGCCGGCTCGTCCATGTGATAGACCAGCTTCGGCAGCAGCTCGCCGACGTCGGGCCGCAGCATGATCTCGTGATAGTCGGTGTCGAGTTGCTGATTGACGCGACGCGCCCATTCAACGTCGTCCGGAATGATGTCATGACGCAAGTCGTTCGATTCAATTCCGATCGTGTAGGTGCTGACGCGCCGCCCGTTACTGTGCTGCTTCATCAAAGCGACGATCGAAGATGAATCGATGCCACCCGAGAGGAACGATCCCAGCGGCACGTCCGCAACCATCTCGAGCCTGACAACGCGATCGAGCGTTTCGAGTACGCGTTCCTGCCACCACTCTTCGCTCCGGCCTGCTTCAATTTCATCGAATGAAATGTCCCACCACTGGCGAATATCAATCTCGCCGTCACACCATTTGAGCAAGTGTCCGGGCGGAACAGTCTTGATGTTTTTGAATAGCGTGTTGGGATCCGGTGTCCAGAGAAAAGTTAAGAATTGGTGAAGCGCTTCTGTGTTGAGTTCGGCTTTGATCAATCCACTGGCGAGAATCGATTTGACCTCGGATGCGAAGATTAGGCACCCTCCCTCACGGTCGGGTCTCCGCACAGCGGCGTAATACAGCGGCTTGATGCCGACATGATCGCGAACCAGATAGAAAGCGCGTTCACGATCATCCCACAACGCGAAGGCGAACATGCCATTCAAACGATCCAGGCAGTGCTCGCCCCATTCGGCCCACGCTTCGAGTAAGACCTCAGTATCCGTTTGCGTGCGGAATTGATGCCCTTTGGCGATCAATTGCTCTCGCAACTCACGATAGTTATAAATCTCACCATTGAGGATTATGACGAACCGGCCTTCATGAGAGAGCATAGGCTGATGTCCGGCGCCGCTCGTATCAATGATCGACAATCGACGATGGCCGAGACACACACGCTGCGCTTGATCATTTACTGGTGACGAGATCCACACACCTTCGTCATCGCGCCCGCGATGCTCGATGGCTTTGAGCATCGCGCCGATCCGCGCTTCTGGGTTTTGAGCAATGAGGCCGGTGATTCCGCACATGCTGTTGTCGAATTAAGGCAATGACATAGTATGCTGCCACGGTTTGAGGCGCAGCGTCACAATTGCCCTTATCATTTTTCTCCTCGCACTCGGTGTTCGTCTGCTCACCTGGCATGATACACGCCTCGAAGTCGGAAAAGTACAATACGGCGTGACGGCTGGTTACCGGCACGTCGCGCAACTACTCCGTGATGGCGGCATCAGATCGTTCCTCGACGTCTCATCGCCGCTTGCAGATCCAAACACGCTCGGACACCCGCCCGGTTATTCAATTCTGCTCCTGATCAGCGGAGGCATTGATTCAAATGCGCCCATTCAATTTGTACAGATCTTTTTCGATGCGCTGTCGGCCGTTCTCATCTTCCTGATCGTTGGCGAACTGCTTTCGTTGAGCGCGGCAACGATAGCGGGACTCTTTGCCACACTCGCACCACAGTTTGCCTGGAACTCGGTGCTACTTTTGCCCGACACCCTCGCGGTTTTT
>JACXTT010004246.1_pt1 | contig 21360 bp, 17 predicted proteins | sample 9270951 | NCBI WGS metagenome assembly JACXTT01 (sample SAMN15532306, study PRJNA645909) | rock metagenome | isolation source: weathered quartz diorite | place: Puerto Rico | collected 2017-06-21
TCATTGAGGGTGGCAATGGCAGAGGCGGTGACCGACGGATGGCGGGTGAAGGGATTGGTGATCCCAGGGCCTAACATGATCTTGGTGGTGGTGACTGCACAGGTGGTGAGGGTGACGTAGACTTCGCGGAGAAGGGCCTGGGAGTCCGGAATCAAAGCAATGTCAAAGCCCAGCTCCTCTAGCAGCTTGGCCTCACGGGGAACGTCAGGGCGGGGAAGCATGAGTACGCCAAATTTTGCCATAAGAATTCTCCTCAAGACAATTGATACGCCTCTGCGGCATTATCGCCGAGAATCCGTTGCTGCATGCTCGCTGGCAGGGCGCCAACGGCCGCCTTCACTTCCTTGACGGGCTCCGGACTAGCATCGAAGTGAGGAAAGTCCGACGCCCACAGAAATCGCTCCGCCCCACATCGTTCGATCATAGGTAACAGGGTGGTTTCATCAGGATCACACGAGATCCAGCACTGCCGCTGGAAATAGTCACTGGGCCTGTGCTTCATGTTCGTCTTCCAGCCCAGTAGTTTGTGCTTGGCGTCGAGTCGCTCCAGAAAATGGGCAATCCAGCCACATCCGGTTTCTAGCAGCAGGACTTTCAGGCGTGGAAACCGATCAAACACCCCCAGACACAGCGAGGCAAACGCCGCCTGCACATCAAACTGGATGCAGGTCTGGCGGTAAAAATGCAGGGCGCTATTCACCGCCATGACCGACTCCGACAGCTTCCACTGGTGGCCGAGAAAGTAGTCGTTCGTCGCCACATGCATGCCAATGGGCAAGCCGGTCTCCTCGAGTGTCGCCCAGAACGGATCATACAGCGGGTCCCACCATGGTATCTGGGTGATCGGGGCCGCGCGCATGAAGGCCCCTTTCGCGCCCAGTTTGGCGGTCCGCTTGACCTCTTTGACGGCGGCATCGAGGTCCTTGAGGGTGATGAGCGCCATGGGAATCAAGCGCTGGGGATCGACGGCTGCGAAATCCAGGATCCAGTTGTTGTAGGCGCGGGCGTAGGCGGCCGCGAGCTCGGCGTCCTCGACCTCGCTCTCCCAGGCCAAGCCGAGGCTGGGAAAGAGGACGGCGGCGTCGATGCCTTGTTCATCCATGTGGCGCAGTCGAGCATGGGGTTCGTAGGCGCCCTTGGGCCCATCGAAGTAACCAAAGTTGCCCGCTTTGCACAGCTGCTCATAGTCCTGGCCATTGCCGGCCACTGCTGGTCCCATGCCGCGGAGTCGGGCTGAAGGCCGGCCATCAATGACCAGGTACTCCACTCCGGCTGGGTCCTTTTCCATGTGGATGGCCCGGTCTTTGTACTTCGTCTCCAGGTACTGTTGCCACAGCTGCGGCGGTTCTACCACGTGACCATCGCCATCGATCACTTTCCCGAGAAGCATACGCTTTCCCTCCTTATGTTGAGAAATTTTAAGGATTATGTTTACTCACCAGCCTTACCTGGATGCCACCACTCATCTGCATACTCACGAACCACTTGGTGTGCTCGAGATCCGCTCGCGTGAGGCTCGGCTCGATTTCCCCGCAAAGCTCCACACTCTTCAAGCGAAATGAGGCATAACCTCGGTCGCGAGTAACTCTTGGGTCTCCGTGTCATTTTTATAGACGTTCACAATGAAGAGCTGTATCCCAACCTCGTGGTAGCGACCCATTATCTCTATGGCCTGTGACACAGTGCCCGCCAAACCCGGAAACTGGGCGGGCGCATTCAAGCGCTCGCACTTGGTCTTCAATGCCGCTTCATCGCTCGCCAACAGCACATTGGCCACCATCGTCCGTTCGATCTCGTCGTAGTTTCGCTCTTCGTTGTCGCAGTGCTGCTGTAACACTGCCAACTTCCGTTGCACGGTTTCGGGATCGCCGTTGAGGTTGCAACCGTCACCTAAGCGGGCAACTGCCCGCAAAAGCAGTTGCTCCCCGCTCCCGCCAATGAGGATCGGTGGCCGAGGCCTTTGCACAGGCTTCGGCTCAAGAATGGCGTCTTGAATATGGAAGTATTGGCCATGAAAGGTCGCCCGCGGTTCCTGCCACATCGCTCGGATCACCCGGATGGCTTCCTCCATCTGCCGAATGCGTACGGCGGGCCGCTCAGGAAATTCCCACCCATATTGCTGGTATTCCGTCTTATGCCAGCCTGCGCCAATACCCAGGGTGAGCCGCCCTCGGCTGATCAAATCCACTCCAGCGGCGATTTTTGCTAGGTGAGCGGGATTGCGGTACGCCACCGACGAGACCAACGTTGCTAAGCGTATCCGGCTGGTCACTGCGGCCAACGCGGAGAGGGCGGTCCATCCTTCCAGGAACGGTTCGTCCGCCACGCCAACACTAGGAATTTGAATGACATGATCCATCACGGAAAACCACGTAAAGCCGTAGCTCTCGGCCCACTGCGCCCTGCGCTTTGTCGCTTCAAAGAGTTCATAGGGATCAGGACCGAACAACCATGAGGAATGATGAATACCGAATTTCATTGTACCTCCTGTAGAGTGTCATGTGGGTTAAGTCAAAAGACGTGCATCCTCACTGTGGTAAATCCTTCGGTAGTCCCCGTGCAGTGGAGAGATGAGCGGATGCTTGAGCTCCATATTTCCCCCTGTGTATCGAGATCCCGCCCAAGCTCGCGGTGGCCTCCATCATCGGCTTTTTGAAAGGGAAGGGCGCCGTTGCGATTGCCCGACAGTTTGGCGGAAAGCTGCAGAACTTCACAGGCGCCCATTTCTGGGCGCGGGGCTATGCGGTCTCGACCGCGGGCTACGAGTTGGAAAAGGTGAAGCAGTATATTCGGGAACAAGAGACGGAAGATCAAGCGGGGAGATTTTAACCGCAACTAGCCGTCTTTGAGCTGGCCCAACCCAGCAAGCCGCCCGCTTCGTGGGGTACGCTGACTCCTTGCGCGAGAAGTGAGCAATCTTTATCGACAAGAGCCTCGCTCTGCCTCGTCTCCCCGAGACTGCCTCTCTTCGTATTAAGACCGTCGGCCCCTCTCAATTATCGGCCCGTGAACTTTGGCTCACGCTTCTCGCGGAACGCTTGGGCCGCCTCCCGCGCATCTGCCGTCGCCATCGTGGCTCCCTCCAGACTGAGCGAGAGGGGCAGCACCAGATTTGAGACCATCTTCAGGTACTTGTTGATCGGCACCTTCGACGCCGCGATCGCACGGGCCGGACCCTGGGCCAAGCGCTCGGCAATAGCGAGCGCCTTTGGCATCAACTCCGCGTCTTCCACGACGAAATTGACTAAGCCCAAGCGTTCGGCCTCCTCGGCCGAGACGCGATCTCCGGTCATCAGAAAGTACTTCGCGCGATTCACACCCATGAGCAGCGGCCAGATCACTTGGCCGCCGTCGCCAGCGCCAATTCCCATGCGGACATGGGTATCGGCAAACGTCGCACTCCGCGCCGCCACTACCACATCGGTCAGCAAAGCAAAGTTCGCCCCTAGGCCCATGGCATAGCCGTTGACAGCACTTATGATAGGTTTCGAGCAATCGAGCAAATTATCCACCACCTGGCGCGCTTCGCGCATCGTCTGGTTACCGCCGGTGGCCGGCGAGTCCTGTTGCCCGCTAAAGTCACCCCCGGCGCAAAAGGCGCGGCCAGCCCCAGTGATCAGCAGCACCTTCACCTCGGGATCCTCTTCCGCATCGAGGGTCAGTGTGGTCAGCTCAGTATGCATCCGAGCATTGATAGCATTTAATTTTTCGGGACGGTTCAGCGTTGCGAGCGCGACGCCACTTGCTTGCTTGTCGATAAGAATGGTCTGATAGCGATCTTGGGTGAGCATGACACTCCCTCCTTTTTACTCTCTTCACTTAAGACGATATGCCCGACGCGGTGGAGGAACAAGGAGGCAGGTGCGTACAAAATAGGATCAAGCAAACGACTGCTCTTGCTGGTCCAGCTGGCAGGGGTAACACTTAAACCGCCCACCTCAGGCGCAAATTCTTCATCGTGCGTAACTGGCCACTCTCATATTGCGGTTGGGTGCCCGGTTCTAACGCGAAATCCGGGATCCGCTTTAAGAACTCCTCGATAGCGATTCGGATCTCCAACCGCGCGAGATGCTCGCCGAGGCACCGGTGGGGGCCGACCCCGAAGGCAGTATGGACAACTTCCACGCGATGGACGTCAAATGTCCGTGGGTTGACGCACACCTCGGGGTCACGAGAGGCGGCTGCATAGTTGAGCGCCACCCGGTCTCCCGTCTTGACCTTGACGCCGCTGACTTCCACATCGGCGCGCGCTGTACGTCCGACGGCAACGACAGGCGCATAGAGACGGACCGTTTCTTCTACCGCGGTAGCGAGGCACGCTGGGTTCTGCAGGATTTCTTGGCGGACGTCGGGCTTGGTTGCGAGTTCGTACATCGCGCCGGAAATTGCATGCGTGGTCGTGGCCAAGCCCCCGAAGACAACATCGAGGGTAGTGTGAACTTTATCCTCCCAGGAACAGGGTTCGCCATCGCGCTCCGCCCCGGCCAGCATCACAGCCACCAGGTCGTCCTGCACGGGTTCTTTACGGCGCGCTTCGAGAAACTGCTCTAGATACGTGTGCACGCGGCCGAACGCCGCTACCCGCTGGTCGATCGGACCAAACGAATACAGATCGATGTCGTGAAAGAGCGTAGGCAGATCGTCAACCGGCACTGGTAGGATGAGGTTGAACAAAATCAGACCCGGCAGCTGAGCAGCGAATTCTGCAACATATTCGCAGTACCCCCGCGGTGCGAAGCATTCCACTAGCTCGCCGGCGTATCGTCGTGCGCTGGTTTCAAGGTTGCCTACCGCCGCCGGATTGAAAAAAGGATTCAACACCCGTCGCCAGGCCGTGTGATACGGGGGGTCCAAATCCTCTGGCAGAATCGGCAGATTCCCTTCGGGTGGGTTGAGCAGCCAGCCGTCCGCGCTGCTAAAGGTGCGCCAGTCTGTCGCGCAGCGCCGCACGTCCTGGTAACGATTAAAAACGTGGTAACCGGGTCCCACCTCGCTGTGGGCTACCGGACATTGGGTGACGAGATGTTCGAGGACATCCTCGAACTGTTCTGCGAATGCTGGATCTTCAATGTCGAACTTCTTCCCAAACCGCTCGAAATGGTCAGGCTTGCTCATCACGTCCCTCCCTTAGCTGAAACTTTGCCTTGCGAACTAGCAAAGCTCGAAGCCTTCGTATCCCTTCGCGGCCACATCGGCAAAGATCTGACGGTAGAGCGGCACGCCGCCAGCAAATAAGAGGAAACGGCCACGCACGTTCTCGGGATTAGTGCTGCCGAAGAACCACGACTCCCGCATCTCATTGATTAACAGTCCTTTGGCTGATTCATAGCAGCGCTGGGTCCACGCGTCTTCGGCCTCAGGAGTTGCTGTCATAGTCTCGAACCTGTGCTCACGCATATAACGGATGCACTCGACGATCCATTCTACATTGCTCTCGACACAGCGCGTGATATTGCAAAACACCGCTGGGTTGTGCGGGCCCATGATAGCCCACAGGTTCGGAAAACCCGAGAACTGCACGCCCAGGTTGGTCCGCGGCCCGTCGGCCCAATGCTCTTGCAGGGTGCGTCCATATTGGCCGCGAATATCCATCCGCAGGAGTTCGCCAGTCACGCTATGAAAGCCGGTGGCATAAATAATCACGTCAAGTTCATGCAAGTCACTGTCGGTTTCGATCCCGGTGGGAGTGATCTTCGTAATTGGCGTTTCGCGCAGGTCGACCAATCTGACATTGTCGCGGTTAAAGGTCTCGTAGTAATTCTTCTCACCGGGACACCGCTTCGTGCCGAAGGTATGCTTTGGGATCAGTTTTTCGGCCAGCACTGGATCGGTGACGCGCTCGCGGATCTTGTTGGCGAGGAACTCGGCGACCTCATCCGCTGCTTCCTGTGACATAAAGGAGTCACTGTAATTGCCGAGCCACAGCGCGAACCCACCGCGGTCGTACAACTCCTGATAGCGGGCGAAGCGCTCCTTTTTCGGCACGTCCATCGCGGCACGTGGGTCCGGTTCGTGAATAAAGCCAGCCCAGGTGCGCTTACACAGGGCAAAAATCTCATAGGCTTTTTCTTTCAGCGTCCGTTGTTCCTCCACGGTAATCGGACGGTTGCGGAGCGGGGTGCACCAATTCGCGGTGCGCTGAAACACGGTCAGCTGTGCACAGTCAGGGGCAATGGTCTGAATGATCTGGACGGCGGTCGGGCCGGAGCCGATGATGCCGACGCGCTGGCCAGTGAAGTCGACCGGTTCTTTCGGCCAGCGTGCGCTATGCAGCGACAGGCCAACAAAGTCTGCCACTCCTGCATAATCCGGAAACTGGTGCGCCGAAAGCAGCCCGGTGGCGCAGATCACGTAACGCGCCCGAGCGCGCAACCCGTTTTGGGTCTCAATCTCCCACCGCTTGTCGGCTTCGTCGTAAATGACGGTCGCCACACGCGTGTTGCATTCGATGTCGTGTTTGAGAGCGAATTTGTCCGCGACAAAATGCAAATAACGCTCAATTTCCGGCTGACCCGAGAAATGCTCGCTCCACTCCCATTCGTCTATCAGTTCCTGGGCGAAGGAATATTGGTAGGAATAGCTCTCAGAGTCGAAACGGGCGCCCGGGTAGCGATTCCAGTACCAGGTGCCGCCAATGTCGGCGCCGGCCTCGAAAACCCTAACTGACAGGCCGAGCTCGCGGAGTTTATGGAGCGCATACAGACCAGACACGCCTGCCCCGATGACGATCGCATCATATTGTTGGATCATGATGATAGCCCTCCATGGTTAGTGATTAATTTGCATTTCAGTCGGCAACTCTCACACGACAGCTTCGAGCTGGCCTCTAGCCCGAGAACAATCCTGAGACCATTCTTGGCGGCAGTGTCCAGTGATTGAACCAACAGTTTCGCCTCAACGTGACACTAACCTTTCTGACCGCGAGTTATCAGAGCTGTAAAGGTGTCTATAGGACATATAGTCCAAAGGACTTATTGTCAAGGGGCAAAATTTCTGCCACGAGCCGCACCCGGACCATCCGCGACGTGGTGCGCTTTGTCGAAATCGGCGACGCCGGGCCGGTCATCATCGGCGTCGGAGCAGATTGCCGATCAACTAGAAGACTGGATTGCGGCCGGAGTCGTTGGGTTCAACATCGCTTCCGCAACGTTGCCAGGGACGTTCGAGGATTTCAGTGAAGGGGTCGTATGGTGTTGCAGCGGCGCGACCGTATACAGACGAGCTATCGGCTTGGCGCGTTGCGCGAGAAATTATTCGAGGGCCGCACGCATCACGTACGCAGACATTGTATCCAGCAGCAGTAGGGCGACGGTCCTGGCAATGAAAGCGCGCATTGCTACCTGACGGTGCGCGCGCCGAGCGCAAGAAGGATCAGGGCGAGCCTGCATGCCTTCGCATAGAGCGAAGGGAGGGAACGGCTGTCACTACGAGTGACAGCCGACGGATGATTGCAAGACGGCACGCTCATCGCTCCTCTATCCCTATGAACGACACGCAGAAACACCCCGCTGGAGTTTCTACGGTATACGTGCGGTCACTTAGTCTGCCAACTGATAGAATTCCGCCACGTTATCGTGGAGCACCCAGTTCTTCTGCTCGTCAGTGAGTGATTGTGAGTGCTCGTGGAGGAGTTCCTGCGAATTAGGCCAGGTCGAATCGCTGTGCGGGAAATCATTCGCCCACATCAGGCGGCGCGGATTCAACATATTTGCGCTCTTGAATGCGACCCAATCATCCTGGAAGGTCATATAGATATTCTCGGCGAAATACTCGCTCGGCTTCTTCGACAGCTTGCCTGTTGTGAGCCAATAGCGATGGCGATCGTAGGCATGGTCCATGCGGTACATGAAATGCGGGACCCAGCCGGCGTCCGCCTCGACACAGGCGATTCTGAGGTTAGGATGCCGCTCGAACACCCCACCGAAGATAAACATCCCCATGATGTCCTGATTACCGCGGATGATCGACAGGAAGGAATTGATCCTCGGCCCGCGGGAAGCGATCGCGATTCCTTCGCGCGACGTCAGGATATGAAAACTCAGCGGCATTTTCAGCGCAATGGCCGCCTCGAAGAACTCATCATAGATCGGGCTGTCATAGTCTTCCTGGATCGGGAAGCCGGGCATCATCACCCCGCGAAGGCCCATAGCTTTCATTTTCTCGAGGTCTTTAATCCCTTCCTCAGGTGTCCGCATGGCGGTCTGGCCGAGTCCTAACAGCCGATCGGGATGGGCGTTGCAATACTCCGCGATCCACAGGTTGTAGGCATCGAAGCAGGCCTTCTTGTAGTCGGCATCCGAATGGTTGCACAGGACCATCCCGACACTGGGATAAATGACCTCAGCGTCCACGCCATCCCGCACTTGGTCGGCCATGCGCGCCTCGGGATCCCATCCGCCGCGGTGGAGATCCGCGAACTTCGCGAACTGGGCTGAGGTCGCCAGGCCTTCGGCGGAAACGCCCGCTGCCGCGACGAGTCCCATAGGGATGGTCTGCTTCATCCCTTCGATTACGTACGTGTCGCCGCTTTTGTCTTTCCACTCCACGTGCGGCGCAATGTCCTTGTACTTTTTGTCGATCCGCGCCGTGTACGTGTCCGGCGGCTCCATAATGTGAGAATCCGACGAGATGATGGGTTTGTTGATTATGCTGTTTGCCATGCTGCGCTGCTCCTTTCTTTAACTGCTCAGCCGTCCCAAATACTTGACTAGGGGTGCCTGCATTATTTTATTTCGAACCTTCTCCAGATCGGGCTAGTTCGTAAGTACAACTAAGGGTGGAGCACCTCACTGGGTATCGCTCCAGTATAGCCGCCATTTTCGTAGACCTTCACGCCGGTCACGATGGAGTATGGGGATTCCGACGCGTCGAACCGCTTTCGAAGACTGCCGCAACCTTGTCGGCCCCGTGGTTTGCCCACTCGCTCCGTCTCTTTGCCCAACGCCCATTGCGGTCGGCTCAGGTCCGTTACTCCCGGGCGTCGTGCCCGAGCCGTACTGGAACTGACGCTCGATCTTCAGCTCCATGCAGCGGAGCCGCCATCGCCTGCGCGTGATGATGCGAACGGTAGCAGCCAATGAGGATGACTCGCGCTAGGCCGCGGCCGACGTTTCGCCACCGGTGCGGCGCGCTACTCTTGTAGCGTACGCTGTCACCGACTCGCAGGTCAAACATGCGGTCACCGATGACGAACTCGATCCGGCCTTGGATACAAAGGATCAGCTCTTCGCCACGATGCGTGACGGTATCGGGCCCGCTGTCCTGCCCGGGTGGAACGAAGAATTCGTAAGCGTCGAATTCGGGATCACGAAGATCACCGGCCAGGGCTTCGACCCGCACGCGGTTCCGCGCCTGCACTGTCCGCCGCCCCTGCGCGGGACAATAGCTTATTTCCAGCTCCCCCGTGTCCTCGCCGATCAGGAAGCTCACGCGCCTGCGCAGGCCATTGGCGACCTTGGACAGGACCGACAAGGAGGGCACCATCTGACCAGCCTCGATCTTTTGGATCGTACTGACCGCCACCCCGCACCGCTGAGCGAGCTCTTGCAACGTCCAGTCCGCTTCCTGGCGGGCTGCGCGCACCCGTTCCGCAAGGACAGCTTCCGTGGAAGATCGATTACCCGTCATAGTGAACGCTTGTGAGCGCAACTCCTGTTTCCAGTATGCATATAATTGTGAGTGTATCGGATTTTCCAATCCACCTATGGTCATGAGTGTATCAGAAAAAAGGGCCCTGTCAATGTAGAAGTCATGCTCATTCGCTCCGGGGTCCCAACCTGGGGCTCGCCGAAGTATGTGTAAATTCCGAGCTTGGGAGAAATACGTGTCTTGGCGCACTTCAAATAGGAATATAGCTTTTACTGTAAGCTCCGAGCGTTGGTAACTCTGCCTTTTCCTGGATCTTCTTGGCGTCAGTAATCTAGTGCAGGTTGACGCCCATAGATTTCAGCTACGCCTATTCCGCTGAATGTTTGCTTCATTTCTCTTGCCCTCTTCTCCTTTTCCCACTAAAAACCAGGGTAACAGGGAGGTTTGATGCGCCACCTCAGCGCCGTCCTTATTCTCGTTTGCTGTTCTGTTTCCGTTGCAGTTGCGGACATTGAAGTCATTCGCGATCGCGCGAGCGGAGACACCACGATCAAGACATCAGTGCGTGGTGCTACAGCAACCCCCCACATCAGTCTCTACGCGATTGTCCCTGCTTCCACAAAAGACCTCCCTACTGTGGCGCTGTTGCTGTCGGCCCGTTTTCCTCGCTGGCATTATCGGCAGTGCCATCGCACGGGTTGGCGGGTGGATAACACGCTGTTGGAGCTTCCGCAGCCGAGCTACGATGGGAAAATGGGTGAGGGCTTCGTGGCCGAATTTTTGACGATCCAGCCCCTCACGATAGGGCAGGTTCGGCAAATGGCGCAGGCTACAACGATTGCATTTACGATTTGCGACGACGAATTTACAGCGAGTCCTGAAGAAATGCAGGACTTCCGCACGTTTATGGACAAAGTGAGAGAGCAGGGAGGGAAATAGGGCGACAAAGTCTTCCCAAATGCTCCTTCATGGATGACTTTGTGTGCTCTGCAGATCTGCTTGATCCCGCTCTCGTTCCGCAGCCTCGCAATTTACAAGACAGAGGACCGAAAGCGGTTTTCAACGTCCAACAAAACGCCCGGGGCGTCGTTCGGCTACGGCGCGTAAGCCTTCTTTGTGATCCTGCGTCCGCCGCAGCCAGTGTTGTTCTCGATACTCGCGCGCGTAGCCGCCTTGATCTCAGCAACAAGGCCCTCCCGCATGGTCGCCCGCACAGATTGTACAGCCAGCGGCGCATTCGCGGCGATCTCCTGGGCCAGCTCCACAGCGGCGGCTCGCACGTGGGGCTTCTCGGTGAGTACTTCACCCAAGCCCCACGCGAAGGCTTCCTCGCCGCCAAGCCGGCGACCGGTAGAGCAGAGCAGCGAAGCACGTTGCCAGCCAATCAACCGCGGTAGGAGGTAGGTGAGCCCAGAGCCAGGATGGAAGCCCAATTTGACAAAATTCGTCGCGAAGCGCGTTTCTGGACAAAGGACACGGAAATCCGGGACGAGCGCCAGTCCAAAGCCCCCACCAATAGCGGCACCCTGAATCGCACCCACGACTGGTTTGCGGCAGGCGTGGAGCCGCGCCACTTCAACATACAACGGATTCCCCGCCTCAGCGTCCCACGTCTGCTGTTCAGCTTCTCCCTGCAGATAGTGAAAATGCGCCCCTGCGCAGAAATGCGCGCCGGCAGAGGCGAGCACAATGGCGCGACACTCTGCCTCCGTATCAAGAGTCTCGAATACGGTGGCCAGAGCGCAGAGAAGGTCAAAGTCGAGCACGTTGTTAGGGGGCCGTTGGATCTCGACGATTGCCACAAAGTCTACGAGTGTGACGGCCACATCTCCATACTGCGTTTGCATCATGCTCTCCTCTCAATGGACCAACGAGCCGGTCGCAGTCCAGGCAAAAGTAATAGCAGGCGTCGGTGAACTCTGCACGTATTGCTGGTCCAAGGAAGGTATTTGCGTTAATCGTCTTTGATAAATCTATTATATAAAATAGACCGTGGCTAAATATCAGTTTGATGCTCAATACCACTCGTTCCTCTCACCCATCCTCTTCCCTTGCCAGCGGCCTCCGCTGAGGGGGAGAGGGCAGAACGCACGCAAGGGAAGCGTCGTAGACAGGGACACAAAATAGAGTAATTGACTTTGTCATCTATCTAATTTGCGGGCCAAAAATTATTATTTTGCTGTCCTCGCGAAAATGCTTCTCTGGTTGGAGAAAGAAGCCCCTTACGAGGAGATATACTTCGGGAGGAGAGCAGAGGGTATCGTAAAACCAGCAACTATCGCCGAGAACTGACACGACATTCAAACGCAGGAAGGCCGCCTCGTTTGATGAGGCTCTTTACTTTCCGAAACCATGCCAGCGCTCTAGCTCAGGCCATAGCTATTCGTCGTGGTACTTCACAAGGAGGCCTCTTAGAAAAGTTTACTCTGTGGACTCAATCACCTCATCAATTGACTATGCTCAACAACAAATTTTTCCAACTTCCCTCTTCAGTTCCTCTCGAAATAAATCCCTATCACTCACTGCGACAGGCCCGGAGAAATCGAAACAAAGGGGAAAATTAAAAGTGAATATAGTCGGATTAAAGTCTATGTATGCATTTTAATGAAAAGCAATAATAGTGTGACGAAAAAGGTTGGCGCGGATGATTTCGGGAGAGGAGTGGGCGGATATTCATGATGCCCGCCGCCGGCTTTGTCAACTTATTTGCATGAAGGTTCTCACTAGGAGTGCGACACTACCAGGATAATGGAATGGACGCCCCTGCTCTGCACGGCATCATTGTGCCAGAGTCGAAGGAAATAAGTCGACTACAATGAGAGGAGCGTCAGTGATGAATAGTACAACAGTCGGGCTGGATGTGGCAAAGCAGGTGTTTCAGGTCCATGGGATCGATACACACAGCAAGGTCGTGGTCCGCAAGCAACTCCGCCGGAAGGAAGTAGTGGAGTATTTTACGAAGCTCCCGCCCTGCGAGATCGGCATGGAAGCCGGTAGTAGCAGTCATTACTGGGCGCGGTGACTACAGGGCTTGGGCCATACGGTCAAACTCATGGCCCCGCAGGTCGTGCGCCCCTACGTGAAGACCAACAAGAACGATGCGCGCGATGCGGAAGCGATCTGCGAAGCGGTCACTCGTCCGACCATGCGGTTCGTGCCGATCAAGACCGCCGAGCAACAAGCGCTTCTCGCGTTGCATCGGACCCGAGAAGGCTTTGTCAAAGCCTGGACAGCCCAGGCCAATCGGCCGAGCATTTGACTCGCTGAATTTGGGATCGTGGCGCCGCAAGGGATTCACGTCCTGCTACGCGAAGTGCCGGCAATCCAGAGCGATGAGGAGAACGGTTTGTTAGCGTCCGTGCGGGAGCTCTTTACGCGATTGTTGGCGCACGTCAAAAAATTGCATCGCCAGGCGACCGAGGTGGAGCAGCAGATTACCCACCGGCATAAGAGGGAGGAGCGCAGTCGCAAGCTGGAGAAAGCGCCAGGCATTGGGCCCATTACCGCCAGTGCCCTCGTGGCGACCATTGGGAACGCCCAAGGGTTCCACAACGGTTGCCAGTTGGCCGCGTGGTGAGGCTTGGCGCCCCGATACTATTCTACAGGCGGGAAGACGCGGTTGCAGGGCATCAGTAAACGCGGGGATATCTATTTGCGCACCTTGCTCATTCACGGGGTCCGTTCAGTGCTGCGCATTGCGGCCCGGTATACCGATGCCACCACGACTTGGCTCAAACACTGACAGAAGCGGCGTAAGTCGAACGTCGCTGCCGAGTTCCGAAATCTCGCCGCCGCGCGCTACCGGATCCCTGCCAAACGCCCATGGCAACCGTGACCATATCCTTGAGTGTCTCCACCCGCTTAGCTTGACGACTCGGATCCGTATAGAGCACGGTTTGCGGAGCCAGATTCGGTACGCCCCTAATCACTCTCGTAATTAATTCAACTTGTTGGCGCAGCGCCACGCACTCGCGACGGAGGCGCAGCACTTTTCATTTGCCATAATCCCCCACTCGGGATGGGATCATCGGCCCTACCTCTAGCTGGCTCCAACTAGTACCGGTCGTTCGACCTTGGCTTCCACCTGACGCATCTCGCGCTTTGTTTATGGTCCTGCCAGCCCCCACCAGATGTGACACCATTGGCAGATGATACTTACAGCCAGGGATTCAGCGAGACAGAGACCGCCTGCTCGCCCGCCACCCGCCCGGCTAACGTCTTGATTGCGCGCTCAAGATCGCTCAGCGCGAAGCTGTGCGTATGCATTTTCTCGAACGGGTATTTGTGTGATTCGATGAGCTTCACCGCGATCGCGAACGAGTCAAAGTCCGCGTTTTTGACTCCTCTGATCATCAATTCCTTGGCAAATATACGATCGTTCTTCAGGTCCGGGATTGCCGCCTCGGAGCCTTTTACTCCAGCGAGGATAATCGTTCCGCCCGGCCGCGCCATGTCGATCGCTTGTGCAATCGGCGCCATCGTCTCGGCGGTCACATCGACCACCACATCTGCACCCTCGCCGCGGGTTAATTCGCGCACCCGACCCACGACGTCTTCGTCGGCATAAATAGTGGCGTCGGCCCCGAATTCCTCGGCGAGTTTGAGGCGGTGGGTGCTTTGCCGCCGCGCAATGACCGCTACGTGCGCCGCGCCCGCCTCGCGTGCAGCAAGCGCGCAGGCGATACCGCGCTGCCCCGCGCCAAAGATCACCACGATGTCGCCGACTCTAGTCCCGGGTACACGATGGGCCCAGCTCACGCCTGCCGCGATCGGCTGATACAGTGCAGCCAGCTCCGCCGGTACTTCGGGGGCGATCTTGTGCAGTGCTACCTCGGGATCAAGGTACATGAATTCCGCCATCCCACCCCATAAGGCGGGCGCAATAGTAGTCGGGATGAAGCCGCAAACGGAAATCTTCGCGCCCGGACGGCCAGTACGGCAATTGCGTGAATCGCCGCGCTTGCACGCGCGGCAGTGACCGCATCCGCGAGTCGGCTCGACTGCGACTCGATCGCCAGCCTGGAGGCGCCAACGTCGGGCGGCCTCGACGCCAATTTCTTCGATGATGCCGACCGGTTCATGCCCGGGGATCATCGGTAAGCTCAGCAGTCCGTTGAGCTTGCCGTCATATTGATCAACGTCACTGCCACAGATGCCACAGGCTTCGACCCTCATCAGCGCGTCGTCAGGACCGATACGCGGCACGTCAAACTGCTGCATCTCGAATTGTTGGTCGCCGACCTGGACGACCGCTCGTGCTTTGGCCATGTCGATTTACCAGCCCCCCATCGACTTTAGCAGTTGGCTGGCCCTCCTTGGCCACGCACTGTACAATGTTTTCTCACAATGCGGTAGCGGGGCTCAATGGAGCAGTTAGGGAAAGATTCCCTTAACTGTTTTTATGGAAACTCGCACGTCAGGGAAAGTAGTGACCTCCGACAAGCGCATCTCACTGTGCGGGATTTGTCGTGCTGTGGGTGTGTGACTATCTCACTAAAAGTGCAGCATTACCAAGATAACACTCCCGCCGTCCGTTTGTGGTTTTCCAGTCCAGGCCTTTATCTTTCCCCCAACCTGTTCACGCAGGCCGAATCGCGTTGCCTACCAATCAGTCTTGCGTGACGAACCACCAGGTCCACTATAGGCTACGGTATAACCGGGCTCACGTCGAAACAGATCCTTGGGAATCGTTCCAAGCGCCTGTTTCCAAGCGGCGACGAGCCGATCTTCTGCGGTATAGTCGAAGGGATCTTGCAGCATGCGCTCGTTTTTTCCCCCACGTTCCAACGGATGCTGGCTCAACCAGACCGCAGCCTGCTGTATGGCCTCAACCGGTGAAACGATGTCGTGATACCCAAGCTCCGCTTTAATTTTGCTGAGATCAAAGACTCGGTGGGTTGTCCACGGTTGTGCGATTAAGGGTCTGGCGCTTACGGCCAACTCGTAGGGCATCGCAATGATTTCCCAGTCATAATGCAATGCGTGCGCGCAGAGTTGCACAACCTGTTTGAGCGTGAGGACGTGCTCGTCTCCACAATTGTACACCTGCCCAGCCGCTACCTGCGGGTAATCTACCGCCAGCAGCAGGGCGTGCGCCATGTTCGCCGCCGCCCCACTATGATTGAGCGTCAACCCATCGTCCGGCAGGATGATGAACGGTCGCTGGTCCAAGATCCGCCGTACAATCGGCCATTCGCGCGGCGTGATTTGATAGGCTCCGTAGATTTGTGGATAGCGGAAATGGGTAGCGGTAGGATGGTAGTGAAAGACCACGGCCTCCGTGCGGTAGACGCGATAGCCCTTACCATCTTCGGCTTCCGTCACGGCTTTGGGCGCTGCCTCGGCGGTCGGGACAGGGAGGCCTGGGGGATAGCACGTGTCCGCATTCATATAGCCCCGGTAGGCTGGGCCGCCACCGACAGAAATGAACCGCTCGGTGCGGCCAACCATGATTTCTGCGATGCGCCGCAACCGACCGTACATGGCGATAGTCAGCTCAAACTGGGCGCTGCCCAGCGCCTCGCGCAAGGCGCGGTCATCGAAGGGATTAGTATGAATGTGGGTCACTGTCGAGGGAATCTCGTCCACTTCATGCTGGCCGGTGTGCAACATAGAGACGGTAAAGCCGCGCGCGATTAAGCCATTGACGATGAAGTGTCCGGTCGGTCCCGTGCCGCCAATCACTAATGCTTGCCTCATAGCTGTGCTCACTCTCGGGGGTGGAATCGTAATCTTCCCCAGAATATTGGGGTTATGGGCTTAACTTTGTCACGTTGATTGGGAAAGAACGAAATGGCCCTGGTTGATGTCACTACACGTTACCATGACGCAGCCTTCGCAAGCCCCGCTGCTTCGCGCTATATCGCGAACGCGGCTCACGCATCACCCGATAATGAGTGACTTTTATGAAGGGTCGGCCACAACAAAAAAGAGTGTTGCTATGATCATGGGCCACAAGAAATCGCTGGGCCTTCCCAGGAGATTTGCAACGACGCATCGCCGACTGATGCACGGCAGAAGGTCGCACGGATGTTCTCACCGCAGCCGCTGCGACCTCAGCTAGTTCCTGCGCACCGTCCGGAACGGACCGGTGTCGAACCGTGGCTCCTTTGGTAGGTCCAGCACACGCTCAGCAATGATGTTGCGCTGAATCTCGTCCGTGCCTCCAGCGATGGAAATGGCGGGCACCGACACCAAAATCTCAGCGATGATCCCGTCACGAGGGCTCCCGGTTCCGGTGAGTAGCGCGTCCGCGCCGGTCACCAACGTGTGTACGTGCGCCGCAGCCCGGGCCACATTGCTAGCCGCGAGCTTGCCGAGCGAGCCCTCTGGTCCCTGCGGGCGTCCCTGTTGTTGCGCGGCGCGGGCGCGGCGTGCGGTCCACTCAGCCGACTTTGCCATGATCATCAGCTTGGCGATCTCCTGTCGCACATGAGGATCCCGGTTCGCGCCGGTTTCTTTGGCGCGGTCAAGGACAAGATCGACGCGCCCGGCGCGCTGCGGATACCACTTGTAGGGCTGATTGGCCGTTTCCAGTTCTCTCCGTTCTTGCTCGTAAATCCGTCCCGTGCGCGCTCCCCGCTTCGATGGGGAGTTCAGGCCGTCAGCCCCACGGCGCTCGTGGGCGAGCGTGGTCACCGCCACCTTCCAGCCTTCGCCGATCCGTCCGACTAAGTTCTCCGCCGGCACTTGCGCATCGGTGAAAAACACCTGGTTAAATGACGCGTGGCCATTCATCTGTTTGAGCGGTTGCACCTCTACGCCCGGTTGCTTTATGTCGATCACAAAATACGACAACCCCTCGTGCTTGGGCGCATCCCAATCCGTGCGGGCAAGCAACAAGCCGTGATTGGCATGATGAGCACTCGTGGTCCAGACTTTTTGGCCGTTGACAAGCCAATAGTCGCCGTGCAAATCCGCCCGGGTGGTGGCGCCGGCGAGGTCTGAGCCGCTACCCGGCTCGCTGAAGAGCTGGCACCAGGTGTCTTCCCCGGTAAGAATGCGGCGCAGAAACTTCTCTTTCTGCCGATCCGTTCCATGCTCAAGAAGTGTGGCCGCCGCCAGCAGTCTCACTCCGGATTTCGCAACCCCTACGGCGCCGATGCTCGCGAATTCCTCTTCCACCGCCCGCACGAGGCCCAGCGGTAAACCCCGGCCGTACCACGCTTCAGGCCATTGCGGCATGCCCCAGCCCGAGTCAACAAGCTTGTTACGCCACGCCACCAAAGACATCTCCGGGTCCCAGTTGGCCGCGAGCCACGTTCGGACTTCCACTCGTACGTCGGCTTCGTTGATCTTACTCATTATTCACACTCCCCAGCGCTGCAGTAAGAGCTCCCGATGGTAATGCGGCTGGCCGAGAAAGACTTCTGAGCTTTTGGCGCGCTTGAACCAGAGATGCGTGTCGTTATCCCAGGTAAACCCGATGCCACCGTGAAGCTGAATACAGTCGACCGCGATACGCAGGTACATTTCCGAGGCGGCGGCTTTGGCTAAACACGCCAGCGCGGGCCACTCCGGGTCGTCAGCCGCGGCGGCTTGCGCGGCGTAGTAGGCGGCAGACTTGGCCAGTTCCATCTCAAGTAACATGTCGGCGCACTTGTGTTTGATCGCCTGAAACGAGCCTATCGTCCGCCCGAACTGAACTCGCAGCTTCGTATAATTCACGGCTGAGTCAAACAACGCCTGGGCGCCACCGACCATTTCGTTGGCGAGCGCGATGGCCGCTTGGTCCAGCGTACGGACAATCGCCTTCGCGCCGTCATTCACGGAGCCGAGGAGCTGCGCAGGGGCGCCGTGAAAATCTATGCGCGATACCTTGCGCGTGGCGTCCATCGATTCGAGGAGACGTCGGTCCACGCCATTGGCGTCTGCGCGTACTATAAAGAGCGCCAACCCCTCACCACCCGCAGACCCGGGGACGCGTCCAGCCACGACCAGCAGGTCTGCCACGTAACCGTCCACAACATAACTTTTCGCCCCCTCCAGAAGAAAACCTTCTGCTGCGGGAGTAGCGACGAGTTCAATTGCATGCGGATCCCACTGGCCGTTAGGCTCGGTGACGGCCAGCGCGGCGAGTCGCGCGCCGCTGGCAAGGTCAGGCAGCAGGTTCGCTTGCTGCGCTTCGGCGCCGGCATTCAATATCGCGTTCGTCGCGAGCACTGCTGTAGAAAAATAGGGCGCGCACAGCAAAGCGCGACCCATCTCCTCCGTGGCAATGCAAAGCTCTACCATGCCAAACCCCGCGCCGCCGTATTGCTCCGGGATATGGATCCCAGGCAGCGCAAGTTGGTCGCTAAGCTGGCGCCAGATCTCGGGATCATACCCCTCGGCAGTATCCATAAGGCGTCGGACTTCGGTCGAGGGTGATTTCTCCTGCAAAAATCGCCGAATCGCCGCACGGAACTGTTCCTGCTCCTCCGTGAACGCGAACTGGATGCGGCGTGCGGGCTCGAATTTCGATGCGTTTGATGAGCTCATTGCTGTTGAAATGTTCTCCGCTACAAGTTCCAAGAATGACAGGATAATGCCATGAATTCATGGGCGCAGCAATGATCCGCTTCCATGGCAAACCCCCGTCCCCTTAGTTCTGGCGCCATCCGCAAACCGGAGACGCACGAGGGGGCCCTGGCGCCAATGCGACTCGAACAATTTATGACGCACGAGGTATCGAGTCAAAAGATTTCATGCAAAAGATTTGGTATGCACGAAATTATTTGCACCAGAGCCAATCAGACTGGGGTCCCTCACCGCTCGCTTAGATCTACTCGACGATGAGCCCTTCCATTTGCCCCGCTTCACGCCACTGCGCGAGCATGTTGTAGAACTTCACCGCGCCGTCAGGATATTGCTGCAAGAAACCTGGTCCGTCATTCTTGCCTTCGCCGTTGTAATACCCCGGCGTACAGACGTCCAGATAGGCAGCCATGGGAGTCGGCCCGGTCACGAGCTTAACCCAATCAGCCTCCACCTCAGGGGTGGGCTCTACAGCCTTTGCCGCGCGTGCACTCATCTGCGTGACAATATAGGCAATATGGTGGGCTTGCCCATTCAGCATATAGGTGAAGTTTGGCGCCAGGCCAGTCTGCGTAAGCCCCATGTGGAAGAGGTTCGGGAATCCGTGGCTCAAGAACCCATGGTACGTCTTCATTCCTTTCGCCCAGTACTCGGTGAGGGATACACCATTGCGACCGTAAACTTCGCACTCCGAGCGCCGCGTGTAGGCGGTCCCGACCTCGAAACCCGTCGCATAGATGATGCAGTCCACTTCATACGCAACACCCTCTATGACCACCGCGTTCTCGGTGACGCGATCGACACCTTTGCCCTTGGTATCCACCAGGTTCACGTTGGGCTGATTGAACGCCGGTAAATATTCATCGTTGAAGGTGGGGCGTTTACACCACTGCCCAAACCACGGTTTGAGCGCTTCGGCCGTTTTGGGGTCTTGCACAATCGAGGCTGCGCGCGTGCGAATTTCATTCATCTTCTGGAAGTCCGCGATTTCCGATAGGGCCGCCATCGCTTCGTTGGACAGTTCCGACTGCTCCTTGCCAGACATCAGCTTGGAGAGCATCTTGAACAGGCTGGTCCATTTGTCGCCCACCAGGTCTTCCTCGACGGGGAGCCCAGACAAGATGGAACAGAAGTTGGTGTTCCGGTAGTCCTGCCAGCCCGGCTTGAGCGTCTTGACCCAGTCGGGATCGGTCGGCTTGTTCCCCCGTTCGTCCACCGAAGACGGCGTCCGCTGGAACACATAGAGCTGCTTGGCATATTTTGCCACACGCGGCGCCGACTGAATCGCCGTCGCTCCCGTGCCGATGATAGCGACACGCTTATCACTCAGTTTGGTCATGCCACCGGTCGTATCACCGCCCGTGTAGTGGTAGTCCCACCGGCTGGTGTGGAAGGTATGCCCCTTGAAGTTCTCGATGCCAGGGATCGCAGGCAGTTTCGGCCGATTCAGCGGGCCACTCGACATGATGACAAAGCGGGCGGTGAACACATCGCCCCGATCCGTCGTGACCGTCCAGCGCCCTGTGTCCTCGTGCCAGCGGGCTTCTGAAATCTGCGTCTGGAAGCAGGCCTTTTCGTAGAGGTTGAAGTGCTTGCCGATCCGCTGGGCGTGCTCAAAAATCTCCGGTGCGAAGGAATACTTTTCCTTGGGGATATAGCCGGTCTCTTCGAGCAGTGGCAGATAGACGTACGATTCAATATCACACTGTGCTCCAGGATAGCGGTTCCAGTACCAAGTCCCGCCAAAATCCCCAGCCTTTTCGATGACGCGAATGTTGGTGATGCCGACCTTCTGTAAACGAGCCGCTGCCAGCAATCCCCCAAAGCCGCCGCCGACGATGACGACGTCAAGCTCTTCTTGTAGTGCGGGGCGCGTAAAGCCTGGTTCTACATATGGGTCATCGTTATAGTGCGCAAACTTGCCCGTGATTTCCTGATACTGGTTGTTCGCGTCAGCGCGTAAACGCTTGTTGCGCTCCTGAACATACTTTTGGCGCAGTTCCACTGGGTCGAACCCAAGCTCGGTGGGAGTTGGAATGCTCATCGGCTGCGCTGGTGATATTGCTGCACACATCGTGTTGGTCCTCCGATTTGCTGAAGACGCCGCATTTGCAAGCGTCTCCATAGTTTCGTCAAGTTTAGAAGTTACGCAGTTGGAAAAAGCCGAGTAAAATGGGGCTATGAATCCGCCTAAATGCAAAGATGAAGACTATATTAACTTCCTGATCGCTACGCCCCGCCAGGTTAGTGCGACCG
>JACXTT010004247.1_pt1 | contig 21359 bp, 26 predicted proteins | sample 9270951 | NCBI WGS metagenome assembly JACXTT01 (sample SAMN15532306, study PRJNA645909) | rock metagenome | isolation source: weathered quartz diorite | place: Puerto Rico | collected 2017-06-21
CTCCGCGTCTGTAAGAGCGGGCTTCGACAAATCCCCGGCCAGAATAGCTGGAAGGTTCCGCGCGTTTGCGATCACCAAGACATCGACTCCCGCCAAAGTGCCAGCATCGAACAGGTGGCTAGACGCCACAACTTTGTATCCATCCTTGGTCAGGAGTTCCGCAAACGGCCTGTACTCACCGCTTGCTGTATGAAAATTCGAGTGAGCCTCGTCAATAGCAACGGTTGGGCCACCCTTTGCGTAGGCCGGATGTTCCACTACAGCCTTGAAGTCGGGATCAACGAACTGTTGCTGCGCATGAATCACCACGGCTGCGACGATCAGACTGATCAACAAAGCTAAACGCTGTGGACGTAAAGACATGAACTGCTTATATCGAGTGCCACAATCGGAATCAACTCTTGATTAATACGCATAGATCAGACGGTGATTTGAGCGTCGGGAATCAAAGCGACGTTAAGAAGATCGGTAGCCGAGCTGTTGAAAAGGAAGAGCGGGACACGGGATTCGAACCCGCGACTTCGACCTTGGCAATTTGTATCTCAATTGAAAACAAAGCGCATTGCGCCCACGGTGGTCTTTCCGAGTCCATAGAAAGCCGTGAAATTTCCAATCTCAAGGATGAGCCTGTCTAAACGCGGCAGAAATGCGGCAGAAAACCTGTGCTTCGTAGTGACTCGCCCGAACACGGGTTTTAGGGTGTCGCACGATCAACAAGTCGTCTTACGAAGTGACAGCTGGGTAGAAAATACTTTCTCTGTCTACTGCTTGTCCGCCTGCAGCCAGTTGCTTAGCCGAACGTCTGCGGCACGAATTTCTTGCGCTCTTCCGAATCGGTATACGGCGATTTTTCGCAGACAGAATATAGCTTTTTCTGCAGCTTTTCGGCCCAGCGGAGTACGCCCGGCGCGTTCTACGACATCGTTCAGAATTTGGTAGGCTCTCCAGTATTCCTCTTGTTCGTCGCGGACGGTTCGTTCGAGTTGCTTGAAGTGGTTCGCTTCTTCGGGTCCCATCGCTCCTTGCCGACTTAAGGTCGCTGTAACCGGACTCCCGTATGCGTCGACTTGAGACGGTTCAAGCTGGAAGGTCCAGGTTTGGATTCCATGCCACAGGGAATCATTGAAGAAGACTCCATCGGAGTTGTTTGCTAGGAAGGCGGCATATTCATATTGCGCCTGCAGTTGACGCTCCGTCGCAAGGGAGGTGTCTCGCGCGGCTTCCGCCAACTTCGCTGCCCTTCTCATTCGTTCTGCTCGCATCGTCGCGAGCAATCCTTGATAGATCTGCGCCGCTTCGGCGTACTCCTCCTTTCGGGCATGCCTGACTGCTTGAGCATAGCGAACCAACTCCCCTGGCATGCGTTCGCGCGGATAAATCGTCGCGAGCCGCTTGCCACTATCTGGAAATCTAACGAGGTATTCCTGCAATTCGGAGTCTGTCAGCTGAACATCCAGTAAGTACGCGATATCCAAATTTAACCAGCCGTCTAATCCGGCGGAAGACATCTCGTAATAGTGTTCCCAATCCTGCGCAGTAGCCAACAGGGCCGATTGAAATGCGGCCCACAGTTGATCTACAGGGCGGTTCAACTTGGCGTAAACACCGAACAAAGCATTAAACGCAAATTGTTTCTGTCGCTGATCCGATGTCTTTGACTGCACTATTTTGATGAACAGCGGCTCGGCACCTCTATAGTCCGCTTCTTGAAACCGCGACGCGCCGACAAGCCAGCTGTATTCGGGCGTGTCCCGAACCGCGGATGATTCAGGAATACGCTCTGCATACCGTAGAGTAGATGCCGGAGCACCTTGTCGAGTTGCCGCTCTCATGAGTGCGAGCGTCAATGCGACGCTGTCGGAATCGCCCCGAAACAAGCTCTTCTGGCCCTCTAAGCTAACGATCATTTCCGCAGTCAGCTCATTGACGCTCTTTGCGGAATCAGGATTTTCCATCTCCCACGAATTTGGGTTCGTTATCAAGTCGGCAACGAACATTGCGTGCGCCGCCGTATCGAGGTACTCGGACAAATCCTTTTTTAATAGTTCGGGACGGTTTTCTTTGGGATAAAGCACACCCAAGGAGTTCAATAACGTTTCGCGCGAGACATTCGATGTGGGTATTTTGAGTTCGTCGAGATAGATCTTTGCTGCCTTTGCACGAAGGCCACGCAAGAAGTATGTACGCGCCAACCAACCGCGCGCCTCGCTGGCCCACGATGGCGGTTTTGGTTGCTTGAGATAAGACTCGAAGCACGATTGCGCGCGCTGAAGCCCTTCATCATCTCCCAATTTCGCGGCGCGCAACTCAGTCTTGCATCGCAACAAATCCAGTTCTTGCGTTTCGGCGACATTTGCAGGACGTACATCGCGCAACGCGGCTCGAAGAGGCGCAAGTTGGGCATCAGTGAAAATGTAAGGGGGGAACGTGCTCACGCCGAAAGCCAGGTTCTGGTATGCGCGCCTTACATTCCTTAGTCCATCGCTGCCGCCCCCAGCAGCCATCCCAGCATACGGATCATTGATCTTCCGTTCCCTCGGCAACCCTTGCTTTAGTTCCGCGACATATCGATAGAACGGCCTCCAAAAGCCCTTCTCCAGATAAGCCCGAAACGTCGTCTCAAATCCGCATGCGTCGGCAAGGAGGACCACCGCCGTGACTACAACTACAATCGCCAGAACTCGTCCCATCGTTCGTATCATGGATTTCCAATTTCAAATTCGAGAGTATTTGTGGAGATGGCTCGCCCAACATATATGGACCTCAATCCCGAATATGCGGGAACGCTGACGTGGATCCGATTTCGAAAAGCCACCGGCTGAAGGGGACCGCCCGGAACAAACAGATCAAGATTGTCATGCACCACGATGTCGATCGTGCGATCGGCTGTGGTGACGCCCGCATCCAGCTTCAAGTACAAGTCCGAGCATCGGCGCTCCAAACAGGATCCATCGCGTACTTCCAATTCGGTTTTCGAGGGTAGCGGGACTCCGCGCAGGATTCGTTCGACATCCGCGGGTCCGAATGCAAGCGTTTCTCCTTCCGTTGGCCAGCGAAAGAACAGCGCGCCGTCGCAGTATCCTCCGAATTGCCGCACGGCCTCGTATGCCGAACGTATGGAGAGTTCAGTTGGAAAAGTGACTTCGACCACATCGCCAGACAACACATTGGACATGTGAGGATTGCTGGTGACTTCGTATCGGACCACGGCCTCACCCGCAGTAGTTCGTGCTACAGAGCGCTGAAATCCCTGACGAGCGAAGTCCAAGGGGGACGCATCGCGAAAGTACTGGACAGTCGGTTGGTCGGAGGAAATACGGCGGCGAGCAATACGTCCAAAGGTCGAAATACCGATTTTGTATGGTGTGTTTTTCGCATTGAAAACCGGTGCCCATTTCCGTGCATCGATCGGCTCGGCAATACCAAACGAATTCCTGTCAGGCGCCGCGTCATAAAACTGAGGGACAAATTCATCGACCACAGCTAGCGCGGAATCGACCGCCGTATCTCCTTTGAACCAGTCCAGCAATGCCGTGATTGACAATAGCTTCCCGTGCGGAAGATCCGTCTTAATCGACTTGAGAAAGCGCGCATACGCCTTCAATCGGCTCGTCGGACAGTCGTAATCAATTTGAAGTCCGGTGATGCGAGCCCGACCGCCAGCGCTAATCAGTAATGCTTTGTAGCCCTGAAGGATTCGAGCCGCGAGGTCATCATCCAACTCTGTGGTGGGCTCCAAACGGTTCACAACCACGTATTCGTCCGCTTCCGGCAGACTTGCCGGCCAGCGGGTGGCCTGAACTTGCACATACAATAGCGGCAAACGATCTGTCACATAGAGAGGCGCATCGCCCTGCCAGACCCAATAGGCGTTTTGCCACTTCAGCGTCGGTTGGCCGGTTTTTTTGGGAACCACGCTGGTAGTGAATCCAAACCTCAGGCCCAAAACGGCAATCCCCGCGGCCAGTGCCCCAAGCCACCATCTAGACCTCATTCGCTGAATATATAAGAGCGTTATTACCCAACGCCAGATTCTCCTCGTTCGCGCGAGCTAATTGTCAGTCAACGTTTGGTGCCTCCGCAGTGCACTGTGAAAGACTTTGTGGAAAGTGTTTTCTTGCCGTTTTGCACGAAACGATGGAAGCGAGTTACCGATGAAGCACGGACAGACAGCATCACTCGCCACATCGTGGGCGCGTTCGGTAACCGGCCTTTGTCATCGGTCAAACGGGACGAATGGCAACTGTTCCTGGATGATCGAAGGCATTTAGCCAAAACAATGGTTGACCATCTTCGATGGGACGTTAAACAGATTCTCGATTTGTCGGTGGCCGAGGGAATTCTTCCGAGGAACCCCGTGTATTCGGGAAAGATGCTTTTGTTCGTGCCGAAGGAATGCAAGAAAGCGGAACGGCCGGTAATGACGTTAGAACAAGCCAAGCTCGCATTCTCTGTTTTGGAACTCCGGGAACGCCTTGTTGTGAAATTCGGTGTCCTCGCGGGAATGAGAGTCAGCGAGATTTTCGGTTTGCGTCGTGGTCGCGTCGCGAAAGACTCGGCAGAGATCGTTGAACGCGTTAGCCGTCGGGATGTGGACACACCAAAAACCGAAAAATCCGTGCGAACGGTCGCGTTACCCTCAGGCCTTCAGAGGGACTTGGAACAGTGGCTTGCAACTTCTCCCGACACTGGGTCAGACGGCTGGTTGTTTCCATCGGAGAACCTCAAGACTCCGCTGGGGGCCGATAACCTGATGGCGCGATACATTCGTCCCAAGCTGAATGCGGTTGGGTTGGGATGGGTGGATTATCGAGTCATGAGGCGAACCCATTCGACGCTAATGAACCAACAAGGAATCGATCCAAAGTTGGTCGCCGATCAGCAGGGACATGGCCTGAACGTGAATTTGAACGTCTACACGCAAACAACGGTGGCGGATCGATTGGAAGCAGCCGAAACGCTGGAATCGGCTTTTGTGAACTAAATGCGGCAGAACTGCGGCAGAAAAGTTTGTAAGTTGAAAGCGGGACACGGGATTCGAACCCGCGACTTCGACCTTGGCAAATTGGATGTCGATTGAATCTAAACAACAATCGCGTCTATGGCGTTCATTCTAGAGTCACAAAACACGCCATTTTTTACGGTGTTGCCGCGCATCATCTCTTAATGTGGTAATTCTGTGGTAACAACTCACCAATCGTAGCCCCACTTCCGCAGCACTTCATCAATTTGTGCGAATACTTCTTCTTTGCTGCTTGGCAATCGCTTCGTGCCCACCTGTTCGTTGACGAGCTTCTCTAAGGCAGACGAGTTCACAGGTGCATACACTGCTTTGTACGCCATTTTGATCGTACGACGGTTGAACTGCCGTATTGCAAATCCTGTTCCTGAAGCCATTCCCTCATTCTTTTGACCCGTCCCAAGGAGGACGTGTTCTCGATCGAGAGGTAGTGTGAACTCGGCTCCGGCGCTGAATCGCATTCCCGTTGAGGTGAAAATTGGGCCGTTCGAGTCGGTGAGCGAAACAGGCGTGTCCGATGTCACAACGTGGTCGTCCTCACGAGCTTGCACAACGATCCACCTCATTTTCTCGTACAGTAGCGGGATGTAATCGTTGCCGGTATCCAACATTTCGGTGAGCGTCCATTTCTTCGTCACTTGCGGTGGGAGCACGTTCGATGCGGTGAGGCGTTCGCGTAGCCGCTGCGCCGCCATTTCGTCAAGCCCTCGCTCGACAATGTAATCCGCGACATAACGCGCAACCGCCTGAGTCATGTCGAAGAAGTACCGTCCCCTTGTACTCATCACACCAATGAAGCGAGAAAATTCCCCGCGCTCGCTTCCGTGCAGCACCCTGTCTTTGAGCAGCTTTGCAAGCAGCCTCGCCCACTCACGCTCTCGACAAGCGAGTCTTTGCTCGAAATCGCCACCTTCATGTCGGTAAAAGCCTTCTTCGCCACCCACGCGCGTAATGGCACGCCTCCACGGTCGATGATTCCGACGATACGCCCACAACGCTTTTTGCGGTGGCGTGCGCTGCAACAACTCAGGGTCGGTGAATCCTTTCAGATAAAAACGGGGAACGTAGTGATGATACGGGACCGCGCTCATACCGCGCCGGATGTTAGCTTCGATGAATCCCAGCCTGGGTCAGTGCGCGGCAAACTTACCGATCACAGCGACGGACCTATTCTGACCGTCAATCATGCAAAGAAAAACTGGAGGCCAGTTATGTTTATCAGGCAAATTGACATGTCGGCTGTTCGCAACAACGACTATGCGAATCGAGAGCCGTTCCAATACCGTTACTTTGGTTCGATACCAAAACAAGAGGCCCTTATCAACAATCTTGGTCGGTTGGGAACTTGGCAGATTCGCAAACTGGAAAACGGCATCTGTGCTGGCAATTGGTGGGGCAAATTCGCCACGTTGGACGAAGCCGAAAGAGCACTGCGGCAGCAATGGGCGGCGTGAACCGCAGATGCAAACCGCCGAAACGATATTACTTTGATGGCGATCGACACGAAACGTCTGCGAGCCTGTGGTATTGCGCATTCTGTGACGTATTCGCTGAGGTTGCGCACTTTTTCACGGATTGTCCTGGCGACAACCATTACACCCGCTACCTCGTCTCCTCGAAGCGATGGCGTCAGATCCAGAAAAATTCTCCTGGCTACTTCACGCGCCCCAAAGCCGCTGACAATCGGTTCGCCTGACGCGCGGCTGATCTTCGCGTCCTAGCGTCCTATCATTTTCCTATCTCTTTCCCCCCAGATAATCGCCACAGTGAGTGTATGGAATAGAAGTTAGGAAATACCCTGGACGACGTGGACGTGTGGACGGATTGGCTGACGATCTCCGCTAGGATGCTAGGCCAACGCGGCGATGTACATGCAATCCAAGCATATGGCTACTGCGGAAACGCCCGTTAAGATTCGTGTGCCCTTCGCCCCAACGAAAGCGAGTGTAAGAAACGCAGGCGTAGAGCGGACCACAACCGTCGCGAAGGATCGCCATGCACTGACGCAAGACCAATCACCTACGGCTGTGTTGCAGTGAGTACCAAGCACCTTCACGACAAAAACAATCAACAGGCCGGAAACCGCGATTAGGTTCAATAAGCCGGTGATGCGCCGCCAGCCGGATTGTTGCCATTGACCACCTTGCCTAAAGAAACGAACCCACGCGAGCGGAATGAGAAAAGCGGGGGACAGCATTATCAAAAACACCGGCATACCCACCACGATGCCAACGATAAGGTTTCTGAGTGTATTGATGAGACTCATGATTTTCGATTCGTCACAATCGTGACCCAAGGTTACGGTACGCAAGTGTCGTCAACAGGTCTCCTCGTTTGCGTACGTACAATAACATCAGGGGATGAATGGCTTGAGCGTGAGGATCACAATCGCCGCAACTGTCCTTGACGGCTTCACCGCCGCAGAACTGTGGTGCGTCACCGACGATCAGGAGCATTATATCGGGCGCGTCTTCGAGCAAGAGGACGGCTGGCATTACGATCTGCCGTCTAGCGTGGCGGACATCGGCATCTCCCATGAGCAGTTCATTGCGGAGGTAGAGCGAGCGAAGGAAGCATTACATCCGTATATCAATCGAAAGGGCACGAATCCACCGGGTGAGCTATCGGCGGCGGAATTTTCACTTTGGTTGATGATGAAGTAGGATGGCACCCTTGTGAGGGCAGACTGTTGAAAGAGGCTCTACCGCAACTGCAACAAGATCAAATTGCGAAGCGACTCCACACTAAGTGCGCCGAGCAGTCCAATCCTATTCCTACTCGTGGAGCGCAGAATAAATGGCTCTCATAACACTTTACTTCCGCGATGACATTCCGCTAGTTGCTTTGGCGGCGGTTTTAGGCGCAGTGGATGAATACGACTTGCGGACTAATACACTCCTTAGCCCAGCCACGGACCTTTGGCTTCAACTTTTTGAGATGCGTGTGCCTGTAAAGCAAAAGTTGAGCGCCCGTATCCGTGCCAATGAGCGTTATCAGCGCGAGCACGGATTTGGTGCGCGTCTGATACGCGCGAGATTTGATTCACCAGGCTTTCTGACGGTTGACGGGTCAGGTGCTTTGGAAAAACTAATAGACATTCTTCACCAAGGGGACTTGGCGAAAGCAGAACGTAAGGCAATCATTGAGCGTATTCAAGCAGAGACCGATTTGATGAAAGCTCAGGCATTTAAGCAACGCATAGACGCACTAAGTGCGGGTGTTGCTGTATTCAAGTCATTGGGTCTCGGAGACGAACAAATAATTCGTCTCATCTCGCATGATCCCGCACTGATTGACCTGATAGGTGCGCCTATTACGAGGCTTGAGGATGCTCAGAGAGTTGGCATCCTTCAAAAGTCAACTAGCGGCACGGAAGAACACACAGGACCGAAAGATAAAACTTAGCCGGAGAAGAGTCGAAGATCGCCGCTAGACTCTAATTAAAAACACGTAATAAGCCTAACACCCGCCGCTCATGCCGGATCGCCAGCATCGCGCTGACCGCGCCTATTGACTTTCAAAACGCCCTTACATCAAACTGCATGTACACCACTTGATATTTTTTAATATGGTATGGTCATTGTGGTGTTGTATATGGCTCGAAGCAGCTCCCCCTCGACTGCTTGAGCATTCCCCGCGACAGTGAGTAAGCGGTGGCGTTAAACCAATTTAGCGTGAGGGGCGCTGAAAGGTTTAGCTACGGCTTATGAACATTACTTCGGTCCCATCCCTTCCCGAAATCGAACACATCTTCTTCGTTAGCGCAGGCGTAGTTGGCGCAATCGGAATCTTCGCGCTCGCGATTGGAGAGCTAGCACGATTGCTCATTCGCGAGTATTTCAAAACGCGAAGAACAGTTATTGACGAAACATCCACTCTGCGAAACAAGATGCGGCTTCTGCAATGACTTCCAAAGCTCCATGAGGTGCATCCAGCATTCTTCACCGATCTTGCTAAGCGTGCGCCTTTATCTGCGTACCCCAAATTGCGATCGCATGGAAATTATGCGGCTTCACTCGCGTGTATGGGACCCGTGCGGTACTTAGATGGGACCCGAAAAGAATGAATGCCCCCTCCACTCCTACCCCCACCTCCGGTCAATGATCGCTCAACACATCGTGACACGATAACCAAACGCGCACGGTTTCATCAATCCACGCTGCATTCACCGCACAAAAATACCCGCTAATGCTTTTGCGAATCGTGCCGAGTAATTGGTTATGTAAATAGAAGCGGCCCGCAACGGTGCTGATAACACCGAAGCGAGCCTGACCAAAACAACCTTTTCATGGGAGGTCGTTAATGGCTACGGTACATCCTACATCCACAGACAAGTCTGATCAGATCCAATTTCGCACGCTGCTCGAAGAGGCCGTCACCAAGCCGGGGACGATGATGAAAGCATATAGCCTCTTTTGGAATTACAGCATCGGCAATCAAATCTTGGCGTTCTTCCAAGCCCATCAGCGCAACATTCCACTCGGCCCCATCGCGTCATTCAATCGCTGGAAGGAACTGGGGCGATACGTAAAAAAGGGCGAGAAGGCGCTGACGTTGTGCATGCCGATCGCGTGCAAACGGACGGTCAAAGAGCGAGGTGCCGATGGCGCTGACGTCGACACGGAAATCGTTTTCAAGCGCTTCGTCTTCAAGCGCAATTGGTTCATGCTCGCGCAAACTGACGGCGCGGAGTATGTCCCATCGGCAATTCCGCAATGGGAAAGGGCACGCGCCTTTCGGACACTCGGTGTTGAAGAGATCCCCTTCGAGACCATGAATGGCAACGTGCAGGGTTATGCACGAGATCGTCAGATTGCCATCAACCCACTTGCGCAAATGCCCGCCAAGACTACGTTCCACGAGTTAGCACACATCGAGCTTGGCCACACATCCGAGGCCGTGCATGACTCCGAGACGTTGCCTCGATCGTTACGCGAGGCAGAGGCGGAGTGTGTCGCGCTGCTCTGCCTTGAGTCGCTGGGCATGGAAGGCGCGGAGTATTGCCGAGGCTACATCCAATCGTGGCTTGCAGGTGCTGAGATTCCAGAGCGCAGCGCCCAGCGCATCTTCGCCACGGCGGACAAGATCATCCGTGCCGGACGTGAGCAGCGCGTTAGCGCTGAGGAGGTGCGCTAATGGCCCTCACTCACGCACACCAAGCCATTTTCAAGACGATCCAACGCGCCTTCGCGCACTGTGACATTGCTCTGATGGAATGCACGGTCAAAGCCACTGGCGAGACCGTGCCCGTCATCTGCTTGGCCATCCGCCTCGGCCCACACAGTGCCTACGTTCCAATGGCGCAGCTTGTCTCACGCGACGCGTACGAGGTCATCCAGCCACCAAAGGTGGAAGGTGGTGTCGCATGACCTTCACACGCGTGATGATCGTGTACGCCCGCGACGCTGTCGCCCATCAACAGATTGAGCGCGACCTATGCGACGCTATCGCCCACATTGGCAGCGAGTCCGGCTACATCCGCTCGGAGGTGCTGTCCGAAGATGATGGCCTCATGGTTGGTTTGCTCACCACGTGGGACAGCCGGGAGACCGCCCAGCTATTCCACACAAGCGGCCTTAGCCGTTTGATTATGGCAGTCACGGAGCCTCACACACTGGGTGCTCCCGTTGTGCAGCTGTTCCGGGTCATCTGTTAAGCGCAGGGGCTTCGGCCCCTGCCTCTGTCCATCAAACGTATCAGCACATGCACGGAATGAGGATTGAAACCATTGAGCAAGTGCGCAGCCTGGCTAGCGTCCACTTGAATTAATTTTTGTGTACGGCCCACACGCATCAAGGAGGAGATACACAGATGAAAGTTGCCATCTATACGCGCGTCAGCGGCAAGTCTAACCGGCAGGATGCCGCCAATCAATCGCTACAGCTTATCGAGTATTGCCAACGTCAGAGGTGGGACTTTGTGGAGTACACCGATCGTATGACCGGCACGCGAGCCGATCGTACACAGTTTGTACAGATGTTCGAGGATGCCCGCCTCAAGCGCTTCGATATGGTGCTATTTTGGGCGCTCGATCGCTTCAGCCGTGAGGGCACGCTCAAGACGCTGGAGTACCTGCAACGCCTCGACAGCTACGGCGTGGCATGGAAGAGTTTCACGGAGCAATACCTGGACTCAACAGGCATGTTCCGTGACGCAGTCATTGCCATCCTCGCCACGATCGCCAAACAAGAGCACGCGCGGCTGTCCGAGCGCGTCGTTGCTGGGTTGCGCAGGGCGAAGCGTGAAGGGAAGGTGCTGGGCCGGAAGCGCATCATCCTGGATCGTGACAAGGTCCGGGCTATGCACGCGGCTGGCGCGTCAGTGCGAGCGATCGCCGCTGAGGTGGGCGTGTCGAAGTCGCTCATTGCCAACATCGTGGGCAAACGCGGTGCGTGATTAGGCGCTGTTTGTCAGTGCTCTTCCTTCTCTATTTCCGCAATCATCCGCTGCAACTCACGAATAAACCCATCCATTAATGCAGCGTTCTTATCGGCGGCTTCCTTTGAGACTTGCAAAAAGCGGTCCTTATCAAAGGGCAGTTCAAGCTCATCTCTGACTGCGAAGATGGCTGGAACAATCAATTGCCCCAGGCGCTGCGAGCGATCGAAGCATAGCCGCATCAACTCAAGCCTATCTGCCCGCTCCTGCTTTTGAAGCGTCTCAACTTGGCGGGTGTAGTCCGCGTTCTCTTTCAAATACTGTTTCGATTGGTCCGTATAGTAATCGCTCATCGCCTTCGATGAGCTATTAATCGCCTTCATCGAATTGCTAAATGCTTCGCTACTTCGTTTCATTGCAGTATCCGCTGCCTCGCTTAGCGCCTGTATTCGACGCAGCAAGACAGTCAGCGCGACGCGCTGTAGCAAAATTTCCAGAACATACGACCCGAAGGCATTTGAAAAAGCCGCGACGGCTTGGACTGTCTCTGTGCTTCCCACGACATTGATTTTCCCAAGTGCAGCAAAGTCGTCTTGGTATCCTTGCGCCACTTGACTATCAGGCACATCGATATTTGCCATTGCCGCTAAAAGGGACTGGCTGCGGGCGACAGCCTCCGCCGCTTTCAAGTACACATTGACGCGCAAAGACATTTCGCGTTCTCGGTCGCGCTGGTCGGCATCGTGCTTGAGTTGCTCTCTATGCAGGCGGGCTTGTGCGCGATTGGTCAGCATATTAGCAATCATCGCTATCGCTCCACCAATAGCAGTGCCACCTACGCCGATGGCGGCAGCGAACAACGTCGCTTGCTCGTTTGTCATGTGGCAATACTTCCTGCTAAGTGCGGCACATCAGGTCCACCAGCTAATAGTCACCCGTAAGGGCCTGGGTCTGCCACGGTCACACCAGGACAAGCTAACTCGCTGTTGGGAGTACGGTTACATATGCAGGTGGGACAGAAAGGACGATTTCTGCGATCGCTCGGCGTATCTTCTGCATGCCAAACATGAGTTGACAATATGACGGATATGGATATATCGTCACTCGTCATATATCGTCATGGCAGAGCTACGCTTCTCCTATTTGGACCAACGCTCCGATCGCATTGAGGTTCTGAAGAAATGGCTCCTGCGATCAGTTGTGGGTGTCTCTTTCATATTCATTGGCAAGAGCAAGTTTGACGCGCACTCGCAGTGGATCGAACTCTTCGACCGGCTGGGTTTTGGCCAGTGGCTCCGCTATTTGACTGGCACGCTCCAAGTGGCTGGGGCCTTGCTCGTACTGATCCCTCGAACATTCGCGGCTGGCATCATCATGCTATCCATGACAATGATGGGGGCAATGGCAGCGTGGGTGTTCTTTCTTGGTGTTCCGCTAGCTGCAATTATCCCTGGTGCAATCCTCGGTGGCCTTCTCATTGTCGGTGCTGAAGAGGTGATAGAACTTGCCTCGGTCGGCAAGCGATGGAGCAAATCAAAATCAAACCGCCGCTGCTAATCTTCCTGCCACTATATCGTATAACGTCATAAATCACCATGGAGGAACCAATGCGCGGAAAGATTTGTCTAGTCGTGACAGCCATCCTCAGCCTGCAAGTAATGTCCTTCGCCCAGCTTCGCTTTGACGCTGCCTCTGTGAAACCTGGAGCGATCCGGCGGAATCCGTCGCCGCAGAACACTCGCATCAATCCGGGTGGCATCACTTACACGGGAGTCACTTTGGAGGACTGTATTGTCGAAGCATACGGTGTCAAGCCCTATCAAATATCAGGCCCGGACTGGATCAAACGAGATCAGTTCGACATCACTGCCAGAGCGGAGGGGCAACGTACTCGGCAAGAGCTAATGCAGATGTTGCGAACCCTACTGGAAGAGCGATTCCACTTGGCATTCCATCCCGAACAAAGGGAATTGCCGGTGTACGCGCTCACAGTTGCCAAGAATGGCGTGAAGCTGAAGCTCTCGAACGATGACGGCGATTCTAACTTCGATCAAGTCGCGGGCGGCGTTGGCTTTCACAAGATGTCGATGTCCAACTTCGCTGCGCTGTTCCTGTCTCGATTTCCTGCCATCGGTCGTCCAGTGCTGGATAAGACTGGATTGCAAGGCGATTATGACTTCATCTTGCAGCTAACACCTAATGGACAGGAAGATCGAGCCGAAACCAAGCGGGCCATTGGGCAAGAGGGATTTTCCTTGTTCTCCTACGCGCTCGATCAACTTGGCCTACGTCTGGAAGCAGAAAGGGCGTCATTTGAAGTGCTCGTTATCGACCGGGCGGAGAAGCCTGAGCCGAACTGAGTAACGAGAGTACATGTTGCCAAGATCCGCGCGGTGTAGTAACGCCCTGCGACCGGGAAGGTCTCTACTTCTTCACAATCGCTTTGATCCGATCAAATTCCGTGGTGGTTAGAATGTTCTGACTGCGCTGCGGCAAAACCAAGGCTATGTTCTTTCGCGTCGCTGCAATGCGTTCCGCCGCTGGCGGTGTGGGACTAAACCTGTTTGGGGTGGAAGCGGCATTGGGTTCTAGCGCCGCAATCTTCTGAAGGAAGGTAATGGCGGCACGCGCGTCATAACCAGCCTTGTAAACATATTCCAGCCCCAACAAGTCCGCTTCCATTGCTTGCATGCGGGCAATTTGCAGGAATTGCATCGGGATCAAAAACTCCGCCGCTTGCCGCAGCGCGAAGCCCCCAGGGCCACCCGTGAGGATCAACGGTGCCGAATCGACCTTGATCAGTTCGCCCTTGGATGCGTTCTCAGTGGCATGCCGTGCCGCAATGTGAGCAACTTGGTGCGCGAGAACGAATGCCAATTCTGCTTCATTGTCCAGGCCCGCTATTAAAGCTGTATTCACATACACGAAGCCGCCAGGAAACGCCCGCGCATCGAAGTCAGTGGATTGCACTACCTTGAAGCTGACCGACAACAGCTTCGCGTCCGAATTGATCACAATGTTCTGACCAACACGATTGATGTACTCATTCACATCTGCATCGCCCTCCAGCGTGACCTTGCTTTCATATTCACTGGATAGCTGCCGCCCCATCGCGACTTCCTTGTCGATGGCGATGAAGTTGATGGTGCCTTTATTGATGTCGCGGCTTCCGATGTTTTCGATGTCGGCGTTCTTGGGTTTGTCCTGGGCAATCGCAGCGACGGCGAGCAAGCTGGCAACACACGCAATAAGTATGTGGCGAAGGCTCATAGTTTCACCATAGACGACCGGCACTTGCTTTCGATATTAAGAAGAACTGAATTAATTCTCTACGCAAGATCAAACGTGATCTCCCTCTCCTCCCGCTTCCCACCCGGCCCACGCACTTCGTGCTTGTAGATGAGGCGTTGCCCATCCACGCGAATGCGCTCGATTACCATCACGTCGTATCCCTTCAAGGCATGCTTTCTCTCACTGACGAACGTGTCGCCGTCCCATCGTTGAAGCGTAGAACTGTATGGTCGCCCATCGGGAGCACGCATCTGCGTCGCAACGATTTGTCCCGTGGGAGGCGGAGGTGGCCACACTTGCGCTTGCGTCAACATCCGATGTACCGCTTCGATTGCACCTTCAGGAAGCGTCTCAATGAGCTTGTGAAGTTCTTCGCGTGTTGGCATACACACATTTTATTCCGTGTGCATCACCGCGCAGCGATCACAATCCTTTGAATCAACCAGCCAATCAACATCGTGAGCACGAGGAATCCCAGCGGGCTGAGACCCAGCGCCCACAGCACGCCGACAATCACAGCCGTGGATAACAGCCAGAGCACTCTGTGATCATTGCTCGCGGTTTATCCTGGGAAGGTAGATCCTCCTGGTCCCGGCACCCAGAAGTGGTAAAGAAGGAAGACGAGGAACGCAAGGGCAAAGAGTATCCACGCGATCTTCTTATACGGCATGTTAGCCACGGGACAATTTGCGGACTTCAATTCACGTTAGGCAAGTAGAACTAGGCAGCTTTCTTCTTAGAAATAATAAAGGCTTATGATTGATGAGAAGCAACTCTTATCCGATCTGATGCGCATTCTGTCCGCTTCACGAGATCGCACCTTGTCACTTCAAGCCGTAGCGGACACGATCCGGCGCAGCGGCAACTATCGCTGGGTCGGTCTCTATGATGTCGATCACACGGCAGGCGTGGTGCGCAACATAGTCTTTAGCGGACCCGGCCCACCTGCTTACTCACAATTCCCAATCACGAAGGGCCTCACCGGAGCGGCTATTGCGGAGAAGCGCACGATCAACGTCGGTGACGTTGCAGCGGATGTGCGATACCTCACCGCGTTCGGCACAACAAAGTCGGAGATCATCATTCCCATCTTCCACCAACTGACACGCACTGTAATCGGCACGATTGATGTTGAGAGTGAAGCGCCCGACACCTTTAGCGCTGAGGTGCAGGCGGTGTTGGAACAGTGTGCAAATGCGATAAAGGCGCTGTGGTCGTCTGTCGAGGAGTAAAATACGCCACGATGTCTGTCAACAACCGGCGGGTGCTCGGATTATGGCCAGTGATTGGGCTATTTCTAATCGCTGCCGGTCCAGCTTTCGCGCAAGCAGGCGGCGAAGTAATTGACGCGAAGGTTACGCACTTTGAGTCGTCAATCGGCGCACCAACACCGCCTGATGAGGTGAAATTACGCTTGCGGGTTGTGGATGAGCGCGGGCATGACTTCACGTGGGATTATGAACTCAACGAGTCAGACGCGAAACGTTGGCTTGCAGAGGGAGAGGAGCGTCGGCTGCTGCTCATCGACCATTACATCTCGATGTTCCAGCAACTTGACGCGGATGTAGCTCGCGGAAAGATAGCTCCAGCGGATGCGAAGATCGACCAGAAGAAGGCTCAGGGATACATCACACTCGCTGACATTGCTGCTGTTGTGAAGTCACGAGCTGCTGCGAAGGCTGATGCTGGCGCGGCAAAATCTATTGCTAAGAAGTGCAATCCGCCGCAAGTGATTCGCAGAGTGGAACCTAAATATACAAATGAAGCTCGTAAGGCCAGGTATCAGGGGATAGTCACGCTCGAAGTTATTGTACTGGCTGATGGCTCCGTTGACATTCTGAGGATTGCAAGAAGGTTGGGCTTCGGATTAGATGAAAACGCTGTAGCCGCGGTCAAGCAGTGGAAGTTCGCACCAAGGCCAGAAGATTGTCCCAAAGCCTTCACGGTTGATGTGACCTTCAGCCTTAGATAAACCGCACGGCGGCCAGCGCGAGTGGGCCGAAAGGGCCGACTGGGCCGCTGCTGGAGATAAGGGCCGCTGGTGGGAAGCGCTACAAACAGGATCGATGACCTGGCGTAAATTCTGGAAGACGATACAGTGCGTTAACAATTGCTGTCATAAGATGACACGAATACAACTGCACTTTTTAACAATAGCAATTACGCTGGCGCTTACGTCGGTTGGCATCGTCTCCGTCATGGCTTTGCAGTCGCAACCGTCAATACCTTATGGCGATCTCGGCCCGACGTTTCATATCAGGGAAATCAACTACGTTTATCCGTCTACATACCATTCCCTCCGCGACATGTACTTCGGCAATTTTGCAATCCATCTCGCAGGTGAGTCGAACGGCTTCCGCTTGAAAAATGGAAAGTACGTAAAGCGTGACTCAATCTACCAAGAAACGACATTGAGGGAAATTCACCATCTCACAGGGGCCAATTCGCAGGGTGTGGAGCAAGTGTTGTTGCTGTTGGACGACTTTACTGCTGGCGGCAGTTCCAGTCTGGCGATGATCGCGCAGCTTCTGGAGTTATCGAATGAAAGGCTGCGGATCGTGCAAGAGATCGGCGCGGACCTCCACTACGGCGGGCCTTTGTTCGCCCATCCATTTAACGCATCAACGAAGACACTCGTCGTCCATAGCGCTCACTACCTTCCCGGCGATGCACACTGCTGTGTCTCCGCTATGGATGTGATCACGTTTAAATGGAATGGAAGCCGTTTTGTGCAAACTTCATTTGCCACGGAACTGACGGACAACGGGAAGCGTCAAGGCAAGAAGCTCCGGCCCTGATCTGGCAGACAATCCGGCTCAGTGGCCTATGTATAAACGCGGCCCAGTCGGCCCAAACGTCCCATCCGGTATACCCGTCCGACAACTTTTGAATGACACGGCAAGTAGTTGTATCGTGGATGGACACGAGGACATCATGAAAAAAGTGATCGTGCTTGTCATGTTTCTTGCCTGCGTCCTCACCGTCAGGGCAGCGATTTCCACGACATCAAGTCAGGAAGTGCGCATCGGACAACAGATCTTGCCAAGTGTGACGCTGCCCCGAGCACTCATCCATCCCCGCCCCGCTTACACGGATGAAGCACGCCGCCGCGGCATTCAGGGCAATGTCATTGTGCAGGCCCAGTTTGACTTGGATGGCAATTTCACGGTGCTGAGGTGGTGAAGGGACTTGGCTACGGCTTGGATGAGAATGCACTCACTGCGCTAAAAGATTGGCGATTCTCACCCGCGGTGCGTAATGGCGAGCGCGTCAGTGTCATCGCCGAGATTGAAATCCCGTTCAGCCAGCACGATCTCGCACGTCTCCTTGCAGCGGATCTTTCGGAACATCTTCAGAAGATGCTCCAAGCTGTGGAGAAGAAGCAACACGATCAACTGATGCAACGTGCCCCTCAAAAATAAGCATCCGAAGAAGAGGGTTTAGAGCGGTTGCTGGCGTCATGCAATGGCGGGCGACTTACGCATTATGCGGCGGTATCAGATTCGGTCTTCTTGATCTCATTCATCTCAACGATCTCCGCTTCGAGAGGCATCCACACCGTGCTCAGGTTCTTATGCCCTGGACAATCGGGGAATGTCGCGCCCTCGCGGACCACAATCTCCCGTCCGCGGCACAAGCTGCGATAGACACCAAAATGTTTATTGATTGCGCCGTTATCAAGCATGTCCTACTTGCTGGGCACCACAGCCGATTGCTCGTCCGGCGTGACTTCCAGGAGACATGTGTTCTAAAGCGTACATACACGAATGACGAAAAATCAATGGGGCATCTGCCTGTGAAAGCACGCGTCGCAGGCCAGCACGGATGAATTTTTGCGTGTTAGAAGCTCCAGATTGTGTCTTCTTTTAATAGAGGATGATTTTGCGTGAGGTGCAAGGATGCACAGCTTCTCTAAGATTCTATTGGACTTCACAGTTGGCCCACCGGCGACAATTAAACGCGCCATGCGGAACCCGCGACCTGGAACATTCAGTAAGGGTGCAAGGCTCAAATCCGGAGACACGGTGCGCGAGAAGTTGGCACTCTTCACTACGGGTAATGACACTGGCATTGTGCTCCAGACATACCCGTTCGATGGCGAGTACCGCTGTGTGGTGAAGTTTGATAGCGGTCGAGAGGGCGTGTACTTCGAGAGAGAGCTTGTCGTCACCAACGCGAACTGACGCCACTGACGCGGCTGACGCTCATTCCTATATTTCTTTTTTTAAGAGAAGAAAGAAGTAAAAGAGAAAAAAACAATATGCGAGTGGCCGTCAGTGCTGTCAGCGCCGTCAGCGCTTCTTGCCCTTACACTGCGATTCCTTGGGACCCAGCGGTGTACTGCGATAGGTGACGTAGCGCACGCGCTCTCGCTCAACGGAGATTGCGATGCCCAACGCGGGGTACACGACAAATTCAAGCGATCCATTTGGAGACTCATATATCGGCCCCTCGCCGCCTTAATCTAAGCACGTGTCAAAGGCGGACCGGATGGTTCGGTAGCCACTCCCAAACAATTCCTTAGCTGCATCCAGAGTGACGTTATCCGGGTAAACGGCCACGTAGTCTACAAACTGGGTCTTTTTGTTTACGGTAATTTCGACTTTACCCGACACCGGGCCGATGTCCTTGTAATACATCCAGACGGTGCCGCGCTTGTCATCCCACCGTTGCACCGGAGGGCCAAGCTGCTTCATCACATCTGCAATCTTGGCCTTCCCGATCGTGAGGCCCCGGAAGGTGGCTGGCCTAAAGTCATCCTGCCCACTGGCTGGCACGCTGCGTAGAACGACGACACACAGCAAGGTGCAGATTGTCGGGATGCGATTCATTGGCTGGATAGGCAGTCTACATTTGCTGGCACGACCATGCAAAGCAGGTCGTGCTATTTCCCAACTTGTACCCCGTCATTCCCAATGTGTCCCAGGGTAGGGGGTTTATTTTTAATGCACCCAGGGGGGACGGATTGGGAACCGCCTCCGGAGTACGGAATGGAAACGGCAACGATTCGGTCAGCGTGCTGCACGAAGAATTTCACAGCAAGTGAATGTGTACCGCCGCGATTTCACTTTTATGCACGCCCACTTCGGAGTCAAACTGAATCATCACAAGCTTCTGGAGGAAGTATGACGCGCCTTCGCTTCGGGCTGATATTGGGAACTGCCGCCATTACAGTCGTGCAGCTTGCAGCGGAAGCACCTTCACAAAAGCCAATATTTGAAGTCGTGTCAATCAAACCAACGGCGTCGGCATCCACTCCGATGACCGTCGGAAACCAAGCAGGCGGCCGATTTGTTGGAACAAATGCGACCGTCAGGATGCTGCTTGCCATCGCATTTAGGCCGATGCAGGACTACCAGATCTTAGGAGGACCAAGTTGGTTGACGTCGGAACACTTCGATATCGACGCTCGTGCGGAGGGACCATTGACTCAGGACGAAGCAGCCTTGGCTGTAAAGGCCATGCTCGTTGACCGGTTTCAAATGAAGACGCACCTCGAAATTCGAGAAATGCCGAGCTATATTTTGACAGTCGCAAAGGACGGCGTGAAGATGAAAGCCGTCGATCCGCCGCCGCGCGTATCCGATTCTCCGCCTACTCAGCCGTCAGTTCCACGAGGAATGCCTACACGCGCCATTTTTCTTGGTCCCGGCAACATCCAAGCTCCCGCAATTCAAATTTCACAGTTGGTCAATTTCCTATCAACGATGGCCTGCCGCGCGGTCATCGACAAGACGGAGTTGAAAGACTATTACGACGTGAGTCTGAGATTCATGCCGGAATCATGTCCGGGAGAGATGCGCATTTTTGGAGTGATTCCAGTTGCTCCGATTACGCAGGACGGTAACGCGGGTGATGCATCGAGGTTGCCGTCCGTATTTACGGCGCTTCAAGAGCAACTTGGCCTTCGACTAGAGTCGGCAAGAGGCCCGATTGAAGTGCTCGTCATTGATTCAGTATCAAAGCCATCGGAGAACTAGCCATGCGCATTATCGCGAAAGCGACAGTCACTGCCGTGGCGCTTCTATCCCTCACAATCTTGAGTGCCGCACAAAATCAGCCACTGGCGTTTGAAGTGGCGTCCGTGAAGACGAATCGAACCTTTGGAGGGTCAGCGATGATCGGCTGTGACGGTGCTACCACGGGTGCTAAAAATGGCATCTCGCCGGGGACATGCAAGGCCGTGAATGCCTCGTTGCAAGCGATCATCGCAATCGCTTACGACCTTATTCCCTACAGGTCGGCCTACCAACACATCTCAGGTGCGCCGGGATGGATTAGTACGGAGCGATACGACATCGAAGCCAAGGCTGGCAGTCCTGCAACGAGTGAAGCGGATCTCAAGCTAATGCTGCGGCAACTTCTGGCCGATCGCTTCAAGCTGAAGGTGCATGAAGAGAGTAAGGAAGTGTCTGGCTACGCGCTTGTTGTTGCGAAGGGCGGGCCAAAGTTCCCACCGCCGCCGAGCACTCCGGCAACAGTGGCTTGCGGGAGTCCGACCACTAGAGCGCTAGCGCAGTGCCTCGCGACCCGTCTTGGTCAACCCGTAGTGGACGAGACGAACATCGTCGGACAGTGCAACTGTAGCCTGACAATGCAATCGCTCGGTGTAGATCAACCAACGCCGCCATCCATCTTTACTGTGTTGGAGGAGCAGCTTGGCCTCAAG
>JACXTT010004248.1_pt1 | contig 21358 bp, 9 predicted proteins | sample 9270951 | NCBI WGS metagenome assembly JACXTT01 (sample SAMN15532306, study PRJNA645909) | rock metagenome | isolation source: weathered quartz diorite | place: Puerto Rico | collected 2017-06-21
AGAAAAACCGTCGGTAGCGTTTCATGCCCCTCCTTCGAGCAGGGGCGGCTGCGCCGATCAAACAAAATGGAACGCTACTTCAAAATCGGCGCAGCCGGGGAGGTCAGAAGCGATTGTCTGACCTCCCCGGCTGCGCCGTGTTTAAGGTAGCGTGACATTTGTTTATGCGGCGCAGCGACCCCTCCTCGAAGGAGGGGTAGAAACCGCAAAAGTTCCCTCGGACATTTCCAATTCATTACACTTTCTATGACCGCCGCTACAGCACTCAGCAGATTTCTTGACAGAACCAGAACCAGGGCGTTAACGTCCACTCATCTTTTCCAAGACATCGCATCTGCAACGGGGGAACACTAAATGAAAGCGCTTCTTATCCCATCGTTCGTGTTGTTTTTCAGCGCGGCTCAGGCGTTCGGTCAATCTAGCAGCGCCACTGTAAGCGGAACCGTAAGCGACTCTACAGGGGCGGTGCTGCCTGGCGTGACGATTACAGCAACGAATAATGGTACAGGCGTCGTGACGACGATCTTGAGCAACGAGTCCGGCGTGTACAACTTTGCCAGTTTGCTGCCCGGCACATATAAATTGAGTGCAGAATTGCCGGGTTTCCAAACCAGGACGTATACGGATGTTCAGCTGGGGAACGCCGTTCAGGTCCGATTGAATTTCACATTGCAAGTAGCCACACAGGCGCAGTCAGTGGAGGTCAGCATTACTCCGGACACGCTGCTGGCGACATCAAGCTCGTCTGTTGGCGCTGTACTTGCGGAAAACAAGGTCCGCGACCTGCCTCTCATTAGCAACAACGTCCTCGATTTGACGCAAGTGCTTGCCGGTGTCGTTACGACCGTCAGTCCGGTATTCGGAGCCAACGACACCAAGTTTGCCGGCGTCAGCGCGCGAGACGTCAATGTGCAGCGCGACGGCGTCTCCGTCAATGGCGCGCGGTGGCCGACGGGAATCGACTCGGGGACCGAATTGCATCCCGACCTGGTCGGTGAGATAAGAATGATCCTAGCGCCAGTCGATGCCGAGATGGGTCGTGGCAGCGGACAGGTCCAGATTCAGTCGAAGTCGGGGACGAACCAGTTCCATGGCGGTGGTGTCTGGAGCGTTAAGAACTCTTTCTTGGATTCCAATGTTTGGGAGAACAACCGAACCGTGAATCCGTTTACCGGAGAGGCCGTGCCGCGGCCCTGGAGAAACTTTCACCAAGGCACGGGAAACCTGGGCGGGCCGATCGTTCGGAACAAAACGCACTTCTTTGTTTTGTTCGACCGGAAGTGGGTCAGATCGCGGGAAAGCATAAATCCGATCGTGCTCACGCCGTGCGCCCGGAACGGCATATTCCGATATTACGACACTTGGAATAACGGCAACGCCTTCGCGTCGACAACGGCCACAGGTGGCACGCCGACGATTGCCGTGGTCGACACGGCGGGCAATCCGAAGCCCCCTGCCACCAATCCAAACAACACGCCACATAATGGCATCCTGCGCTATGCGAGTGTATTTGGTCCCTTGCTGAATACACCCACGCGGCCCGACTGTTCCGATGCAGTGGTCCGGCAGGGCAGTCCTTGGGATTCTTACCGCACAGGTTATGACGGGACCGGCTACGTTCAGAATGTCTTGTTCAAGTACATGCCGCCCGCAAACAGCTACGACGTTGGCGACGGTCTGAACACAGCGGGTCATCGCTGGCTTCGCTCGTTAGATGGCGCCGACAATCTCTTCGGCATAGGCCAATACACCAACCGAAAGCAGATCAATCTCAAGCTCGATCACCTCTTCACGGCGCGTCATAAAATCAGTGGAACCTGGAGCTATGAAAATGACTGGGTTCACGGCGGGATGAATTGGCCCAACACGTTTAACGGTCAAACCTGGAAAAAGCCTCAGGTCATGGCCGTGAATTTCACATCCACGCTGTCGCCGACGATTGTCAACGAAGCTCGTTTTGGAATGGCGCGGAGTGGCGTAAACGTCATTAGCACACTTTGGGATGACAGGAACAAAGCCCTCCGGGATCTGCTTCCCAAGAGCAACGGCATCACGTGGGCGCCGTATCTGGGCAGCGCCGGAACCACAGACTCTGCGGTGAACTTCCAGTTTTCACAGCTCATCGCTAGCGGGTCTTTTGCGCCGGGAGTGATGCAGCGCGATCAGAGCCCGCGAACCAGCTACGCGGACACGATCAGTTGGACCAAAGGCAAACACACCTTCAAAACCGGCGCAGAGTCTCGAATGTCGAGTTCGAAAACCCTCTGGTCCGGCAATTGGGGAACAGGCGGAACGCCCAATAATGTGGACAGCGTTCCGACAGTGCACGGTGGAGAGACACAACTGACGCCCGTGGCAGGAATCAACAGCACGAACATCCAGGGACTTGCCGGCAACGCCACGGCTGGAAACCAGGACCGCATGGAAAATCTGTTGGTTTTCCTGTCAGGGTCTGTCGGTCGTGTGGGCCAGTACCGCTTCATCAACAGTCCGGACCAGGCGCAGAAGGCGTGGAACGATCCCTTTAAGGACCCGTTGAAGATTCGCGACATTCATCAGAATGAATGGAGCGCCTTCTTCAAAGATGATTGGAAGGTCGGCAACCGCCTGACGCTCAACCTCGGTTTGCGGTGGGACTATTACGGTCCGCCATGGGAGAAGAGCGGATTGACGGCCACGCTGCGCGGCAACGGCGACGCACTCTTCGGAATCTCAGGCCGCAGCTTCGCGGACTGGATGCGGACCGACGGACGAACGCCGTCGCCTCCGAGCGAGTTGCTCTTTGTCGGCCCGAACAGTCCGAATCCCGGCCTGAAAGTTTATCCGCGCGACTTGAACAACTTTGGTCCGGCCGTCGGGTTTGCTTTCAACGTCGATAACCGCACCACGGTGCGCGGTGGATATCAGCTGCAATACGTCGGAGGGGACGACTTGACTACCGTCGAAGGCATTATCGGCAACCCGCCGGGCAACATATTTTTTGCCAGCTACGTTGGGGACACCGACAATCCGTACTTGGATCTCACAAAGATCACCGGAAATCTTTTTCCGGTCCAACCTCCAACTCGCCCGGTGGAGCAGCTACTGGTCACGGACCGCACACAAAGCATCACCGCTTACGATCAACACTATGTCAACCCGTACATTCAGAACTTGACACTGCAGGTGACTAGAAATATGACGTCCAACCTCGTCTTTGAAGTCATCTCAATCGGCACACTGACCGGGTAGAATTTCAACACCGTCAATCTCAATGTCTCGAACTTCCTGACAAATGGTTTGAAAGAAGCCTTCGATGCGGCGCGAGCAGGTGGTGAATCAGCGCTCTTAGACCGGATGTTCAACGGCATCAATATCGGCGGAGCTGGTTTTGGACCTGTGGGAACAACGTTCAACGGAGTGCTTCAGACCGGCGCAATGCATTTGCGCGCCGCCACTCAGCAAAGCCTGCGGAATAATCTCGCGAATGGAAACTACTTGGCCTTGGCGAACTCTCTATACATTCTCAACTACAACACTGCTTTCCAGGGCAATCAAGGTTTGCCGTTTATTCCGAGCTCGGTGCAAGGCGAGGTGCTGCGGCGCAATGGTTTTCCGGAAAACTTCATTCGAACGAATCCGCAGTTTAGCGGAGCGAGTCTTCGATCGAACGGGGGCCACTCCAACTACCATTCACTGCAATTGCAGACCACACTGCGGCCGACTTATGGGATCAGCGTCGAGGGATCTTATACGTGGAGCAAGGATCTTGGTGTGGGCACCGACGGCTTTACGGATCCTAGAAGCCAGGCGGCGGACTATACGCTCTTGGGTACGAACCGCGCCCACGTGATCAACTCATACGGCACGTTCGATCTGCCGATAGGACCCGGAAAGATGCTTGCCCGCAACAGCTCCGGAGTGCTCGCGCGCGTGATCGAGAATTGGCAAGCCAGTTGGATTCTTAACCTGTCCTCCGGAGCCCCAGCGACGATCACCGCACAAAGCATGCTTTATGGTCGCGGAACTCCGGACCAAGTGCGGTCGTATGACTTCAACGGAACGAAGGGAGTCCGGTGGGGTTACTTCCCAAGCGCGACCGGCCTGGTTTACGGCAGCTACTTCCCACCGGACGCCTTCAAGACCGTTACCGATCCACAATGCGCGGCAGTCGCGGCAGGTATCCGAAACTTGTGCACGCTGCAAGCCGTTGCGGATGCCAAAACACTGCAGGTCATTCTTCAGAACCCGCTGCCGGGAACTCGGGGCAACATGGGCCTGAACACTCTCGAGTACGCAGGAACGTGGCGCGCCGATATGGCCATCGCCAAGGCCTTCCGGATTCGAGAAAACCTGCGCGGGACGATTCGTCTCGATGCGAGAAATGTATTCAACCATCCACAGCCGGGCGTGTATGGAGTGGGATTCGGTTCGGCTCCACTGGTGGGCGGCAGCATCCTGAATATCAACAGCAGCGACCCGTTCGGTTACATACCGACGAAGGGCGCGGCTATCCCGAATTCACCCGATTTTCAGGATGCGCGGCAATTCGAGCTGAAGGTTCGGCTGGACTTTTAGACTAGACTGTAGCGGCGCGGTCTATGACCGCCGGCTTTATTGTTGAATAAAACCGTTGGTCATAGACCGCCGCTACAGTTCTAGAAATCGACACGCAATTTCAACTGGAACGCCCGCTGAGACGGCAGCCAGTATCCAGACGACGCCCCCTTGATGGGCATTTGTCCAAACGGGCTGGCGTCGTTCAGATTGAGGACCGCTCCGCCATCGTTGGGAGGGGCAGCGAATCCAGCAGGCGGCGCGCCTGGCGTCGGATGATTAAACACGTTTCGGGCATCCATGCGGACCGTGCCCTTGACGTTTTCGCGGACTTTGAAAGTCTTGGTTACAGCCATATCGGCGGCCCAAATTCCTGCGGCCTCGATCGTGTTCAAACCAACATTGCCGCGGGTGCCGGGCTGCGCGTTCTGCAGAATGATATTGCCCGATTTGTCGGCAATCGCGTTCAAGCTGCAGAACGGCTGCAGGCTTAGATCAATAGCGAGACATTGTGGATCCTTGACTTTGTTGAAAACATCGCCAAAGTACAGTCCATAGTTCGCGCCATTTGCCCACTGAACGCCTCGGGTTCCGTTGAAGTCGAACCGCCGTACCTGGTTTGGTGTTCCACGGCTATAAAGCATGCTTTGGCCATTGATCGTTAGAGGAGCGCCCGTCGAGAGGTTGACAATCCAGCTTGTCTGCCAACCTTCGATGACACGGGCGAGAACGCCTTTAGTATTTCCGGCGAGGAACTTGCCCGGGCCGATTGGCAGATCGAATGAGCCGAACGTCCGGACCACATGCGTACGGTTCGTCCGGAGCAGCGTGTAATCGGCGTGCTGGTTTCTGGGATCCGTGAAAGCGCCACCACTAAGCGTGTCAACGCCAAGATCCTTACTCCAAGTGTAGGAGGTCTCGAGATTGAAGCCGGCCGTTTCGCGCAACCTGCCCACCACCTGCAGCGAATGGTAGTTGGAATGCCCGCCGTTGGTTTGAAGCGTAGCGGTGCCAAATTGCGGATTGGTCAGGATAAAGTTCTCGGGAAACCCGTTGAGACGGAGCACCGAACCGTTGACAGTAAACGGTACAAACGGCAGATTCTCGTTACCGGGAAATAGCGTACTGTAGTTCAGCGTCGCCAGCGAAGTCGCAAGTGCCGCATAGTTCCCATTGGCCAGGTTCGTGCGCAAAGCGGCTGCGTTTCTGAGATGCATGGCACCCGTTTGACGTACGCCCATTACTGTTGTGCCGACCGGTCCAGACCCGGGGCCGCCGGCGATGTTAATCCCACTGAACATTTGATCCAGCAAAGGCGATTCACGCCCGGCCCGCGCTGAATCGAACGCTTCCTTCAGGCCATTCGTCAGAAAATTGGGCGCGTTGAGATTGAGTGAGCTGAAGTTTTTGCGTGTAAGCGTGCCGATGTAACGGGTGTCCAGCGTAAATCTACGGCTCAGGGTTGTCGTTACCGATAGCGTCAGGTTTTGGATATACGGGTTGATGTAATTGGGGTCGTAGGCCGAAATAGTAGCGGTTCGGCTTGTGATCGGGATCTGCTGTACAGGTAGAACCGGAGGAGGAATGGGGTAAGGGATTTTGTTACTGGTGATCGATGTCAGATCCAAGAACGGTGTATTGCTGTCGCCCTGATATGTCGCTAGAAATTCGCTGCCGGGGGGCTGGCCCAAAACGCCTTCGACTCCGTTGAAATTGTTGCCGCCAATGTATTGGATCTGATAGCCGCCCCGAACGACTGTGTCCTTGGTCGCATTCCAGGCGAACCCCACAGCCGGACCGAAGTTGTTCAGGTCGCGCGGATAGGGTCTCAGCCCAGGGTTCGGTGAATTGGGTCCAACGAAGATCAACTGGCTTAGATCCGCCCGAGTGCCCGGAGACATCCAGCCGCCAAAGTTTCGTCCGGAGATACCGAAGAGTCCGGCGCCACCATCTTTTAGTGTGGCCGCTAAGCCGCTCTTTTCGTATGGAGGTCCATAATAGTCCCACCGCAAACCAAGATTGAGCGTAAGAGTGTTGGAAAACTTCCAGTCATCTTTGAAGAAGCTGCCGATCTCGTTTTGATGGAAATCCCGAACCTTAAACGGGTCCTTGGCCGGATCGTTCCACGCCACGCCCGCGTCACTGGCCTTATTGATGAAGCGGTATTGCGAAACTCCACAGAGCGAACCGGAAAGGAATGTCAGAAGATTCTCCATCCCCTGGACACTTCCGGAGATAGGAAGAAAACCAACACCGGGAGTCAACGCAAAATTCGAGAAGCCGACGAGCCCTGGAGTCTGACTGATTCCTTGGATCGGGGAATTTACCGTAATGCCCCCTTGGGCGACCGGGTTGATAGGATCACCGCCAAAGCCCCCGAAAAAGCTGCTAGCGCAGGGACTAACAGCGCTGCCGGTGCTACTGACTTCGCTCCTCGAACTGGCGTGACGGTACTCGCCACCAAAGCGGAACGAGTGCTTGCCGATGGTCAGACTCACCGTGTCCGCCCAGGTCTTTCGCGGCGTCGAATCGTTGAGTAATTGTAGGGGCTCAAATCCCCGAGTGCCGATGATCTGATCCGTATGGAAGTTGGCCTGTCCGTATCCAAGGAGAGGAGGAAATTCCAAGCCACTGCCATTTTTCGGGAACAGTTTGAATATGGCGTCGTGGTATGCAGGATTGTACAGCGGAGCATATTCATTGGTTCCAGACCGGCTCATACCGAACCGCGCTTCGTGGACCAGCCGGGGCGATAATGTCGAGACAAAATTAACGGTCAGCACCTGCGGCTGGTTGAAATCCTTGCCCTCCCAGGTATTAGGCCAGTTCATGAAGGCGTCGGAAGCGTAATCCTTCTCAAAACTCCAGGCGCCGTTGATTTTGTGACTCTGATTGAAGATGTGATCGATCTTCGTGTTCCACTGTTTCCGATTGGCGGGCTCACCTGCTGCGAAAAGATTTTCGCCGCCGTCCCGTCGGCGAATCCAGCGATGGCCGACGACATTCAGGCCGTCACCGATATCAAAGTTATTTACGGGAGGCATGTACTTGAACAAGGTGTTCACGTAACCCGTGGGGTCGATTCGAGTCCGATACGGATCTCTTGGGGCACCCGACACGACGGCATTCGAGCAATCGGGAGCCGGTGTACCGCCCGTAAACGTTACGGATTGACCAAAGACGCTCGCGTACTGGATCGCACCGATATCGCTTCGCGGAACGCCTGCCGCGTTGACCCAGGGTGTCGACTGAAACGGAACCGTGGCTGTCGGCTGAGCCCAGGTTGGTACGCCACCAGCAGTGCCGAACGTGGGGCCCCAGCCGCTAAAATAGCGGTAAATGCCCCGCTGTGCGCAAGGAGTCAGGACGTTGGCCGTCACCGCTTCCCGGATCAGTGCCCACTGTTTGTCAAATAGCCCGAAGAAAAAGGTCTTGTTCTTCACGATCGGACCACCGAGACTCAACGTCAGTTCCGGCTGATTTCTCCACAACGGGGTCGCACCCGTTTGATTGTCCGACCATGAATGGGCGTCCAAAGCCGAGTTCTGGGCGTCCCAAACAGCAGCGCCGTGAAACTGATTGGTTCCGGATCGGGTCTGGATCTGGAATTGTCCGCTGCCACGTCCCAATTCGGCGTCCACTGGCGCCAGAATCATTCGCACTTCACCAACCAGGTCCGGATTTATAGTGGTTGGCGTTTGCAAACCGGTCGGCCACCGGCCGCCTGTTATCGGGACACCATCCCGTTGCACGTTGATATTGCCCGCAGCCACACCCGCAAATTTCGTATCATTGGCGCCGAAAACGTTGTCCTTTGTCACCTGCACACCGGCCATAACCCCGACAAGGTCGAGCACGTTGTTGCTGACCAGCGGCAGATCGACGACCTTCCTTTGATCCAGCACATTCCCCACGGACGAACTCGACTCGAGCAGGACCTGATCGGCAGCGACGCTGACCTCCACGGCTGTCGAAACTGTCCCGACTTGCAGTGTGAGGTTCAAGCGCACCTGCGCCGCGTTGCCGAGTTGGATGTTTGTATAAGTCTGAGGTTGAAACGCAGGAAGCGAAGCCTTGATGGTGTATGTGCCCGGCAGGAGACTCGCGAAATTGTATGCCCCGGCGTCATTCGACAACACCGTTGTAACAACGCCTGTCGCATTGTTCGTGGCCGTGACTTCCACTCCTGGCAGCACAGCGCCTGTGGCATCGGCCACAGTACCGCTCACGCGCGCGTTACTCGATTGCCCAAACAGTTGTGTCGCGAGACAAACGCACAGGAACACCGATGTCAGCAAAAGTCTTTTCATAGATCCTCCAGAATCGTTTCTCACCACGAGTTCGGCCATAAAAGGGGGGATGGCCGATAAATTACTGACGTCTCTCCGAGTTTTGCGAAAGCCTATCACTTCCATTACTGAAGCAACAAGGGATTCACCGATATGAAACGTATAACCAAATACGGCGGGTCGCCGCTGGACTTCAAATCAAATTCCCGTCAAATTTGAACGCGGGCTGAAGCCCCGCGATTACATAATCAACCGAAAAGTTGTCGCGAGTATGTAGTCGCGGGCTTCAGCCCGCGTTCAAATCAGCAGACCTCTACTTGTATTTTGCCCGGTAAGACACAACGCCGCCGCCGCTGATGTACCGAGTGTTGTAGGTCAGGCGATAACGTAGGTATTCCTGCGAAGTGGGATACTGAATGCCGGAGTCGTACGGATATCGCGGCATCGAGTGAAACGGCAACGGCTCGACGGTATCGGACAGGGATTCGTAGAAATCCATGTCCTTCGCAAATCCGTCCGCGTACAAAAAATAGTCACGCGACCATCCGGGCTGTATCGGCGCCAATGATGACGGATCGAATTCGAGCGCGACTTCATCACCGGAAGCAATGATGACGAACCGGTCATCGGCTTCGCCGAGAAGAGGGAGCACGTCTCCGTACGCTGTGAAATTGCCCGTGTGATGAGCGTACGGCCCCGTGGCACTGACGTCTTCGTATACGTACCACAGATCACTTTTCGGATCGCCCTCGACTTGGCGCGGGTATCCGTGGAAACGCATAGACGCTTCAGCGAGCGGAACTGTTTGCGTTTGGATTCCCGCGACATCGGTAGTTTGATCGAACAGAATCTGATCCCAGTAGATATTCAAATTCGTTCCGATACGAATGCGCGACGTTCCGGGCGGCAGCTTTCCGCTCAGATCGGCGACCATTGTTCGTGCGAGACCGGCTGGAAAACCGATGTCGTCGCTGACGCGCTTCCATTCTCCGGTTGTCGTCTGAACCTCGAGAAACGGAACCACCGGTTCGATTCCCGCCTGGTGCGCGGCAAAACCCGAAGTCGCGCTGAAGTACTCGATGAATCCATGCATGAGCATCCGCATCGGACCCGCGTTGTAGCGATCCGGCAATTCGAGTTCGAGGTAATGCATTTTCGAAAAACCCGGAAATTGAATCGGATCGAAACCTGTGACGTACTTCCTGTCGCGCTGGAGCAGTTGCGGCAATACATTCCGGCCCTCACCGTCGCGCGCGGAACGCGGCGGCCGCGCGTTGCGGCTCGCAATGATTTTGAATTCGGGAAATGGCGGCGCGCTTGCGAAGTATTCGTTGGGATAAACATCCATGTCCGCAGGATGGTCGATGGCGATCAGCCGCACATGATCGAGATAGACGAGCTCTTCCATGACCTCGGCGAACCGGAAACTCAGCCGGCCGTTCTTCGGTTTCACATGACGGCCTTCGATGCGCAGATACTCCGTCGGATCCGGAATATTCGTTTCGCCAGGCGCAACCCAGTGCCCGACGATTCCCGGCCCGATCATGTCGGAGATGAACTCGTAGTGTTCGCCATTCCAAACCCACACGACGGGGCATGAACTGCCGCGTCTATCGATCTCACGAATGAGATGACGGCGGCCCGCGGGAAGTTGAACCTCATCCTGCACCACGCCGGTAGGCCACAGCAGCCTCACGACATCGGCTTCCTTCGCTTGATTGAGGCCGGCGACGACTTCCAGCGCATTCTGTCCCAAATATCCGGATGATGATGGCATCTCCCACTTCTGCCGCAGCCCGCCGGCAAAGACTTCTATCTTTGAGCCGACACCGTTTCGGTTATCGGCAAGGCCACGGAAAGCCAGACGCACCGAGGAGCGCCGATTTCCCCCGTTGTTCTTCAGCAGGAGTGGGGCGCCACCATTCTGCGTGATGACCAGATCAACATCGCCGTCTCCGTCCACGTCGGCGCTCGCGAGCGCACGAGGTCGGTCCAGCCGAATCGACCGAAGCGAGGCCGCGGCGGTTACATCGGCGAAGCGTCCGTCGCCGAGATTTCGCAGCAGCACTATTTCGCCTGTCCCAGCAGCGTCGCGTTCGCCGACGGCGGCGAGGTCGATCCATCCGTCATTGTCGATATCGATTGCTGTGAGACCCCATCCGCGGACCCATTGCGGTTCGGGAATCGAGACTCTCTCGAAGCGCATTCCTCCGACGTTCTTCCATAGACTGAGGCCCGGTTGACTCCCGTGCGTGAAAGCGAGATCCATGAAACCGTCTTTGTTGAAGTCGAAGGCGATGACACCCACGGGATTCGGTGGGAACGCGGAATCCCAGGGTTGTGATGGCCGGAAGGATCCTTCGCGCGGATTCGTAAACACCGTCGCCGGCAGAGGCCCACCTGTGAGCACAAGATCGATCGCTCGATCGTTATTCAGGTCCGATGCAATCGCTGCGATTCCACCCTGGCCGGTTCCACGCAAGCCGGATTGAACGGTCCAGTCTGTGAATGTTCCATTGCCATTGTTGCGCCAGAGTGCGTTTGGCACGGGCGTCATCGAGCTGCAGATATAAAGATCGAGATCGCCGTCGTGGTCGAAATCCACAAACGTGAGTCCTAAGGGCACACCTTCAAAACGAATTCCAGTCGAAGCGGTGGTATTTCGAAATCGGCCTGCGCCTTCGTTATGGTAAATCGCGATTCCACTGGATAAGCCCAGAACGATATCGTCGCGGCCGTCGTTATCGTAGTCACCAATGACGCAGCCTTGCGGCGAGGAGGCAGAGTCGAGTCCAGATTGCGCGGTCACGTCGGAAAACCGTCCGCCTCCGTTGTTGCGATAGAGAATTGGAGGCAGCAGCAGGTCTTGCCGTCCGTCGCCGTCAAAGTCGATGAAGCAGGCGCCCGGGCCTGTGCCGCGCAAAGTGCTTGCTGCAAAGCGAACCGCGAAATCTTTAGGAGCGACTTCCGCGCCACCCACAGGCTCCGCGGTTGAATATGGGCCCTGCTCGCCATACGTCAGGCTGATCTGTTTGCCGATTTTCGCCTGCGTCAGTTGATCGAATCGGGCAAGGTGCTGAGCGGCTGCAGCATCGTTGCCCGAAAGTTGGTACGCGCGCGCCAAACCAAATTCGGCGGACAGATGCAGTGAATCCAATGCCAGACATTTTTCGAACGCAGCGATTGCCTGCTCGTAACGACGGGCCTGTAGATGAAGCTGGCCGAGAAAGTAGAGCGTATCGGCATCGCTCGGATCGAGCTGTGAGACATGTTCAAACGCGTCAACAGCGGCATCGGTTTGTGCAAGTGTCCGATATGTCAGGCCGAGGTTGTACCAGGCTCGCGCACTCTGGGGCTGGCGACGTGTCGAATCGAGCAGAACGTCGCGCGCTTCGGCAAGCTGCTGCGTGTTCAACAACGCGATCCCTTCGTTCAACCGTGCAGCGAAAAGAGACGGGTCTTGCACCCCGGCCCGCCGAAACGTCTGAAGCGCTTCGGTGACGCGTGCCTGATTCATGTACGCGACGCCGAGATTGTTCAGACGAATTGCGGTGTCCGGTGCAGTGCGCTGTTGAGTAAACACAGAGACACAAAGACACAACGACATAAAGAAAGCCGGCAACAAAAGATTTATTTGATGCCGGCTTTCTTTATGTCGTTGTGTCTTTGTGTCTCTGTGTTTACTCATCATTTTTCAGTCACGTTCACAACACCTGCGGCCTTCACATTTGTCATTCGATCGACTTGCCCGCTGGGCCAGCGGATCTCGACCGCGTCAGCCTGCGTCCGCGTTCCTAAGCCAAACGTCAGGATCTTTTCGCTCTGGGACAAATAGCTCGAGCCGCTGCGCAGCATCTGCGTCTGCGTTTCGCCACCTGCAGTAACGCGAACGACTGCTCCAAATCCGTCGCGATTCGAGCGCGATCCGACAAGGCGAAGGCGCAGGCTGTGGTTCGACCCGCCATCGTTTCGCAAAAGAACTGCAGGACCACTGTTGGTGACCATAACGATGTCGAGGTCGCCGTCATTGTCGAAGTCGCCGTATGCGGCGCCGCGCCCAACGCGTGGCTGCCGCATGGCGGGGCCGAGAGATTGCGTGACCTCGGCAAATGTGCCTTTGCCCGTGTTGCGGAACACGTGAGGAGGTTCCGCGTACTTAATCCTCGACTGAATACGTTCGATGTCGCGTTCGATATGGCCGTTCGCCACGAAAATGTCGAGCCAGCCGTCGAGGTCATAATCGAAAAAGAAACAGCCAAAACCTAACGTGAGAAGGCTGGCGCGTCCCACTGCCGATCGAGGCGCTTCGTCTACGAACAAACCGTTGCCTTCGTTGTGATAGAGGGCGAGCATCTGATTCGCAAAGTTTGTGATCATGACGCTCGGGTAACCGGAGCGGTCATAGTCCGCAGCATCCACGCCCATTCCAGCGCGCGCGATTCCTTCTTCACTAAATGCGATGCCGGACAGAACGCCGCGTTCCGTGAACGCGCCCTTTCCGTTATTGATGTAGAGACGATTGGGTTGTGTGTCATTGGCCAGCAGCAGATCCGGCCACAGATCGTTATTCGCATCGAGGATTGCGACGCCCAACACTTTAGATGTGGCGTCGAGCAATCCGGCTTTCGCGGTCACATCTTCGAATGTCCCGTTGCCGCGATTTCGCCAAAGCCGGGCCGACGCTCCTTTGTAAGATTCCGGCGTGCAGTAGGATTTGTTCGTTCCGTCAAGCGTGCAAAACAAATCCGTCTGCGGGGTCCACTGGACGTAATTTCCAACGATCAGATCGAGGTTCCCGTCCCGGTCGAAATCGACCCATGCCGCGCTCGTGCTGAACTCCTCATGTCCGGAAAGGCCCGCTTCTTTCGTGACATCCGCGAAAACACCCTTCGTGTTTCGGAAGAGAAGGCTCTGGCCGACCGTAGTGACGAACAGATCCTCGTCGCCGTCATTGTCGTAGTCACCGACTGCAACACCCAACGCGTATGCTTCAACAGCCAAGCCCGCAGCGCGAGTGACGTCCGTGAATGTTCCATTGTGGTTGTTACGAAACAGATGCAGTGTGGACGCGTGGTGGGGCTGGCCGGGCCAATTCTTGCCGTTTGTGAAAAACAGATCCTGCCAGCCGTCGCCATCGTAGTCGATGAAGGCGACGCCGGGTCCTAGCGTCTCGGGAAGATACTTCTTACCGAAAGCGCCGGTGTAGTGCGTGAACGTGAGACCGGCGGATTTGGTCACATCTGTGAATTGAATTGGTGAAGGCCCGCTTTGAGCGAAGAGAGCGATGCCGGTGAAGATCAGAACAACCGCTGAGCAGCGAACGAAGAATTTGAAATTGGACGAATCCTGCACCTCAAATCCGAAATCCGAAATTTCAGATTGGACAGTCCAATTGCGGATTTCGGATTTCGGATTTGAGGTGCAGGATTCGTCCAATTTCAAAATTTCCCAGAGATGTGTTCGTGTATCGCTTGCCGTTCGTTGTTGTCTTCCGGATGGCTGATACGGTACGGTCCCGTGATCGCCTGTGCGGACTCATCCGCCTTGAATCGCAGATAGCGTTTCTGATGCTCTTCCGCACGATCCTGCTGCCCGAGGCCGTTGTAGCAGAGCATCAAGTTGTAATGCGCCTGCAAGTCCTCCGGATCGATTGTCAAAACGTATTGGAATTCCCGGATAGCTTCCGCGTATTTCTTCTGCAAAAACAAAATGCGTCCGGCGTCGTTGCGGACGACGCGGTCACGAGGATACTGCGCAATGACCTCGCGCAAATGAGCAAGCGCATCGTCGTATCGGCCCTCGGCTCGAAGAACGCGTGAGTAGAAGAAATGCGCTCGTCCCAGGTTCGGCGATAACGCGAGAGCTTTGTCGAGCGCCGTTCGAGCGCCATCGAGATCGCCTTCTTGAACACGAGCGCGTCCGATGTTCACGAAGCCATCGGGGTTTTTGGGATCCGCTTCGGTTGCCCGCGTGAATGCTGCGGCAGCGCCTTTCAGGTCGCCCTGGAGGAGCAGGCCGATTCCGTAATCATTCCATCGTTCCCAATCCGAAGAGTCCACCTTCATTGGAGCATCTGTCTTGCCCGGCGTGCTTGACTCGATCGTTAGACTCGCACCGTTTTCTGCGATCGTGACGATCGGCAAGTCGGGGATGGATTTGACCTGTCCCGAAACTTTGGAAGTATCGCCGGTGAACACCCACGTGCCGTTGTCATAGTCCTTCGTGGCAGCGGGTGTTCCGGGCGCGCGCTCGCCGGCGAATGAAAATTGAGTATTCCACCAAGCGAACTTCCGATATTGGAGACGCGCCTTGAGGTTGATGTGCCCAGTAACGTTTTTGGGAACGGTCATGCGGTAGTGGACCGTGTCCGCCGCGCCGGGCGGTATCAAACGCACGTACGCAAGAGATCGCGTGGCCCAAGCATTTCGCTTGTTAATCGGATTGCCGTTGCCGTCGAGTTGCAGCGAGCGATAGAAGTGAGCGCCTTTCTCGACGGGGCCTTTTCCACCATCTTCGACCATGCCGCTCCAAAAGAGGACGCGGCCGTTGTCGTCGGTAGCCTGAAGCTCGAGCCAGACGTCGAAGGCATCGACTGTGCCGCCGGGAAAGAAATGCCCAATCTTGCGCGTGCGGACGACGACGTCCACTCGATAGGTTTCTCCCGGCTGAACAATCGCATTCACGCGATTGAGCGGGCCGGTCAGTGGCGCAAGCTCCACATCTGCAGATGCGGCGCCCACGTCTCCTTCTTCGCCGACAGCGAAGGTCGTCGCTAACTGAGGAACGGACGAAGTAGCCTTCGACGATTTCACTTCACGCGCCGGCGACAGTCCGAAAATGTCGACGCTCAGAATATTGTTCTGGAGGAACTTCACGACAGCGTCCATTTGCTTCGGATCGTTGTTCACAGCGGGAAGCGCCGTGTTTGCTCCTGGAAAACGGTGCGAATGAATCTTTCCGTTGATGTTTCCGGCATCATGAGAATCCAGAGCCGGCATGTGGCAATCCGCGCAACGCTGCGACTTCGGTGGGTAATAGAAAGATCGCGCGCCGAAACCGGAAACGCCGCTTGCCTGCCAATTGTCGTAATCGTTGAAACCGCGAAACCAGCGGTAGTTGTTGACGTGCGTATCGAGGTGCACCTTATGACACGTGGAGCAGAAATCAGCGGTCTGGCCACGAACGAAAGGCTTCAAAAAAGTTCGCCGGTGCGGCTCCGGGTTCACATACACCAGAAAGTCGTGGAGCGCTTGCACCACTTTGTTCGGACTCGCCGCAAGCTCCGCGAGAGCAGGGTACTCGATGGTGTAATCGCCCTGTCCCATCGTGCTTTTCACAGCGGCAAGAGAGTGACACATCACACAACCTAGTCCGGCATGCGCCTCCGGCTTGTCGATCAATTCGCGAACCGGTGTGTCGAACATTCCGCTGAAGAGCAGCGCCGGATCATGACAACCCGCGCACCATTTGGAGGGCCGGACGCCGGCAACGTCCTGCATGTATTCGATGCTTTTGCGATACCACTGATTGTTAAACGACGAGAAGCGGTGGGCCGAACTGCTCCACTGTTCGTAAATGTCGGGATGGCACCGCTGGCATGCCTGCGATTCCATGAAGAACTTCGAGGGTATCTTGCCGCCGTGGTTCGTTTGTGCCGAACTTGGAAAAAATGGCCCATTCACTCCGTCGCCTTCATGCGCTTGCGACTCCGGCGGCATGTCCGGATTTTGAATGCGATGCGCATCGCGCCATCGGACCTCCCTCACAGCCCAGGCCGAACCGCTGAGCAAGAGAACCGCGGCGAAGAGCGCGACGAAGGCGACCGCCGGCCGACGCATTCCGACCGCGAGCAGAATAATCACGCCAAGCGCGGAAACGCCGATGTGTGCGTACAACAGAGGAGTAAAGGGGCGCGATCCACCGGTAAACGTCAGAACGATTCCAAGTAGTGCACCCAGTGCTGTGACGATCCAGCCCACCGAGCGGACGCGAGTCAGGAGCGGAACCAACAGCGCGGCAAGAACAAAACCTGCTGCAACATGTCCGAGGATGAGAGCGAGATACGGGATTGTCGCGGAGGGGAATGCGTAAAGATAAATCGCGCTCAGTACGGTGAAAGCGAAAGTGATAGATCTCACTCGTGACATAAATTTCCGCAAAATCCCCTCCTCGTGAGGAGGGGATTTTGCCGTACTTGAACGTTTCCCTAATTCATTCACATCTTCTACTGGCCGCCGTTACACATTTGGCGGTTCGGTCCATCCGCCGCCCTGCTCTACCACGGCCGCCACAGCCAGCACGCGTTCTTCTTCCCAAGGTCTGCCAACGATCTGTACTCCAATCGGCAATCCCAGCTCCGAACGGTCCATGGGAACCACTGCCGCAGGATTTCCCAGCAAGTTGAACCACTGGGAATAACTGGATGCATCGAGATACTCCACTCTTCGACCATCAATGCTCCAAGCTCGTTCGTCATGGCGAAAAGCCGGACTCGCGAATACGGGACAGAGAAGGATCGGGTAGCGGTCCATCTGATTTAGAAACCGGGCTCGCAGCGTATCGCGACCGGACAATGTTTCGAACAAGCGCTCGCCTGTCAAGGGCGGGTCGAGGGCGGCGAATGCAATGATCTCGCGGACGATCGAGTACATATCCGCTTCGCGGTCTTTGTAGATCTGTCGCAAAACCATGGCGGCGCCGTCAACAAACAAAACCCACCACAACCGACGGGCTTCTTCGAGTCCTTCAGGACGGAATGGTTCGACTGTAAATCCGGCATCGCGCAGAACCTGGGCGGCGCGTTGGATTGCGCGGCGCGTCTCCGCTGTTACTGGAGTGCGGCCGTCGTCTTCGAAATAACCGATGCGCGTTTGATGTAACGATGCGCTGTCAAGCGGCCGCAGTGGAACCGGAGCGGCATTGGGATCGCCGTTATCCGGGCCCGCAATCGCATCGAAAATCAACTGAAGGTCGCGCACTGTTCGAGCCATCGGGCCAACAACACCAATCAATGCGAAGGGACCAGCGGAAGGCGGAAAGTGCCCTGTAGCGGGAATCCTTCCCGGAGTCGGTTTGAGGCCGCAAATCCCGCTGAAGTGCGCCGGGACGCGGATTGAGCCGCCGCCATCACTGCCAATCCCTCCCGCCGAACAGCACGCTGCGATCGCCGCCGCCTCGCCGCCGCTGGAACCTCCCGGCGTTCTTTCAAGATCCCAGGGGCTGTTGGTTCTTCCATAGAGCGCGCTGTGCGTTTCCCACGCCATGAGAAATTCGGGAACCGTGGTGTTACCGAGAACAATGGCGCCCGCCGCTTTCAAGCGCGAGACGAGCGGTGCATCCGACTGCGCCATGTGACCACGGCGAATCTTTGTTCCTGCTTCGCACAAGAGTCCGGCGACGTCGATCGAGCTTTTGATCGTGACGGGAACTCCATGCAGCGGACCTAATCGTTTCCCGCTTTTGACGGCGTCATCCGCCTTTGCCGCTTCGAGTCGCGCCCGTGCTTCATCGATCGAGACGAAGGCGTTGAGCTTGGGATTCCAGCGCTTGATTTGGCGCAGGTGCGCTTCGAGCAATTCGGTTGCGCTAATGCTTCGGTCACGTATCGCGGCAGCCATCTGCCATGCGCAGAGGTGTGCTAATTCAGCCATAAAAGGTGCCTTATTGTGCATGCGATCGCTGCTAAATCAAAATCCATACAACTTTCTGGCATTGTCGCGCAAAACCATGCGTGCAAGTTCGGATGCGCGCTCGCGCGAAATCTCGCCGTCACGCATCATTCTTGTGAGAGCGATGGCGAGGGCTTCGCGGCTGCGCCTGGCCGAGAGCCACGCGGATTCTTCCCAACCCAATGCATCGCTGTAGGGATAAGCGTCGGTGCCGAAGAGGACTTTCTCGGGAACCCACTCCAACCATTCGCGAAGCGTTTGAGCGAGCGTGGGCGCCGTGAGAAGGAGCGGCTGCACGGAGTAATCGAGGTAGACGTTTGGCTTGTAGAGCAGCGGTGTGATCTCGCGCGTGAATGGCCATCCACCGTGGACCATCACGAAGGTGGTCTTACGTAGATCGGGTTCATTGAACAAAGGCTCCAACAATAGAGGGTCCGCGCCACGAATATCGAAGTAACTTCCAGCGCCGGCCGCGGTGTGAATATGAACAGCCATGCCGAGACGGCCGCATTCGGAAACGATGAATCTGAAAACGTAGTCTTGCAGTGCCTTGTAATCGGCATCAGGCGGCGGTTTCTTTGCATCGATGAACGTGGAATATGCTTTTTCGGCCGCACCGCGTTCGACCTTATCGAAACCGAATGGACGAAGATAAGCGATCTCGAATTTTTCTGCGATCGCGCCACCCTGTTTATGCCGTTCGAGCGTGGGAGCGACAAACTTTTGTAGATATTCGTCGAGTGTTTTAGGAAGAGTATCCAGCCCACCCTCTTTCAGGTACTGATGTCGCACGAGATCTTCGTCGGCGAAAAATGCCTTTCGATCGGAGTTCTTCGCGGCTAGTTGGGAATTATCGAGAGGGAAGAGGAGTGCATCCATATAAGGCACCCACCGGAATCGTGGCGGTTGGACACTGCTGCCCAAGTGAACGCGATTCGCGAGCATGAGGTCGACGCCGATGCTGTCGAGAACCCATGTGGGATGCCCGTCGCCGTGTTGCCGCACCGTTTGTTCCTTGCGCTGTTTCCACTCATTGATGTGCTGTGGCGATGCATCATTGTACGGATACTTCCAAAGCGCCCGCCAAGCGTCCACTAGCCCCGGATCGTCCGGCCGCATTTGCACCGGGTCCGATGCGGGCTCCATATTGTCAACAGGCAACGCGTCGAATTCGCGATCGGGTTCACCGGCGGCCACAAACCGAACCGGATGGGCGTGGTTATCGATCGCCCGAACGCGATTCACTTCCGCGAGAATTTCCGGATCGATGTCCGGCCGTGTCGGCGCAGTCCGGACGCAAGCAGCAAGCAGAATGATCTGAAGTCCGGATACTGAAGTCTGTACAATTCCCTTCACGCGATAAAGTATGGATGAATTCATCAAGATTGCAATTGAGGAAGCCGAACGAGGCTTGCGCGAAGGGGGCATTCCTATTGGGTCCGTGCTCGTCCATCGAGGAAAGGTTCTTGGTAGCGGACACAACCGGCGAGTGCAGAAGGGCAGTGTTGTCTTGCATGCTGAAATGGATGCTTTGGAAAATGCCGGTCGTCAAACCGCAAGCGTCTACAGAGAGTGCACCATCTACACGACACTTTCGCCGTGCGCGATGTGCAGCGGCGCGATTCTCCTTTACGACATTCCCCGGGTCGTGATTGGAGAAAACCAAACCTTTCTTGGAGAGGAGGAACTGCTTCGATCGCGCGGCGTGAGGATCGAGGTGCTTCAGAACGAGAGGTGTGTTGAGCTGATGAGAGAGTTCATCCGAGCAAATCCGGCACTCTGGAATGAGGATATCGGTACCGAGGGAACCTGAAATTGGACGAATCCTGCATCTCAAGTCCGAAATCCGAAATCTCGGATTGGACCCGTCCAATTTGCATTTTCGGATTTCGGTTTTGAGATGCAGGATTCGTCCAATTTCACAATTTTACGTCTGCATGCCCCAGCGACGCACGGTTACATTTTCGATGCTCTTGAACAGCAGGTGTTCGACAACAAGCCCGAGCAAGATCACCGTCAGCAGGCCGGCGAAGACGTTGGGAATAAGAAGCTGGTTTTTATTTTCGAAGATGTACCAGCCGAGGCCTCCATTTCCAGAGCTGACACCGAAAACAAGTTCTGCGGCAATCAGCGTGCGCCATGCGAATGCCCAGCCCACTTTGAGTCCCGTGAGGATGCTTGGAAATGCAGCGGGGACGAGAATCCGCGTGATGTAACCGACAGTGGAGAGGCCGTAATTTTGTCCGACCATGCGTAGCGTGGAACTCACACCTCGAAACCCGGCATACGTATTCAACGCGACGGACCACAACACAGCGTGAATGAGAACGAAGATGACGCTGTTGTCGCCTAGTCCAAACCAAATCAAAGCGATCGGCAACAGCGCAATCGACGGCAGCGGGTTGAACATCGATGTCAGGATTTCGAGAAAATCCGCTCCGATGCGAGTCGCGGTGGCAAAGGCCGTAAAGAGGCCGGCAAGAATGAGTCCCGCAAGGTAACCCTTCAGGAGCAGGTTGATCGTGAACAACACCGCGCGTACCAATTGGCCCGACGCGATTGAAGAGACCAGGGCGATGACTGTATCGGAGAAGGTGGGAAAGAGCAGCGGATTTGAAAGCCATCTTGCGTAGCCTTCCCATGCCGCCGCGAGCAAGCCAAGGAGCAGCAATTTCCGTACAACTGCATTCTCTAACACGTCGGTCCCTCCATAGTTTTCTTGCCCCTCCTTCGAGGGGCTGTTGTTCAAAGAAGCCGCGTAGCGGCGAAACAATCTTAGCCACGGGCGCAGCCCGTGGATTGTTCGGCGGGAAGAACCAAGCCCCGTAGGGGCGGCACAATCGATTTGTTTCGTCCCTAACGGGA
>JACXTT010004249.1_pt1 | contig 21354 bp, 30 predicted proteins | sample 9270951 | NCBI WGS metagenome assembly JACXTT01 (sample SAMN15532306, study PRJNA645909) | rock metagenome | isolation source: weathered quartz diorite | place: Puerto Rico | collected 2017-06-21
CGGGTCCACTGGTTTAGCTTGTTACGGCCGCTTTCACCTTCTTTTTGCAATTTGGCGAAATAAGGCACCGCTATACCCAGCAGCTGCACAACGATAGACGCCGAAATGTAAGGCATTACACCTAATGCAAAAATAGAGGCACGTGAAAACGAACCTCCTGCGAACATGTTCAGCAAGCCTACCAGCCCTTCTTTCGCTTTCTGCGTGTTCAGGGATGCATAGTTTACACCTGGCAGGACCACGTATGATCCTATGCGGTATATTAAAAGAAATAAGAGTGTGTTAGTAAGACGCACTCTTAAATCTTCGATTTTCCAAATATTGGATAATGTAGTGAATAATTTCTTCATTGAAATTTACAACTTTACGATAGTACCACCGGCGGCTTCAATAGCTTTTTGTGCTGTTGCAGAGAAAGCATGAGCCTTAACTTCCAACTTGGCTTTCAGCTCGCCACGGCCCAGGATTTTCACCAGGTCATTACGCGAAACTAAACCATGTTCTTTCAAAGTTGCAAAATCAATTGCAGAAACTTTATAATCGTCTACTAATTTTTGTAAAGCATCCAGGTTTACGCTTACGTACTCTACACGGTTAGGGTTTTTGAAACCTACTTTTGGTAAGCGGCGTTGCAATGGCATCTGACCGCCTTCAAAACCAACCTTAGTGCTTGTACCTGAACGTGAACCGGCACCTTTGTGACCACGGGTTGACGTGCCGCCACGGCCCGAACCAGTACCACGGCCAATTCTTTTACTATTCTTAGTAGAACCTTCTGCAGGTCTTAAGTTACTTAGATTCATGATATTAAATGTTTTCTACCGCTACCAAATGATTAACTTTACGTACCATACCGATGATAGCTGGAGTAGCTTCTACTTCAACGCTGTGGTTGATCTTTTTCAAGCCCAAAGCCTCAACAGTTTTTTTCTGGCGCTCACTTCTATCGATCACGCTCTTAATCTGGGTTATTTTGATCTTTGCCATGATGATTATCCGTTAAATACCTTTCCTAATTCAATTCCGCGGTGCTGAGCTACGGTAACAGCATCACGCATTTGTGATAATGCCGATACAGTTGCTTTAACCACGTTGTGAGGGTTTGATGAACCTTTTGATTTCGCCAATACGTTGTGCACACCTGCAGACTCTAATACGGCACGCATTGCACCACCTGCAATTACACCGGTACCGTTAGCAGCCGGTTTAATGAAAACAAAACCGCCTGAAAACTTACCATATTGTTCGTGAGGTACAGTACCGTTGATGATAGGCACTTTTACCAGGTTCTTTTTAGCATCATCAATACCTTTGGCAATTGCCTCGGTAACCTCTTTCGCTTTACCTAAACCGTAACCGACAACACCGTGCTCATCACCTACTACTACGATAGCAGAGAAGCTGAAAGTACGGCCACCTTTGGTTACTTTGGCAACACGTTGTATGCTCACCAGGCGATCTTTCAATTCGATCTCGCTGGTTTTTACTCTTTTTATGTTGATTGTTGACATCTCTCTTTCCGATTAAAAGTTTAAACCGCCTTCACGTGCACCTTCAGCCAATGACTTAACACGGCCATGATATAGGTAACCATTTCTATCAAAAACTACATCTTTGATACCTGCAGCAACTGCTTTAGCGGCAACTGCTTTGCCTACGGCAACAGATTGTTCTGATTTAGTTCCTTTAGCAGCGAAATCTTTTGATAAAGATGAAGCTGAAACGATAGTTTTTCCGGTTACATCGTCAATGATCTGGGCATAAATACCTTTGTTGCTCCTGTACACTGACAAGCGCGGACGCTCTGAAGATCCTGAAAGTCTCTTTCTGATCCCCTTTTTAATTCTGTCTCTTCTTGATAATTTACCTGTCATGACGATTATTTTTTAGATGCTGATTTACCTGCTTTTCTTCTCAATTGTTCGCCAACAAACTTGATACCTTTACCTTTGTAAGGCTCTGGTGCACGTAACGAGCGGATTTTCGCTGCTACCTGGCCTATCAATTGCTTGTCGATTGATTCTAAGATGATAGTAGGGTTTTTACCTTTCTCAGCAGTAGTTGTAACTTTAATTTCTTTTGGCAACTCAAACACATAATGGTGAGAGTAACCTAAAACAAGATCCAGGGTATTGCCGGTATTGGTGGCACGGTAACCCACACCAACTAATTCCTGTTCCAATTTATAACCCTGGGTTACGCCAACAACCATGTTATTTAAAAGCGCACGGTATAAACCATGTAATGCTTTGTGACGTTTTTGGTCAGAAGGACGTTTTACCAATAAATGGCCGTCTTCCTGTGCTACGGCGATATCGCTATCAATCGCCTGGTGCAATTCGCCTTTAGGTCCTTTTACAGTAACTACGTTTGCGTCAGATACGGTAATGGTAACTCCTGAAGGTATTGCGATAGGTGCTTTTCCTATTCTTGACATTAGTTAATTCCTCCTCTATTGATTAATAAACGTAGCACAATACCTCGCCGCCGATGTTTTGCTGACGGGCCTCTTTGTCGGTCATTACACCTTTAGAGGTTGACAAGATAGCGATACCTAAACCATTTAATACTCTCGGCAATGTAGCCGAACCTGCGTATTTTCTCAAACCTGGTTTACTGATGCGCGAGATGCTGCGGATAGCAGGAATTTTAGTTATCGGATGGTATTTCAAAGCTACTTTGATAGTACCTTGAGGACCATTGTCTTCAAACTTAAAATTGGCAATGTAACCTTTGTCGAAAAGCACTTTCGTGATTTCCTTCTTCAGATTTGATGCAGGAATTTCAACAACCCTATGGTTGGCTTTGATAGCATTCCTTACTCTTGTAAGATAATCTGCGATTGGATCTGTATTCATTATTTGTTGTTTATGATGGTGGTATCCGTAGACCTGCCATCCGTTAATCTTATTTCGAATTTCGGATGTCCGATTTCGAATTTATTTTTTGATTGTCGTTGATTTTAAATTCGAAATTAAAAGTTCGAAATTCGAAATCAGGAAATTACCAGCTTGCTTTCTTTACCCCCGGTATCTTGCCTTCCAGTGCCATTTCACGGAATGTTACACGTGAGATGCCAAACTGGCGCATATAACCACGCGGACGGCCGGTCAGCTTGCAACGGTTGTGCAGTTTTACCGGAGATGCTGCTTTAGGCAATTTGTCTAATGCTGCATAATCGCCAGCGGCTTTAAGGGCTGCTCTTTTTTCAGCGTATTTAGCTACTAATTTCGCACGTTTTACTTCGCGTGCTTTTACACCTTCTTTAGCCATTATTTATTCTGATTTTTAAATGGTAAACCAAATTCTTTCAGCAGTTCCAATGCTTCAACGTCATTGGTAGCTGAGGTTACAAAGGTAATATCCATACCCTGGATCTTGTTGATCTTGTCAATGTTGATTTCAGGGAAGATGATCTGCTCTGTGATACCCAGTGTATAGTTTCCGCGTCCGTCGAAACCTTTATCGTTAATGCCTTTGAAGTCACGGATACGTGGCAAAGCAACAGCGATCAAACGATCAAGGAACTCATACATATTGTTATCACGTAAAGTTACACGTACGCCTACCGGCATGTTTTTACGCAATTTGAAGTTAGATATATCCTTTTTAGATTTTGAAGACACCGCTTGCTGACCAGTGATAGTGCTCAACTCATTGATAGTGTTCTCAATCAGTTTTTTATCAGTAGTAGCACCGCCAACACCCTGGTTGATCGCAATTTTTTCAAGCTTCGGAACCTGCATTACGCTTTTGTACTGAAATTTTTCTTTCAGCGCAGTGCGAATCTCGTCTTTATATTTTGACTTTAGTCGTGGAACGTATGTTGTAGTTGCCATTACTTAATTTCCTCCCCTGATTTTTTTGCTACTCTTACCAATTTACCTGCAGCATTTTTAGTTCTGCCTACGCGGGTTGGTTTGCCTGATTTAGGGTCAACCACTGCCAGGTTAGAGATGTGTATAGCAGCTTCTTGTTTCACGATACCACCGTTAGGGTTGGTAGCGCTCGGCTTAGTATGTTTTGATACCATATTGGCACCTTCAACAATAGCACGGTTTTTGTCAATTATTACTTCTAATACTTTACCTTGTGATCCTTTTGAATCGCCTGCAATAACCTGTACCAGGTCGCCCTTACGGATCTTTAATTTAACAGGTTTTGCATTTTGTTTCTTTTCCATGTTACAATACCTCCGGTGCTAATGATACAATTTTCATAAATTGCTTCTCGCGCAACTCTCTTGCAACAGGGCCGAAGATACGGGTACCTCTTGGCTCGTCCTGGTTATTTAACAAAACGGCTGCGTTGTCGTCGAAACGGATATATGAACCATCTTTTCTACGAATTTCTTTCTTGGTTCTTACCACTACGGCCTTTGATACAGTACCTTTTTTAATGTTGCCTGACGGCAGAGCACTTTTTACCGTAACAACTATCTTATCGCCGATAGAAGCATATCTTTTGCCGGTACCGCCTAACACACGGATCACTAAAACTTCTTTAGCGCCGCTGTTGTCGGCTACGTTTAATCTTGATTCCTGTTGTACCATCGTTATTTAGCCCTTTCTACAATTTGAACTAATCTCCAGTTTTTGTTTTTGCTCAGCGGGCGAGTTTCCATAATCAATACGGTATCGCCAATACCACAGGTATTAGCTTCGTCATGAGCCATAAATTTGGTAGTTTTCTTTACGAACTTACCGTAGATCGGGTGTTTTACTTTCCGTTCTACCGCAACCACAATAGATTTATCCATCTTATTGCTTACTACCAGGCCGGTACGTGTTTTTCTTAAATTCCTTTCCATTTCGACGCTTATTATTTACTTTCAGAAGCTGACGCTGCTTTGCGTTTTGTTAATTCAGTATTTAAACGAGCAATATCCTTGCGTACTTTATTAATACGGCTTGGATTCTCAATGGCCGAAACTGCATGTGCAAATTTCAACTTGGTAAGGTTACCCTTCTCCTCGCTGATCCTTGCTGTCAACTCTTCAGTCGTTAGCTCTAAAATTTCTGAGTTCTTCATTTTCTTGTTTTATATAGTTGTAATGGTTGTAGAGGTTGTAAAGGTTGAAAATGTTCTCTTATAACTTTTACAACCATTCTAACTTTTCCAACTCACTCGTTATTATTCTACGTAATCTCTACGTGTTACAAACCGGGTCTGAACCGGTAATTTTTGAGCTGCAAGGCGCAATGCTTCCTTAGCAACTTCCAGTGGCACACCTTCGGCTTCGAAGATGATCCTTCCGGGGCGAACTACCGCTACCCAGTATTCAGGAGCACCTTTACCTTTACCCATACGTACCTCAGCTGGTTTCTTGGTTACAGGTTTGTCAGGGAATATCCTGATCCACACCTGGCCTTCACGTTTCATGAAACGTGTTACAGCGATACGTGCAGCCTCGATCTGACGGCTGGTGATCCATGCCGGCTCGAGTGATTTTATACCGAAAGAACCGAATGCAAGCTCAGCACCACGAGTGGCCATCCCTTTCATTCTGCCTTTTTGCATTTTTCTGAACTTCGTTCTTTTTGGCTGTAGCATTTTTTTAAGCTTTTATATCTAAACGATGTCTGTCTCGACTTGATTTATTCAATTATCTTCTTCCTGGTCCACCGGGACGATTGCCGCCACCTCTGTTTTGGCCGCCCGGACGGTTACCACCGCCACGACGATCACCGCCACCCTGGTTACCACCACCTCTTCTATCACCACCGCCTCTGCGCTCACCACCACGTTCGCCGCCTCTTTCGTTGCCACGACCGCCAAATGATGCTGAACCTTCCGGACGGCCACCTTTACCGCTTGCGCTGCTGGTGCTGCCGATGTTTGGTGATAAATCACGTTTACCGTAAACTTCACCTTTGCAGATCCATACTTTAACACCGATCTTACCATAAGTAGTAAGGGCTTCTGCCAAAGCATAGTCGATATCTGCACGGAATGTATGCAGAGGAATTCTTCCTTCTTTGTACTGTTCGGTACGCGCCATTTCAGCACCGCCTAAACGGCCTGACGTCATTACTTTTATTCCTTCAGCACCCATTCTCATGGTTGAAGCAATAGTAGTTTTCATAGCACGACGGAAAGAGATACGGGCCTCAAGCTGTTTTGCTATACCTTCAGCAACTAATTGTGCATCCAGTTCAGGGCGTTTGATCTCGAAAATGTTGATCTGAACATCTTTCTTGGTCAGTTTTTTCAACTCTTCTTTGATCTTGTCAACTTCCTGGCCGCCTTTACCGATCACAATACCCGGACGGGCAGTGTGGATAGTTACGGTAATGCGTTTCAAAGTACGCTCGATAACTACTTTAGATATACCGCCTTTTGCGATACGTACTGAAATATACTTGCGGATCTTTTCGTCTTCAACTAATTTATCGGAGTAGTTATTGCCACCGAACCAGTTAGAATCCCAACCTCTGATGATTCCTAATCTGTTACCTATTGGATGTGCTTTCTGTCCCATCTTAAATTAATTGTTATCGTTTTTACTGTCCACAATAAGAGTTATATGGTTCGAGCGTTTGCGGATACGATATCCACGACCCTGCGGAGCCGGACGCAGTCTTTTCAACTGACGGCCACCACCTACCGATATCTCTTTTACATATAAAGCACTATCTTCAACACGTTTACCTTCGTTTTTTGCTTCCCAGTTTTTGATAGCTGACAGCAATAATTTCTCAACACGGATAGCAGCTTCTTTATTAGTATATTTCAGGATATACAATGCTTTTTCGACATTTTCTCCGCGGATCAGGTCAACCACCAAACGCATTTTGCGCGGTGAAGTTGGGCAGTCCTGTAACCTGGCAACCGAAGCTCCTCCTTGCTGAGCTTTCTCTTGCTCTTTCTGTTGTCTGATTCTTACAGACTTCTTAATTTTTGTTGTTGCTTCCATTGCCTGTTATTTTTTCTTTTCTGCGTGACCACGGAATGTACGGGTTGGTGCAAACTCTCCCAGCTTGTGTCCAACCATGTTTTCTGTTACATACACAGGGATAAACTTGTTACCGTTGTGTACCGCAAATGTGTGACCAACGAAATCAGGAGAGATCATGGAACGACGTGACCATGTTTTTACAACTGATTTCTTGTTTGATTCATTCAGTGTTACAACCTTTTTCTCAAGGTTGTGATCTATATAAGGTCCTTTTTTAATTGAACGTGCCATTATTTCTTCCTTCTTTCAATGATGTAACGGTCAGATGATTTCTTTTTGTCGCGGGTCTTGAAGCCTTTAGCCAAAAGTCCTTTGCGTGAGCGTGGGTGACCGCCTGACGCCCTGCCTTCACCACCACCCATAGGGTGATCTACCGGGTTCATAGCTACACCACGAACTCTTGGACGACGGCCCAACCAGCGTTTACGACCAGCTTTACCTAATACAGCATTCGCTCTTTCGCCATTCGAAACTGTACCGATAGTTGCCAGGCAAGTTGCCAGGATCATACGGGTTTCGCCTGAAGGCAATTTGATGATGGCATATTTACCGTCACGAGCTGAAAGCTGAGCGTAAGTACCTGCACTGCGTGCGATAGTACCACCCTGACCAGGATTCAATTCAATATTGTGAATGATTGAACCAAGAGGGATGTTCTTTAATGGTAAAGTATTTCCTACTTCTGGTGCTGCTGTTTCGCCTGCTACTACAATTTGTCCGACTTTTAATCCTTCCGGAGCGATCATATATCTTTTCTCGCCATCAACAAAGTGTAACAGGGCTATACGTGCTGAACGGTTAGGGTCATACTCGATAGTAGCTACCTTTGCAGGGATATCGAATTTATTACGTTTAAAGTCGATTAACCTGTATGCTTGCTTGTGACCACCGCCTAAGTAGCGCATAGTCATTTTACCGCTATTATTACGGCCGCCCGATCTCTTGTTCGAAGCTACAACCAACGACTTTTCAGGTACGTTTGTTGTAATATCCGAAGTATCGGTATCTATCCTGAAACGGGTACCGGGGGTAACCGGTTTGAATCTTTTAACTGCCATCTCTATTAAATATTGCTGTAAAAGTCTATAGTTTCGCCGTCTTTCAACGTAATGATCGCCTTTTTGTAAGCAGCGGCGCGGCCAGAAACCACACCTGCTTTAGTGTTGCGACTTTTCAGTTTTCCAACGTATTTCATGGTGTTCACCGCAGTGATATTTACACCATACATTTTCTCAATTGCCTGTTTTATCTGAAGCTTGTTTGCTCTGTGATCTACCTTAAAGGTGTAGCGGTTAAGCTTCTCAGTTAATTGAGCTACTTTTTCAGTAAGTAAGGGTTTCTTTAAAATTTCCATAATTACTTAGCTAATGCTTCCTCCAAAGTTTTAACGGCACCTGTAGTTAACAAAAGTGTACCGGCATTTAACACATCATAAGTGTTAAGTTGATCGGCAGTGATCACTTTGCTTTTCTTCAGGTTACGGCTTGATAAATACACATTGTTATTTGCAGCAGGCAATACTAAAAGTGTTTTTACATCACTTACATTAAGATCTGCTACCAGCTTTACGTAGTTTTTGGTTTTAACTGTATCGAAGTTAAAATCTTCCAATACTACGATGCTGTTATCTTTTGCTTTGTATGATAAAGCTGATTTACGGGCCAGTGATTTCAGTTTCTTGTTCAATTTGAAGCTGTAATCGCGCGGCTGCGGACCGAACACACGGCCACCACCATTAAACAATGGTGATTTGATACCGCCGGCACGTGCACCACCTGTACCTTTTTGCTTATATAATTTGCGGGTTGAACCTGCAATTTCGTTACGCTGTTTTGCTTTGTGAGTACCCTGACGCTGGTTAGCAAGAAATTGCTTCACATCAAGATAGATAGCGTGATCGTTAGGTTCGATTCCGAATACGGAGTCAGGAAGTTGCACCTTGGCACCTGTTTCTTTACCTGATACGTTTAATACTTTAACTTCCATCTTATTTATCCACTATTACGAATGAACCCTTAGCTCCGGGGATGGAACCTTTAACAACCATCAGGTTTTGCTCAGGATAAACTTTCAAAACTTCGAGGTTTTGAATTTTAACACGAGAATTACCTGTCTGACCCGCCATGCGCATACCTTTAAATACGCGTGAAGGCCATGATGATGCACCCAAAGAACCTGGCGCACGTAAACGGTTGTGCTGACCGTGAGTTTGCATACCCACACCGCCAAAACCGTGACGCTTTACCACACCCTGGAAACCCTTACCTTTTGAGGTACCAACCACATCCACAAAATCTCCCGCAGCAAAAATATCCACGGTAACAGTGTCACCCAGATTTTTTTGATCTTCGAAAGTTTTGAATTCTACCAGTCTGCGCTTTGGCGTAGTACCGGCTTTTTGGAAATGACCTTTTAGGGGAGCAGGGGTGTTCTTTTCTTTTTTCTCACCATACGCCAACTGAACGGCGGCGTAGCCGTCTGTATCTACAGACTTCACTTGTGTTACCACACAAGGGCCAGCTTCGATTACTGTGCAGGGAATGTTTTTCCCTGTTTCGTCGAAAATGCTGGTCATTCCTACTTTTTTACCAATAATTCCTGACATTTTCTTTATTTTGTTTGTGCCCATCGAAGCAGTAGGGCTTCGTTCAAGGCATATTATTCCCCCGAAAGGGACGGCAAAGATAGATATTTTAGATTAACTGTCAAATACTTGCGCAATTATTTTTTTAATTTTATTTGTGGGAGGTGAAATGGTTGATTAAGTGAGTGGTTGATTGGACCGGATTTGAGACTTATTTTTAAATTTGGATCACAGTAAAACTTAACTGCAGTCCAATAAATCCGTAAACCGATGTCGCAAAAAACAATAATGCTTTTATTCTTTGCCGTTCTTATGATCAGTTTCAGCAATGTAAATGGCCAGTCAAAAATCACTTCTATACAAGCTAAACTGTTCTACAACCAAAAGTCCGATATGGATACGTCGCCGGGTGACAAAGTTAGTGGAACGTTTTCAAAGCAAGATATCATCAATGATAAAGGATTCGCTCTATGGAATACTATCACTGGAGCGGGAGACGCTGAGGGACCATCGAATCAAACAATCATTATTGTAGCGATCAAATCATTAAATCTTTCAAATAAAAACCAGATATTAAGGTTAACTGTCTCCATGGATAAGAAGGTAATTCAGAGCGAAACAAGGGCATTTAGTGCAATAGGGAATAAGGTGGATTATAAATTACTGTTTCTAGTAAACAATACCGGTTGCGGTAAACTTACATTAAAAGCAGATCTGATTAATTCAGTTAAAACTATATCCACTATGACCAGATTTATTGATTTTGAATGCGGTGAATAATTTCGGAGAAATATATTCAACATTATTTGAAGACTTACAAAGTTTCTAAAACTTCGTAAGTCTATACTACTTTCTAATTGATGGCAAGAATTTCTTATATTCAGCCAATCAATATATTAACATGAAAAAAGCCCTTACCCCACTCGCTATTGTTTTTGTATTCCTGATTTTATTTTCCTGCAAACCCAAACCGCATGATCCGCTCGCCGGCTCAAGCCGTGAAGATAAAAACGGTTGGATCTACATTCACCTGGAAGGTTCGCCGCATGATATCGGCTATCAGCACGGCTACCTGGTATCAAAAGAGATTGACACCATGCTAAAAATATTGCAATATTACCTGCCAAGCACCAGTGGCAAGGATTGGACGTTTTACCGTGGTGCGGCCCAACGCTTTTTATGGAAGAAGATAGACAAAGAGTACCAGGATGAAATAAAAGGTATCGTTAGCGGATTGCAGGCTCATGGCATGAAATACGACACACTGGATATTGCTGCTATGAACGCCTATTATGAATTACCCGGATATTATGTGCCCACCTTAATGAATAAGGAGAAACCGGGTAGCGGAGATAACCGTGCACCGGGTAATTGCAGTGCTTTTATAGCTACCGGCAGCTTTACCAAAGATCATAAAATAGTGATCGCCCATAATAACTGGACCGACTACATTGTAGGCGAACACTGGAATGTAATTGCTGATATTAAACCTGAAAAAGGCAACCCGATATTAATGGACACTGGTCCGGGATTTATCCATAGCGGGGATGACTTTTTAGTTACTAAAAGCGGTATTGTGATCACCGAGACCACTATTACCCAGTTTAAAGGATATGATACTACAAAAACACCTGAGTTTGTTAGGGCGCGGCGTGCCGCACAATATGCCAACAGTATAGACGATGTGGTAAAAATAATGACCACCGATAATAATGGCGGTTATGCCAACGACTGGCTGATTGGCGATACCAAAACCAACGAGGTGGCCAAACTGGAGCTCGGCCTGAAAAATTACAAGGTTTGGCGCTCAAAGGACACGGCTTTTATCGGCTCTAACTTTGCCATCGATCCAAAACTCATCAAAGAGGAAACAACTTTTGATGTAAATGACAAGAGCACTTCTCCCAATGCGCGCCGGAAACGGATGGAGCAATTGGTGTATGTTAATTATAAAGGTAAACTGGACGATGCCGCAGGCAAAACCATTGAAGGCGACACCTACGACGCCTTTAACAATAAAAACGCCTATGATCGTTGCGTCATTGACGGGCATGTTGAAGAAGACCCCATGGGCTGCAGAGAGTTTAACGAAGGGCCATTCTTTCCGATGGGCGCGGTACAGGGAAAAGTAGCGACAGCCGATCAGGCAGGGAAAATGCAGTTTTGGGCGCACATGGGTCACCCAGGTGGGGCAGACTTTTTAGCCGGACCTTTCTTAAAAAAGCATCCTGAGTATTTTAAAACACAGGGTAAATATTTGAGGGATATGAAAGCTTATCCTTGGACTTTGTTTAGTGCGAAGTAATTTTGATTTCGAATTTCGGATGTTCAATTTCGGATTTTTGCGTAGTTGTAAATAATCTCGAAATCACACATCCGAAATTCGAAATCCCGTTATTCCATCATCAACCTTCTGATCAGTTCGGCACTTTGCGCTTTCCCTTCTTCCAAACGGTCTTTAAAGAACGCCTGCACATCATTGAAATGCTTTTTGTAGCCTTCCATATCGCCATAGCCTATGATCGCCGACCATTCCCTTACTGCAGAATGGAACTCCAGATCATCTCCACGTATGGTTTTATCGAACAGCGCCGTTTCAATTGATTCTTCCAGCAGTTCTTCGTTTTTGAACAGATACTCGGCTATACCTAAACGCAAACGAAAAGGTGGTGTCTGGCAGATCAGGTTATCATAAGGATTTACACCAAGGTGATACCACGCGTCCACCATACTTAATATGCTCAGGTGAGAGTTGGGTTTCTGCAATTCATGGTTTTGAGAGAGAGAGAATTCCTTCATCACTTTATCGCTCAGCATAATTGGCTTGCGGCTTTCGTGAAAAACAAAGTCGCGGGCGCGGTATAGACGTTCACGAAATAGCTTGCCTTCTTCCTGTATCATCAACTTAAACAGTTCTGATTCTGATATTGCATAGCGTTTCACCTGCTGACGTGCATAAGGGTTCAGTATGGCCAGCCCCGCATACACGTGCGCTTTATAGCTGAATATACGCAGTGTGGTCAATATTTTCACATTGTCTATCCCTCCTACATAAGAACCATTCTCCCATGGGAAAAATCCCGCTTCTTTCCAGGCGGTACCCATACTTTCAAAGCCGACGTGAGTTACGGCCTGTGTATCGGCGACGATTTTATCGTGTTCATGATAGTCAGGAATTTCAACGATATCTGTTTCTATTGTAGTAAAAAGATCCAGCATTCGCTGATAGGCTTCATCACCAGCCCGATGTTTTATCAGGATCAGTTTCTGTCCTTTGGGTTCAAAACCAGGTCCATGCATGGCATGAAAAGTGATGATCTGCGCATCGGCAGGCAGATATTTTTCAAATATGGCTATTTCTGGATGTTTAACAGAAGTTTGCCCTGCAACTATAGCGCCGTATTTGGTAGACGGCCCATAGGCTGCAACCACTTCGGCAAGGCGATCAGCTTCAACCGAGTATACGATCAGGTCACTGGCACGGGCCACATCACTCCCATTATCTTTTATTGTAATGCCAAAGGGGTAAAGCTCTTCTTCCAGGCGCCCCCTGTTCTCAGGCAGATCACAACCGCTAACTGTATATCCAGCCTTTGCAAAGGCTTTGGCATACAGCTTCCCCATGTCGCCCAAACCGATGATACCTATATTCATGTCGCTAATATAAGTACGCAATACTTAATTTATAATCAAAGCTTAATTATTGCTTGATATTATCGCTCATTTTTTTCTTTAAATTAGTATATCTTTTATCCAACAAAATCAGTATAAAAGGAATAAAACATTTTTTACAAAAGCTAATTTATTAATTAACTAAAAGTTCTAACTATAATACCAATGTTTAAACGCTTTTTGTTACCTGGGTTCCTATTCTTCTTCCTTTGTGTTTTTGTGTGTAGTGCGGCCCAAGCGCAGGACACTACAAAAAAGGCTGAGCCTGAAAAAAAGGCTGAACCTGTAACACAGCAGGCTGTTAGCAAGCCGACTGTACAACCAACGACAAAGCCTCTTTATCGTCATCATAGTATATCACCGGCAGTTAACCCCTCAGCTACAACAACAAACCCTGCGCGGCAGGTAGCTAAACCCGCTACTCAACAACCTGCCACACCGACTACAAAAGATACTACACAACCTGATCTTAAAACACCGGCTGACCCTAATCAGTTGAACGCTAAAAGCCTCAACAATCAGTATCAATACATGCTGACCAAGACTTTCCGCTTCCAGCAGCCCCTGTTGGCCGCTTTGTGGAAAAATGTGAATGATACGCTCTCTAAAGTACGCAACGACGCAAAAATTGCGCTGGCAAAACAAAGCACCAATGCTAAATTGATTGACAGTCTAAAAACTGCGGCTGCTAACACTTCAAAAGAGCCCGAGGCTTCTGGGTCAAGCAGTTCCCCATCCGACACGATCAGCCTGCTTGGAATTAGCATGTCAAAATCCAGCTATAATCTCGTAATGATTAGCCTGGTAGTTGGCCTGGCTATAGCATTAGCGATCGTTATTGGCACTACCGCTAAACATAAACACGAAGCCCGTCACCGTACAGAGCTTTACGAAGAAATTGAAGAGGAGTTTAAAGCCTATAAAGCGAAAGCAACAGAGAAAGAACTGAAACTTGCCCGCGAATTGCAGACTGAACGCAATAAGTTGGATGAGTTGTTAGGGCGTGGCTAACCTTTTAATTTCGGATTTCGAATGTTCAATTTCGAATTTTTTAAATAAATTAAATTCGAAATCCGAAATAAGATCACTCTGAACGAAGACTCTTCACCGGGTTTGCAACTGCAGCTTTGATGGCCTGGAAACTTACTGTCAGCAACGTGATCAGCAAAGCCCCGATACAGGATACTACAAATACCCACCAGGAAATTGTTGCGTGATAGTGATATCCCTTAAGCCATCCGTTGAGGAAATACCAGGCTATTGGTGTGGCAATGATGCAGGATAACATAACCAGCGTTACAAAATCTTTAGATAGCATTCCCCATAAATTAAATACGGATGCACCCAATACTTTCCGCACCCCTATCTCTTTGGTACGCTGCTCGGCAACGAATGATGCCAATCCAAATAAACCCAACGACGAAATAAATATCGCCAGCACAGCAAATATTGACGCCAGCTTACCTATACGCTCTTCGTCAGAGAATTTTTTGGCATAATTCTCATCAGTAAAATGGTAATCAAACGGGCTGGCAGGATTATATTTTTTGAAAACACCACCTATTTTGGCCAGCGCATCAGGCATGTTAGCGGATGGCTTTATTTTTATGGTAATAATATTTGCCCAGTTATAATCCACAAAAAATATAGTAGGTTGTACAGGGGTGTAAGGCGATTGCATTATCATATTGTCAATTACGCCAACAACCGTGTATGCCTTGTTGTCTTTACGAATGATTTTCCCGATAGGGTTTTTAAAGCCTGTGAGCTCGACGGCGCTTTGATTCAATATCATCGCGCTGGTATCGCTTGCAAAGTCGCGTGAAAAATCGCGACCCCGGCGTATGTGCCAGCCAATAGTCTTCCCGAAATCCCTGGTTACAGCGATAGTACCGAAAAGCGGGTTTGTACCGGCTTGTTTACCTTCCCATTCATACCCTATCTGGTTGCTGTAAACGTCCGTGGTAGGGCTTGATGATTCGGCCATATTCTCCACCACACCCGTATTGATCAAGTCGTTTCTTATTGCATCATAATGGCCATACAATTCGGGTGTGTTCATATCTATCGAGATCAGCCCTTCACGTGAATATCCCACCGGCCTGTCTTTTGCATAGTTGATCTGCTTGAACACGATGATGGTGCCAATGATCAGCGTAACAGATATGGTAAATTGCAGCACCACCAGTACCTTACGCGGAATAGCTGCAAAGCGACCTGCCCGGAAAGTACCTTTTAAAACTTTTACCGTATTAAATCCTGATAAATAAAACGCAGGATAACTTCCCGAGACAAAGCCAGTGAAGGCCGTGAACAAGATTATTACCAACCAAAAGCCTGTACTAGCCCAGGGAATAGACATGGATTTATCAGCTATAACATTGAAGAAAGGCAACGCCCCAAGCACTATCAATATGGCAAATACCAATGCCAATCCAGCCATCAATACCGATTCGCTCAGGAATTGAACGATAAGCTGCTTACGTACAGAACCTATGGCTTTACGTATACCTACCTCTTTGGCGCGTTTTTCCGATCGCGCAGTGCTCAAGTTCATGAAATTGATACAGGCCAGCAGCAACACAAACACCCCGATAATGCTGAACAGCCATACATACTGTATGCGTCCGCCTTTGATCTTGCCATTCTCAAAATCGCTGTACAGACGCCATTTATCCATCGGGTGTAGCAGCAGGTGTTCGTTACCTTCTTCCTTCTTCACATATTTCTGTGTAATGAGTTCGATCTTAGCCGATGTTTTGGCCATATCTACATTATCGTTCATTTGCAGAAATATCTGGAAACTGTGGTTATCCCACTGGGACGCCGAACGTTGCAGCCATTTCTCGGTGGTCATGTATTTATCCCACGACAATAGGAAATGCGTATCATTAAATGACGAGTTCTTAGGGATATCCTTATAAACGCCAGCCACCTTGAAATCATACTTGTTGTTCATCCGAACCGTCTTGCCAATCACATCATCGCCACCAAAAAGTGCTACAGCCAATGAATGGTCGATTAGCACAGACGATGGATCGGTCAAGCCCTTCATGTTACCGCTCAATTTTTCAAGCCCCATCATTGTCGGGAATTCAGGCTGAACCCACATACCTGATTTAGACAATTTCTTTTCCCCTGCACCAACAATGAACCCAAAGTTCCACGAGGTGAGCGTTACATACTTAAAATCTGCCCCATACTTATTGCGCAATTCAACTCCTAAAGGGATAGCCATAGCCTGCCCCGTACCCGTCTCGTTATTAAAAGTCTGGGTGATCATTACCTGCGCAATCTTTTCGTGATTCGCGTGGTAGTGGTCATAGGTCAGTTCATCATACATCCAAAAACCGATGAGCATGGCTACGGCCATACCGCATGCTAAACCCAACACATTGATGGACGAATAAATCTTGTTCTTGAGCAGATTTCGCCAGGCGATCTTGAAGTAATTTTTAAGCATCTCTTCAGGTTTTGATTAAAAGACGCCCTGAATTGCAAATCGTTGCAGAGAAAGTTTTTTTATTTCGAATTTCGAATGTTCAATTTCGGATTTAGCAATGATAGGTCTTATACATACCGATTTTCTTCTTCAAAAACCCCTCAATCGTATTCAACAAAAAAGCCACCCGTTTCCGAATGGCTTTTCTAATATCTGATCTTCCGGTACTATCACACCTTGATCTCTACTTCAACACCGCTTGGCAATTCAAGCTTCATTAAAGCGTCAACAGTTTTTGAGTTTGAGCTGTAGATATCCAATAATCTCTTGTAAGAGCATAGTTGGAATTGCTCGCGCGCTTTTTTGTTTACGTGTGGTGAACGCAGTACAGTGAAAATTTTCTTTTCAGTTGGCAGCGGAAGCGGTCCGCTTACTACAGCACCCGTAGGTTTTACTGTCTTTACGATCTTCTCAGCTGATTTATCAACCAGGTTGTAATCGTACGATTTTAGTTTGATTCTGATTCTTTGGCTCATGTTATTTGTTTTTAAAACCAACCCTAAGAGCTATTTATTAGGGATTGGCGAGTTTTTATTAGTTGTATTGGTTATATTAGTTGTAGTGGTTGTATTGGCCTTAGAAGAATCTAACTACTTCAACCAATACAACTGCTACAATCTTTTAACTTTAGTCTATCGCTACTTGTTTTTTACCCTTAGACTTAGCAACTACTTCGTCCTGAACGTTACGTGGTGCTTCAGCATAGTGATCAAACTCCATTGTTGAAGTTGCACGGCCTGAAGTGATGGTACGTAACTGGGTTACATAACCAAACATTTCTGAAAGCGGCACCATTGCTTTGATCACCTGTGAACCTGCACGAGTGTCCATACCTTGCAGCTGGCCACGACGACGGTTCATATCACCGATCACATCACCCATGTTTTCTTCCGGGGTAAGGATCTCGATCTTCATGATAGGCTCCAGCAATACCGGTTTACATTTTGGCAATGCTTCGCGGTAAGCCGAACGGGCTGCAATTTCGAAAGATAATGCATCCGAATCGACTGCGTGGAATGAACCATCGATCAAACGTACTTTTAAGCTGGTTAACGGGAAGCCCGCTAATACACCATTGTCCATAGCAGCTTTGAAACCTTTTTCAACAGATGGGATAAACTCGCGAGGGATAGAACCACCCACGATTTCGTTCACAAACTGTAAGCCTTCTTTGTTGTCGTCAGCTGGAGAAATAACCACCTGGATGTCGGCAAATTTACCACGACCACCGGTTTGTTTCTTGTATGTTTCACGGTGCTGTACAGTACCAGTAATAGCTTCTTTGTAAGCTACCTGTGGTGCACCCTGGTTAACTTCAACCTTAAACTCGCGTTTCAGACGATCCATCAAAATATCAAGATGTAACTCGCCCATACCGCTGATAACAGTTTGGCCAGTGTCCTGGTCAGTTTGTACACGGAAGGTTGGATCCTCTTCGGCCAATTTACCTAAAGCAATACCTAATTTATCAACATCGGCCTGGGTTTTAGGCTCAATAGCTAAACCGATAACCGGGTCAGGGAACACCATCGACTCCAGAACCAACTGGTGTTTCTCGTCGCAAAGAGTATCACCTGTTTTGATATCTTTAAAGCCTACTACCGCAGCAATGTCACCTGCACCTACGTTAGGGATAGGGTTTTGCTTGTTAGCGTGCATCTGGAATATACGGCTGATACGCTCTTTTGATTCTGAACGCATGTTGTAGATGTATGAACCAGCCTCAAGGTTACCTGAGTAAACACGGATAAAGCATAAACGGCCTACAAACGGGTCGGTAGCAATTTTAAATGCCAATGCTGCAAACGGTTCTTTTACATCTGGTTTTACAAGTACTTCTGCACCAGTATCAGGGTTATGACCAACCACACCTTTTGAATCCAATGGTGAAGGCATAAGCTCCATCACGTAATCCAGCATGGTTTGTACACCTTTATTTTTGAAAGATGAACCGCAAGTCATCGGTACGATCTTACCGGCTAAAGTAGCCTGACGTAAAGCGTCCAATACTTCGCGCTCGGTGATGGTAGTTGGATCTTCAAAGAATTTCTCCATCAGTCCGTCATCAAATTCAGCTACAGCTTCCAGCAATTTCTCTCTCCACTCAGTAGCTTCCTCGATCATATCATCAGGGATTGGCACTTCGGTAAAGGTCATACCTTTATCGTGCTCATTCCAAACAATACCTCTCCAGTTGATCAAATCAACCACACCTTTGAAATTATCTTCAGCCCCGATTGGTAATTGCAGCGGAATAGCAGTACTGCCCAGCATTTCTTTAACCTGTTTTACCACGTTCAAGAAGTCAGCACCAGAACGGTCCATTTTGTTAACAAAACCGATACGAGGTACGTTGTAGTTATTAGCCAAACGCCAGTTAGTTTCAGACTGAGGCTCAACACCGTCAACAGCTGAGAATAAGAACACCAGGCCGTCCAGTACGCGCAATGAACGGTTTACCTCTACGGTAAAGTCCACGTGTCCCGGAGTATCGATGATGTTCATGTGGTAGTTGTGGCCACGGTATTTCCAGTTAACGGTAGTAGCAGCTGATGTGATAGTGATACCACGCTCCTGCTCCTGCGCCATCCAGTCCATTGTAGCAGCACCCTCGTGCACCTCACCAATCTTGTGGCTCACGCCCGAATAGTAAAGGATACGCTCGGTTGTAGTGGTCTTACCGGCATCGATGTGAGCGGCAATACCTATGTTTCTTGTATATTTAAGATCTCTTGACATATTAATTATTGAATTAGTGATTTATTGAATTAGCGAATTACCGAACTACTGATTAGTATTACATTACCAAATCAACAATTCAATAATTCAATCCTTCAATAATTAAAATCTAAAGTGTGAGAACGCCTTGTTGGCTTCAGCCATCTTGTGCGTATCTTCTTTCTTCTTCACTGCAGCACCTTCACCTTTTGAAGCCGAGATGATCTCACCTGCTAATTTCTCCATCATGGTTTTTTCGCCACGACGACGTGCATAGCTGATCAGCCATTTCATACCTAAAGCGACTTTACGCTCCGGACGAACTTCAGTAGGTACCTGGAAGTTGGCACCACCTACACGGCGGCTTTTTACTTCTACAGCAGGCATTACGTTGTTCAAAGCTTTTTTCCAGGTATCTAAACCGTTTTCGTTAGTCTTTTTCTCAACTATCTCAACAGCGTTATAGAATATAGCGTATGCGGTAGATTTTTTACCATCATACATCATATTGTTTACGAACCTTGTTACCAAAGTATCATTGAACTTTGGATCAGGAAGGATAATTCTCTTTTTTGGTTTTGACTTTCTCATGTTTACTATCCTCCTTTAATTATTTCTTTTTACCGCCTTTGCCCGCTGGTGCAGCTGCCTGACCTGGTTTAGGGCGTTTAGTACCATATTTACTACGACGTTGGTTACGACCTGCAACACCTGAGGTATCCAATGCACCACGGATGATGTGGTAACGTACACCCGGTAAGTCTTTAACACGACCGCCGCGGATCAACACGATTGAGTGCTCCTGTAAGTTGTGACCTTCACCTGGGATATAAGCGTTTACTTCTTTTCCGTTGGTTAAGCGCACACGGGCCACTTTACGCATTGCTGAGTTTGGTTTCTTAGGGGTAGTGGTGTACACACGGGTGCACACGCCTCTTCGCTGTGGACAGCTGTCCAACGCTGGCGACTTACTCTTGTCAACCAGAGCTACTCTACCTTTTCTAACTAATTGTTGAATAGTAGGCATTCTTCCTTTTTTTGTTTATTTGTTTTTCCCTTTTAAGCACGCCAACACGACGGGCAGTTTTTTAGGGACTGCAAAAGTACGGAGTTCTTTTTTGATTTTCAAGTGGTTGGGGTATATTTTTTTAATTAGTTGGGTGGTTGCAAGGTTGGTTGTACGTTTTACGTAATACGTTGCACGTATTGTACGTAAAGAACAAAAAACGTATAGCCTACAACGTACCACGTATAACCCTTTTTAACCACCAACTGAATCTTTCACCGACCCAATCTCCCCCCTTACCGACTTCTTCAACCACATTGCCAGTATTCAATTGATGCGCCTTTACCAGCGCTATAACTTTGGGGTATACTTTAAAACTTAAGACAATGAAAACGATTATAGAACACCCAGACAGACATCACAATAGCCGTACAATGTTAGGCGCAGTTATCTTAGTAATCGGCTGTTTATTCCTGATCAACCAGTTTGATCTGCCATTTATTCCTGATTGGTTATTTAGCTGGCCCATCGTGCTGATAGGCTTTGGTATCTACACCGGTTCAAGGCACAACTTCCAGAATAAGTCATGGTTTATACTCACCCTGCTTGGCCTTGCCTTTCTGCTCGAAAACTCAGGTTTGTTTATAAACGACGTGATCTGGCCAACAACCCTTATCCTGCTCGGTCTGTTTGTGATATTCCGCAACAGCTTCCGTCACAACAACAACACTACAACTGAAAACAACTAAAGAACACGTCGTTCTTACTCCACATAGATTATACCTGAAAAGGGGACCCGTAAGTCCCCTTTTCTTTTTTAATGCAGGGCGCAGAGTTGACTCACCCGTCATATTCCGCTAGCCAGCGGATCGACTGCCCTCTCTTTCGCAAGGTGGCTGTTGCCTTTGCCGACT
>JACXTT010004250.1_pt1 | contig 21353 bp, 14 predicted proteins | sample 9270951 | NCBI WGS metagenome assembly JACXTT01 (sample SAMN15532306, study PRJNA645909) | rock metagenome | isolation source: weathered quartz diorite | place: Puerto Rico | collected 2017-06-21
CGATCGAGGTCTACGAAGCCGGTCGCCACGCCGGTGACATCGCTGTCCCCTTGGCGGTTGTACAGCAGGTCGATGCGCTCCACCACCCGGGTCAGCAGGGGCGGCATCTCCTGGAAACCTTGCTTGCCCCGGGCACCTTGCTCCGCGATTTCAAACACCTTGGACTCCGCCTCATCCAAAATCTGCGTGGCGTCTCGCCCCATGGTGTTGTACGCGGTGTCCGCGATCTGGGTTCCCACCTCGGCTAAACGCCGCAGAATGGCGCGCTCCCGCACGATCTCCGCGTAGCGGCGAATGTTGGCGGCCGACGGCGTGTTTCCGGCGAGCGCGCTGATGTACGGAAGCCCGCCCACCGTGGGCAAGTCCTTGGTCGCCTCGAGGCTCTCCGCCACCGTCACGACGTCGGCCGGCCTGCTGCGCTCGATCAGGATGGAGATGTGGCGATAGATCAGCCGATGGTCGGCACGGTAGAAGTCGCTTTCGGTCATGAGGTCGGCGACGCGATCCCATGCCGTGTTGTCGAGCAGCAACCCGCCGAGGACCGACTGCTCGGCCTCGAGCGAGTGCGGCGGCAGCTTCAGGATGTCGACCTGCGCGTCCTGGATGATCTGGGAGACGGATTGGGCCACGACTTGGGGTCAGGGGTCTGGAATTGGACGACGTGCTCCCATGGCGTCCGGTGAATTGTACGCGCGCGATGCGACCATCGCACAAACAAAAAGGCCGGCGTGCGCCGGCCCTCTTCTATTCGTTGTCGGGCAGCGACTTACTGCTCGCCCAACACCGTTACTTTGATATGCGCCTTCGCGTCGGTATGCAGGTCCAGGGTGATCTCGTATTCGCCCACCTGTTTGAGCGGGCCGTGCGGGAGCCGCACTGCACCCTTCGCGACCTCAAAACCCTGCGCCTTCAACGCTTCGGAGATGTCGTAGTTGGTGACCGAACCGAACAACCGGCCGTCCACGCCGGCTTTCTGCGTGACCTGGATTAGCAGTCCCTCCAGCTTTGCCGCGTGCGCCTGCGCAGCGGTCATAATCTCGCCCTGCGTTTTCTCCAGCTCCGCGCGCCGCTGCTGGAACTCGGCGACGTTGGCCTCCGTCGCGCGCTTGGCTTTGCCCGTCGGGATGAGGTAGTTGCGGGCATACCCGGGCTTCACTTTGACGATGTCGCCGAGCTGCCCCAGGTTGGGGAGCTTCTCCATCAGAATCACTTGCATGGCCCGCCTCCTCAGTGCAGATCAGTGTAAGGCATCAGCGCCAGGAAGCGTGCACGCTTGATGGCGACCGAAAGCTGGCGCTGGTAGTGCGACTTGGTGCCGGTGATGCGCGCCGGGATGATCCTGCCGTTCTCGTTGACAAAGTCCTTCAGCAGCTCGACGTCCTTGTAGTCGATCTGCTTGATGCCTTCCGCCGTGAAGCGGCAGAACTTGCGGCGCTTGAACAGCGGGCGGAAGTTGCGATCGGTTTCCTTGCGCTTGTCCTTGGACTTGCCTCCGAATCTGCTGCCACCGAATGCCATGATCGTTTCCTTTACTCGAACTCGAATTGATTGATATGCAGCACGATACGCGCGCTGAGCCGGCTGCGGCTGGCCAGGAAACCTTGCAGGCGCACCTTGCGCCCGGCCTGGACTGCATCCATGCGCTGGGCTATCTCCCCCACTGCCATCGCATCGACCTCGAAGCCTACCTGCCGGGACACGCCACCCTCAACCTGCGTTGACTCGTGCTTGACGATGAAAGCGAGGACCGGGACGCCAGCCGGAGTGTGGCGCAGCGCCTCGCGTCCGGTCACCTGACCGCTCAGTTGGACCTCGTTGTCATGCACCGGGCTGCGCGTCGCCCTGAGTAACAGGCTGAGACTCGGAGGCCTGCCGGGGCTGATCCCCGAACGCCGGCCGCGCCTTCTCCTGCCGCATCATGGGCGAGGGTTCCGTCACCGCGGCGCTCATGTTCACGGTCAGATGTCGCAGGACAGCGTCGTTGAAACGGAACGCGTGCTCCAGTTCGTCGAGGGTCTCCTGGTCGCATTCCACGTTCATCAGCACGTAGTGGGCTTTGTGCATCTTCTGAATGGGGTAAGACATCTGGCGCCGGCCCCAGTCTTCCAGCCGGTGGATCCGGCCGTTGCGGGTGGCGACCATCCCCTTGTAACGCTCGATCATGGCGGGCACTTGCTCGCTCTGATCGGGATGGACGATAAAAACGATCTCGTAATGCCGCATCGCATCTCCCTGTGGGTAGGCTCCCCGCGTGCGAAACGGTGGAGCAAGGTTTTGAGCCGCATGCCGGAGCCATGGTTCCGAAACCCAAATGGTTCCGAAACCCAATAGGCTGCGAAGCCCCGGAAAAGGCGCGGATTATAAGGATTTTTCGCGGTCGGGGCAACCGCTGCGCATCCGCCCCCGCACTGGCCTCGTATACATCGGCGAAGGCTGGAGGAGAAAGACTATGCGCCTGTCTGAGAGCTTGTCCATCGCCCTGGCATTGTTCGCGATCGCATGTGGTCCCGAGTCCGAGGCCGCTCGCATGCCGGAAAAATCCGGCAGCACAGCGGCTGCTGCAGGCAACTCGGCCGGCGCCATCGAGTGGCGGCCGTGGTCGGAGGACGCGTTCGCGCGGGCGAAGCGCGAGAAGCGCTTCATTTTGCTCGATCTAGAGGCGGTCTGGTGCCATTGGTGCCACGTGATGGACGAGACGACGTACCGCGACCCCACAGTGGCCGCGGCGATCAGTCGCCACTACATCGCGCTCAAGGTGGACCAGGACGCTCGTCCCGATCTGTCTCGCCGTTACGATGAATATGGCTGGCCAGCGACAGTGGTGTTCGCGGCCGACGGGACCGAGATCGTGAAGCGCCGCGGCTACATCCCGCCTGAGCGCATGGTCCGGCTGCTCGAGGCGATCGTGACCGACCCCAGCCCGATGAAGTATCTCGATCAAGCCAGCATCCGGTCCTACTCGGAAACGCCCCAACTGGCCGCGCCAGTCCGCAACGAGTTACGTCAGCGCTTCGTCCGCGGTCACGACTTCAAGCTCGGCGGCATGGAGCAGGAGCAGAAGTTCATGGACCGCGACACCGTCGAGTACGCGTTGATGGTCGGTCAAAAAGCGGACGCGCAGGCGCGGCGCATCGCACGACAGGACTTGGATGGTGCGTCGAACCTGATCGATCCGGTGTGGGGCGGCGCCTACCAGTATTCGACCGACGCCGACTGGCAACATCCGCACTTCGAGAAGTTGCTCTCGATACAAGCGGACTACCTCCGCACTTACGCGCTGGCGTACATGCTGCTCGGCGACCACGCGTATCTGAAGGCTGCCGTCGACATCCACCGTTACACCATCGGCTTCCTGTCCAGCCCTGAGGGCGCGTTCTATGTGAGCCAGGACGCCGACCTGGTGAGAGGTCAGCACAGCGGACACTATTTCGCGCTCGACGATCGCGGTAGGCGCAGGCTGGGCATCCCCGCCGTCGACCGGCACCTCTACGCCCGCGAGCAAGGCTGGATGGTGCAGGCCCTGGTCCAGCTCTATAGCGCGACCCTGGACCCGCTGTATCTGCGGCAAGCGCTCGCCGCGGCAGAGTGGAGCGTGCGCAATCGTTCTCTGAGCAGCGGCGGCTTCCGCCACGACGAGAACGACGCGGGCGGACCCTACTTGGAAGATTCAGTGGCGATGGGGCGGGGTATGCTGGCGTTGTACACAGTGACGGGCGATCGCGGATGGCTCACGCGCGCCGAGCAGACCGCGCGATTTGTTCGCGACACCTTCGCCCTCAAGGGCAAGGGCGGTTTTGCAACCGCGGCAGAGCGCGGTCAGGTGCTCGAACCCATGCCCCAGATCGACGAGAACCTGGCTGCTGCGCGCTTCTTCAATTTGCTCGCTCGCTATACAGGCGATGGAAGCTATCGTAAGGATGCGGAGCGGGCGATGCACTACCTCGTCACGCGCGATGTGGCGCTGCTGCGCCGGACCGAACCCGGGATTCTGATCGCGGACCTGGAGCTGGCCAGCGACCCGGTGCATCTCACGATCGTCGGACGGAAAGACGACCTTTCCGCGCAAGCGTTGTTCGACTCGGCGCTACGCTATCCCTCAGGCTATCGCCGAATCGAGTGGTGGGACCGGCGCGAAGGACCCTTGCCCAACTCCGACGTCCAGTATCCCGACTTACCCAAGGCAGCAGCGTTCGTGTGCACGAGCGGTGCGTGCTCCCTGCCTCAATTCGAGGGCGCACAGTTGCTTACGCTGGCGCGCAAGCTGGAGAGCGTCGAAGGAGAGGAGAAGTGAAGGGCGGGGCGCGAAGGGGCCCGCCCCGTGAGCGCCATTTCGCAGGTTTCGGTATTCTGCATAGCGCGCATAATGCAGCCGACACCAAAGCGATTACTCTCCGCCGTGGCCGAGTTCACGTTGTACTGTTTCGCGCAATCGGGCAATGCTTACAAGGCAGCCTTGATGCTGAACCTGTGCGGCGCCGACTGGGCGCCTCGGCACGTCGACTTTTTTCATGGCGAGACGCGAACTCCGGAGTATCGCGCCATCAACGAAATGGGCGAGGTACCGGTGCTGGAACACCGCGGAAAACGGTTCAGCCAATCGGGCGTGATTCTGGATTATCTGGCCCAGACATTTGAGCGCTTTGGCGGCGAAGACGAGGATACCAAGCGAGAGATTCTGCGCTGGCTTCTCTACGACAATCACAAGCTCACCAGCTACATCGCCACACTGCGCTATCTCTTGCTCTTTGCGAAGACCGGCGAGACACCGGTGACGGAGTTTCTCCGCGGACGCGTGAAGAGCGCGCTGACCCTGGTCAACCAGCATCTCATATCGAGGGCGTTCGCGCTCGGCGAAGCCGCCACCATTGCCGATATCTCGATGTGCGGTTATCTTTTCTGGCCGGACGAGTTCGGCGTCAGTTGGACGGAATACCCCGGTATCGGCCGATGGCTGGAGCGTATAGCGGCGCTCCCAGGTTGGGAGCACCCGTACAAGTTGATGCCCGGATACCCGCTCGAGCCATCGCCAAAGCCACGATGACAAGCCCGACGACGCCAAGCGTAGTACGCAAGTTGACCAACACCAAGGAATACGTCGAAGAAGTGTCTGCCGCCAGGATCTACGGCGGTGTGCATTACCGGACCTCCGCGACGGTCGCTCAGGAGATGGGCAGAAAAATCGCAGAGTTGACTCTGCGTGAGAGCATGCGGCCGTTGCGCTAGTGGCCGCGACTTCCCCTCGCTCGCACGTTAGTCGCGACGCGCCCTTTCCCGGCGCTCGGGCAGCGCTCGTGCTTTTGGTGCTGATCAACCTATTCAACTACATCGACCGGCAGGTACTGTCCGCCGTGGTCGGTCCGATCAAGGCCACGTTCTTCGGAGCAAACGGTGCGGGTGCGGGCGAGACGCTGACCGCGGTGATGAACTGGTTCCAGCACCGTCTCGGCTTCAAGCCCGAGGACGCGCTGATCGGTCTGCTCGGCACTGCATTCATGGTGGTCTACATGATCGGGGCGCCAGTGTTCGGGCGGCTGGCGGAGCGGACTTCGCGCTGGATTCTCGTGGGCATCGGCGTAGTTCTGTGGAGCCTGGCGAGCGGGGCATCGGGAATGGCCACCACATTCGTCGCGTTGCTGCTGACGCGCTGCCTCGTTGGCATCGGCGAAGCGGCCTACGGCCCGGTCGCGCCCGCCATCATCTCCGATCTCTATCCGGTGAGGATCCGCGGCCGCGTGCTGGCGCGCTTCTATGTCGCTATCCCGGTGGGCAGTGCGCTCGGGTACGTTCTGGGAGGATGGATCGCCAACTCGGGCATAGGCGGATGGGGCGAAGCCGTGCTCGGTGCCAAGGCCGAGAGTTGGCGCTGGGCGTTCTACCTCGTGGTGCCGCCAGGAATCCTGCTGGGTGTATGGAGCTTTTTCATGCGCGACCCGGCGCGCGGGCAGGCCGACCTCACCCACGCAGCACGCCCTGCCGCTGTGCGCTGGCGAGACTACCTGATTTTTTTGCGTACGCCTTCTTACGTGTTCTGCACGCTCGGCATGACCGCCATGACCTTCGCCATCGGCGGCATCGCGTTCTGGATGCCCTACTATCTCGAGACACGCCCCGGCGCGCCCGCCGCGTCGACCTTCATCTTCGGCGTTGTGACCGTCGTCGCCGGCCTGACCGCCACTCTGCTCGGCGGCTACCTCGGCGACCGGCTGCGTGGCCGCTTCCCCGGCTCCTATTTTCTCGTGTCCGGTGTGGCGATGCTGATTGGCTTTCCGGTGTTTCTCGCCGTGCTGGCGACACCGTTTCCGTGGATCTGGGTTTTGATTTTCCTGACGGTTTTCTGCCTGTTCTTCAGCACCGGTCCAACCAACACAATCCTTGCCAACGTCACCCACCCGTCGATGCGGGCGGCGGCGTTCGCGCTGAATATCCTCGTCATCCACGCGTTGGGCGATGTGATATCGCCCGTCATCATCGGCCTGCTCAGCGACTGGTTCCAGAACATGAGCAAAGCATTCGTCGTGGTGGGCGTCATGTTCGTGCTGTCCGGCGCATTGTGGCTTCTCGGAGCGCGCTTCCTCCAGCGCGACACCGATGGCAGTGCCCGACTCTGAATCGCCTCGGCAGCCCCACTCTGCACGGAGCGCCGCGCAGCCCTGAGATAGCGAGCATCTCCGGGCGCGCTGCGCTCCGCCCGAGCTACCGCACGAGTAGCCCTCTGAGCCGTGGCACGAACGATACGAAGCCTGACTCCGCCATCGTCAGCGCGCCGGCACCGGCGCCGGAACCGTGCCCGCCTTCTGCTGTGTTTTCGGCAGGAAGAGAATGATCAGCGCGCCCAGCAACGCGATGGCGGCCAGAGCATAGAAAGCTGCTTCCGTAGAGTTGGTCGCGGTTCGGAGGCGGCCGATCAGGTCCGGACCGAAGTGGCCGCCGAGATTGCCGACCGAGTTGATCCACGCGATCCCCGCCGCAGCAGCAGTGCCCGAAAGGAATGCCGTGGGCAGAGACCAGAATGTGACAACCCAGGACAGGATTCCGGAGGTCACCAGGGTCAGCGCAATGATCGAGGGCACCGGCGCCTTGCCGATCATCGCCAGTGCCAACAGGCCGATCATCGCAACCAGCAATCCGCCGGCTGCGTGCCAACGCCGCTCGCCCGTGCGGTCGGAGTGGCCTCCCCAGACGACCATCGAGACGGCCGCGACACCCCAGGGAATCATGCTGAGGAGTCCGACCTTCAGGAAATCCTTCTTGTCGATGCCCAGCTCCTGAATGATGGTCGGCATCCAGAAGTTCACTGCGTAGAAGCCCACCACACCGCAGAAGTAAACGGCAGCCAACGCCCAGACGCGGCCATCCCTGAAAGCATCAAGCAAGCTGTGACGCTTCCCGAGTTGCGTTTTGGATACGTCGTCATCGGCAAGACGACGCAGGACGAGATCGCGTTCCGCCTGAGTCAGCCATTTGCTTTGCTGCGGCCCATTGTCGAGCAACACGAATACCAGCGCTCCGATGATGACCGATGGTATGCCCTCCAGAAGGAACAGCCACTGCCACCCGCGCCAGCCATTCGCGCCGTCCATGAATTGCATGATTGCACCCGAAACCGGCGATCCGATAACGTTGGATATCGCGATAGCGGTCATGAACAAAGCCGTCATCTTGGCGCGACGCGACGCGGGAAACCAGTAGGTCAGATACAGGATGATGCCGGGAAAGAAACCGGCCTCGGCTGCGCCCAGCAAAAAGCGCAGGAAGTAGAAAGTGAACTGGGAGTCCGTGCAATTGAACCACTCCGCCACTGGTCCCCATGGGATCGCGCCGGTGAACAGGAACGCCGAGGAGATCACTCCCCAGGTGATCATGATCCGAGCGATCCATACGCGCGCGCCGACCTTCTCGAGTATGACGTTACTCGGCACCTCAAAGATGAAGTAACCGATGAAGAAGATCCCCGCGCCGAAACCGTAGACGGCATCGCTGAACTTCAGGTCTCCGGCCATCTGCAGCTTGGCGAAACCGACGTTGACTCGGTCCAGGAATGCGACGATGTAGCAGAGAAACAGGAACGGGATCAGGCGCCACGCGATCTTATCGTAGGTCGCCTTCTCGAACTCCGGGGAATGGGTCGCGGCGCTCAATTCAGTCTCCTCCCAAGTAGTTTTAATTGCGCTCAACGGGCGAAGTGGAACCCTGGCTGGAGCCCGTGGCGCCGGTATTGTAGGGGGTGGAGGGACGGTTGGCTAGCCGGCGACAGCGGTGGAACTTTCCGGGCGTTGAGGTACTTGTAGATTGCCGAATCCCGGCAGTGCTCGTCTTGTCGATCGCCCTCTACGCGCGATCGCCTTTCTTGCTCAGTCGGCGCTGCCGCGAACCTCGAACCTGATGGCATCCAACTGTGTGCCGTTCGCGTCATGCAGCGTCAGCAGCCATCTGCCGGGCTGCGGGCGCCACAGATCGCCATCGATCACCGGTTCGCCGTTGAGCCGCCACTGCAGGTTGGGCCCGCTGCCGGTCGCCTCGAATCGCACACGCTGGTGATCGAATGGGATGTCCGGATCCACCGCGATGATCTGGCCCTGTCCGGGGTAGACGATGACGGGATGCGTTTGCTCCGGGGCTTTCGCCGCGACTCGATCGACTGCGGTACCTGCTATGAACAACTCGTCGCGTGGCGCTTCCACCGGAGGATCGAAGGACACCTGTAGTGTCTCGATGCCCGGCGGCGGAGCGGGGGCGCCGGCGTCTGCGGGATGCAGACCGTTCATGATCTCGAGCCATAACGGTGCCGCGCCGCTCACGCCGGACACGTCCCACATCGGACTGCCGTCGAAGTTGCCGACCCACACGCCGACGGTGTAACGCCGCGAGGAACCGATGCACCAGTTGTCACGCATGCCCTTGCTGGTGCCGGTCTTGACGGCAGCCCAGAAGCGGCCGGCAAGCGGACTGGCCAGCCCGAACGTGATGCTCCGCGCCGCGCGGTCCGAAAGAATATCAACGACGATATAGCTGGCCGAGCGGTCCATCACATTCTGTCCCGTCGCTTTCGCCGCCTGAGTAAGCGTGAGCGGCGTCAGCACGCCGCCGTTGACGAGCGCGCGGTAAGCGTTGGTCAACTCCCACAGACTGACTTCCGCTGCCCCGAGTGCCAGCGAATAGCCGTAGTAGTCACCGTCGTGCGCTACGTGCTCGAAACCGAGCGCCCGCAGCCGGTCCACGAACAATTCGGGCCCGACCAAGGCGAGCGTGCGTACCGCCGGCACGTTGAGCGAACCGGACAGCGCCGTGCGCAGGCTGACCAGGCCCTTGAACTCCCGGTCGTAGTCCTGCGGCACGTACAATCCGCCCGGCGTCACGATATTGAGCGGAGAGTCTTCGAGCAGAGAGGCGGCAGTGAGGAGACGCTGCTCGATCGCCAATTCGTAGAGGAATGGCTTGAGCGTGGAACCAGCCTGACGTGCGGCCTTCACGCCGTCCACATAGCGTGCGGAGGACGAGTCGCCCGAGTTGCCGACGTAGACGAGGACTTCGCCGCCGGCGTTGTCCACCACCAACACCGCCGCATCGCTCACGTGCTGATCTTCGAGGCTCGCGAGCTGGCGGTTCACAGCGTCCAGCACAAACGCCTGCAGTCCGCCATCCAGCGTGGACTGCACCCGCCGCTCCTCGGCCGTGACCAGCATGCGCGCCACGTGCGGCGCCAATGCCACCGCGGGGCGCGGGTTGGACGCGCCCTCGAGCGCCTCGTGCGCGAGTGTGTCCAGACCCTCGCAGGGCTGCGGCGGCTGCATCGCACTGCCTAGAGCACATGCGCGCTTGGCTACGGCTTCTCCGGTTGCGTTGGGCCCGCGCAGCAGCACCGCCAGCAACAGGGATTCGCGCTCGTTGAGGCCGCTGGGCTGCTTGCCGAACAGCGCTCGCGACGCGGCACCCACCCCTTGCAGTTCACCGCGGAAGGTGGACAAATTGAGATAGGCCTCCAGGATCTGCCGCTTGGTCCAGGCCTTTTCCAGAGCATGCGCCGCGTTGATCTGGTCCCACTTCTGACCGAGCGTGCGATGTTCCTTACCGCGCTTGAGCTTGCCTTCCAGCATCGCCGCCACCTGCATGGACAGCGTACTCGCCCCGCGTGTCTTGGAAGAGAACAGACTGCTCCACGCCGCGTCGGAAAGCGCGAGCCAGTCCACGCCGCTATGATGGAAGAAGCGCTTGTCCTCGGCGCGGATGACCGCGTCGATCAGCGCCGGCGACACCTCCGTCAGCGGCACCCAGGCCAGCCGCCGTCCAAGCTGCTCTACGCGCAGCTCCTGGATCGGCTCGCCGTTGCGGTCGAGCAGGACACCTTCGGTGGAGACGTATTCGCGCTTGACTTTATCGTAGATGGGGACCGCGCTGAAGGACAGCGTGGGCGCAAGGAATGCCAGCAGCACAAACCCCGTGACTCGTGGCAGAAAATCACGGCTCTTCACGGCCCTACCATTACCCTGGCATTGGGCACCTCCCCGAACATCTCCGGGGAATACAACGCCTCCACCCGGGTCTCTGGCAGCAGGAATTCGCCGGGGTTGTTCAGGCGCAACGTGTATTCCAGCGTCCACTTTCCCTTGGGCACGAAGCGATAGTAGGCGCGAAAGGAGTCGAACTTGCGCTCTTCGTAAGCGGGCCAGACCCAACCCTGCTTCTTTTCTCCGCCCGCGAGGATCTGCGAGTCGCGCCCCAGACCCGTACCCAGGATCGCGGCGCCGGCGGGCACCGGGTCGTTGACCACCACCCAGCTCATGTCCGATTGAGCTTCCAGATCCAACCGCACGCGCATGACATCGCCCCGAGTCCACTGCCCTTTCGCCTTCTGCTCGACCGCAGACACCGTGCGCACGATGCGATACCCGGACGAAAGCGGCTCTTTGAGCGGGATCGCCGCCAGGCTCTGCACCGTCGCCCAAGGCTTCCCGGAGCCCTCCTGAACCAGGCTCAGGTTCGCTCGCCCCGTCGGCCAAGAGAACATCAGGTTGCCGCCGTCCGGATCAAGGCTCCAGTCCAGCGCGCCCTTTTGTTTGGCGAGCTCCGCTGCCGTCACGCCAGTCACCGGTTCGGCTTCGAACTTCACGCCGAAACGCTCCAGCGCGAGAACGCCCCAGGCGTTGGCCACTGTCGTGTTCCAATGCCCGCGTTGCTGTCGGCCCAGGCTGCCACGCACCAGCCGCGGCACGTCCTCGCGCCAGGTGTCCTGATCGAGCATGGACAACAGCACCCGGTTGGCGTTCACGTCGCCGGAGATCATCAGCCACCAGAGATAATCGGTGCGCTCGGTGGAGAACCCCATCGTCGTGCCTTGGAAGTTCAGGCGTGAACGCAGGATCTGTTCGGCCTGCGCCGCCTCCTCGTCGCTTCTGGAAAGGTCCGGGGCGCGCTTGAGCAGGTCGAACCAGTCGATCACCGCCGAGGTGGGCCACAAGTTCGGCTCGATCGCGATAGACGCCAGATCGCCGTCGCTGACTTTGCGGCCCCAGCGCGCGAGTGCTTGCAGCGCAGCCACTTTGCGCACAGAGAGATCCGCAGCTCGCCACTCAGGATCGCGCTGGACTTGCCCCTGTACGAAGCGCTCCAGCGCCGAAATCATCCGGCTGCGCGCGGACGCCGGCACATCCCATTGCGCTTCGCTGGCAACGCTCAGGATGTACGTCGTGAGCACATCGCTGCCATACGGCAGGATCGGGAAGTACTTCGCGAACCCGTCGCGATCCAGATACGACGGCAGCGCAGCCATCACCCCCGCCCAGCGCCCACTGTCGCGCAACGCGACGGCTTGAGACACCAGCTGCTCGAGGCACGTATAGGGATAGCGGCTCATGTATTCCTGCACGCCGCCGAGCTCTCCCGCCAGGCTCTTCAGCAGGCTTACGCGCACCCCGCCGCGCCCGCGGATTGCATCCGACGGAATCGCTACCGGCAGCTCGAATGAGCGATCCAGCTGCAGGATGGTGGCCTGGAACGTCCGCACCGGAACGGCTGCGATGACCTTCTGCGACACTTTCATGTTGTCGCTTGAAGCCGTGCCGTCGCCGCCCTTCGCCCGTGCGCTGACTTCCCAACGCAACGTGTCCGCGTTCACCGGCGTCTTCACGTCCCAGCCCACATCTTGCGACACACCAGGCGCAAGGCGAAGCGCGATGGGTTTCAGCTCGTCCACGGCGGTGCGCTTGCCTGCTGCCTCGGACGCGACCTTCGCATGCACCTCGACTTCGAGGGGCGCCTCCGCAGCATTGCGTACGGTGAAACCGGCGTGGAACGCATCCTGCTCACGCACCAGCGGCGGCAGCCCGGAAAACAACATCAGATCCTGAGTGGAGCGGATCGAGCTCTCGCCGGTGCCGAACAGGCCAGCCTCGCCGTTGGCCACTGCCACGATGCGGAACGAAGTGAGCGAGTCGTTCAGCGGCACCTCGACGGTGGCGCGGCCCTGCTCGTCGAGCCTCACGCGCGCCTTCCAGAACAGCAGGGTGTCGAACAGCTCGCGTGCAGTATGTCTCCCGCCACCGCCCCCCGCCGCGCGCGCCTTCCGTCCGTAATGCCGCTTGCCCACCACTTGCATGGAAGCCGTGGCCGTATCGACCTCGATCCCGCGCCGCTGCATCATGGTGCTGAGCAGCTTCCAGCTCTCGTTCGGCGCCAGCTCCAACAGCCCTTCGTCGACCGCGACCAGCGCGACCTCCGAATCCTTCGGCGCCGGTGTACCGTCGAGCGCCCGTTTGACTTCCACCGTTACCTGGGCTTTGTCGCGAACGCGGTAGACGGCCCGATCCGTGCTCACCCTCACGTCGAACTCATGTGCGCGCCAGCCCACATTGATTTCCGACACGCCCATCTTGAACGTGGGTTTCCCCAGGTCCACCAATGCCGTCGGCTGTACGTCGGCCACCCGCCCGCGCACCGCGAGCACCGATACGAAAATGTTCGGCGCATAGTTGCCGCGGACCGGCACCTCCACCACCGGCGCAGTACCCGACAGCTCGGTGACGAAGGCATCCATCACACCCTCGCGCTCGATGGTGACCAAGGCAGTGGCCTTGCGAAACGGCATGCGCACCTGGAATACGGCCTGGTCGCCCGGCTCGTAGTGCTTTTTTTCCGGGAGAACGTCCATGCGGTCGTCATTGGACGCTTCGAACCACCACTCGCCTCCGCCTGCCACCCAGACCGAGCTGTTGGCGAACGCCGCGTTCCCCGCCGCGTCCACCGCGCTGGCCTGGACGGAAATCTCGCCCGACACGGGCGAGGCGAACTCGCAGAACACGCGGCCCTTGTCGTCGCTTTCGCCCTCACACGCGCGCGCGAGGCGCTTGACCTCGGTTCCGCTCTGATAAGCGTAGAAGCCGCCCAGCAGCCGCTTGCGGTGCGAGAACGTGCTGCGCTCGAACAAGTCGAGCTTGACGCTCACGCCCGGCTTTGGTTTGCCGGTCAAGTCGAGGACCAGCGCCTGATATTTGATCTTGTCCTTGGACAGCGCCCAGGAGTCGGGCTTGAGGCCCAGCACGATTTGCGATGGCCAGACCGGAATACGAGTCGAGGAGGTCAGCACTTCGCCGTTGGGATCGCTGTATTCCAGCTCGGCGACGATCTCCTGCGGCGCGTCCTGCCTCGGAATACCGGTGATGCCAGCCTGGCCGCCGCCCGCGTCATCCAGCGTGAGCGAGACACTCTTGAGCGGCCGCGTCTGGCCGCTCACCGCGCCGGCATCGAGCGGCGCTTCTTCGTCCTCGTCCGCGAGCGCGTAGTCACCGCGGTGCCAGCGATAGCGTCGATCGTCCTGCAGGCCTTCCTTCACTGCCCCATTGGCGAAAGCGAACCCGTCGTAGGCCGGGAACCTCACCGCGCGCGGCTGCACCACGCTGCGCAGCTTGACGGGCAGGAAGCTCGCGCCACCGCCCGCCAGGTAGTTAACCTGCACACCAACTTCCACGCTGTCGGCGTTGACGAGCGGCTGCACGGGAGGGTCGATCGCAGCGCGCATGAGCGGGATGCGGAACTCCTCGACGCGGAAGCTGCCCGCCACCCGCCGTCGCTTGCCGCCTTCGGTGGCGCCGAGGTTATCTTCCACGATCACACGGTAGGTACCGGTCTTGGCTTCCTTGGGGACGTCCCAGGTCGACTCGGCGCTGTCCTTCGCGTCCCATTTCACGGGAACCTCGTACTTCTGCTCGCTGCCGGCGTGCTCGATGACGATCCGCGCCGGCAGTGCATCCCAGGGTACCAGCCGGAATCCGGCACGCACGTGCTGCCGATAAAAGTGTTTCATGTGCACACTCTCGCCCGCGCGCACGAGCGTGCGATCGAACACCGTAGTCGCGATGTACGGCCCGTCGTAGCCCGGTTGCGGCAGGTTGAAGCGCCAGCGCGAGATGCCTTCGTTCCAGTCGGAGAGCACGAAGCTCACGTCGGCAGCGTGGCGTGCGAACACCATGTATTGCCTGTCGTAGTCGTTGAAGCAGCCAGGCAGCTGGCGACGCTCCGGCAGCTCCTTGCTGATGCGGGCGATGCCGCGCGCATCGGTGACCCCTTTCCAATGCTCCTTGGCATCGCAGTCCTGCACTGACACCTGCGCCTTCGCCACCGGCATCCCCGTATCCAGCGCAGTAACCCACACCAGCGAAGATTCTCGACCCTGCTTGAAGTGCACGGAGAGATTGGTCACCAACGCCGTGGCCGACACGTGATAGACCGGCTTGCTCTTATCGCGCGAGTTGGCACCGGTGAGCAGAGCCTCGCCCAGTTTCGGACTAGCCAGCTCCACGACGTAGAACCCCGCCTGCTTGAGCGGGATCCCGACAACCTCGAACGCCCGCGGCCCGTTGGGCTTGGGCACCTTGATCGACTGCGTCTTGTCCGACTCCCCGAAGATCGATCGCGCCGCCGCGTAGCTCACTGAAGGGCGCGCATCACCCTCGGACGGTTCCCACTCGACCTGCTGCGAATCGTTCACGCGCTTCATCCAAACGATCACCGTGCGGGCGTCTGCGTCGCCCACGCGCAGCAAATTTCCCGGCACGCGCTTGACCGAGCTCCATTGACGGCCGCCCACTGCCGCCTCGAGATTGCGCAACGTTACCGGAAGCGCCGGTTCGGCATTGAGCTCGATGATGCCGAACCTGGCTGGGAATTTGGCCAGCGGCGGCGCTACATCGGTCTTGACGGTGAGCGGGAAGCGCTTCTGGTTGGTAAGGCGGCGGCCGGCGTCATCGCGCAAGTCGACCGGGATTTCGAGCTTGAACTGCGCTTGCTCGGGAAACGGCCCTGGGAACGAGACTTCATCCACCCACTCGCCCCCCTGCTTGGAATCGGGCAGCGTCGGTTTGTATACCGTGCCGTTCTCAGCTCGAAGCCGCATCTTCGCGCCGTTGGACCGCGCGATCGGCGCCGAGAAACCCAGGCGCATGGGGAGGAACGGCAGGCAGTCGGCGTCGCGATTCACGCGCCCGCAGGAGAACTTGGCTGTGAACGCCGGACGGACCCTGAACTCCAGCACCTGATCCTGGCTGGTAGGGACGCCAGTGCTCGACTCGATCCCCTGCCCCCAGACCAGCCGCAGCTCGGCGTCGCTGGGCAAATGCCGTGCGCAGCGCAGAGCAACGATCGGGAACTTCGTCTCGTCGGCTGACTTGAGCTGTTCCGCGCGCGTTCCGCGCAGCAGGTCGCGCTCCGCGATCGCAGCCATCCGGCCGTTCTTGAACAGCGCGACCAGGTAGCGGTCGACGAAATCCTTGCGCCCGTCGAGCACCTGCAACCGCTCTTCACCGGTGACCAGCTTGACAGGGATCTTCTCGGTGACGCTCTTGACGTCGCAGTAAGCATGCTGAACCACAGACTCGAGCCGGGCGGGCGCATCCAGGCCGAGGATAAAGATCTGCTCTTCGTCCGCCAGCTCGTAGCGGTAAGGCAAGTACTCGATCACTGCCGGTCCGCCGGTGGAGAAGGAAAACGCCGCAGGCTCTACGGATTCGCCGTCGCTGGTCCTCAAGTCGCGCTTGATCTTGAAGCTGCAGCGCACGCCAGCCGGGAGATCGCGCTCGAAGTCGAACACCCAGTTCTTCTGGTCCGCCCAGCGCGCGCTGCCTTTCTCCGGACAGTCGATGTCGAAAGGTTCGGCCACACGAGGATCGCCGAAAGCGACCATGGCCTCGGAGAAGCGCGCGCTGACCTGCCGCACCCCCTTCACTTCGCCCTGCGGCGAAAAAACTTCCACCCTGGCCGCGAAGCCGTGCGCGGAAGAGAAAAGCAGCGCAAGGGCGAGACCGCGTAGCGTGACTGTCATCCGACTCCCCCTCCGTGCCGCAGCGCCCGGCATTCCAGGCGCGCTAGTTTAACAAGGCGGTGGCGGGGCATGGAACCTGAGGTCGACAAGGCAGGGAGCGGCGGCGGCAAGTCGACCGTCTTCCCGGGGGGCGGGCGGAAATCCAGTCAGGCAGGGCCTAGATCAACGAAACGGCAGGGCGACCGCGGCGCTCGCTGGATAGCTTGCAGAGCACTGACGTTGTCTGCGATACGGCAAAGTCATTGGATTGCGGCTTGCGCCGGAATAACGACGCCCGGCTTGACCGCACAACTACGGCTTCCCGAGTTTCCCGCACACGAAGTCGAGCGTGGCTTCGCCGTGCGTGTTCGGCCGCACGTCCTCCCACATGCGCTTTTTCATGCGGCCGGAGGACCAGACGACGTCATCGTCGGGTCCGATCATGTCGATCTGGACGACGCGATTGATGCGCCTTGCGCAGTCGAGCTCGATCACGCCCAGTGTTTGCTTGAACACTCTGCGTGTACCGCCCAGGTCCTCCGTCAGCGTCTGTGTATAGACGCCCTTCTTGAGCACGCGTACGGTGTCGGCCTCGACTTCGATCGAGGAGGGATCCACGTAGTAGGTAGCCTCGGTGTCCGCGCCGATCTCGACCCACTCCGCGGCGCCGGCGGTGGCGGCGAGGAGGACCATAGTCATTGCGAGTGTTGTTTTCATTCTGTCCTTGCGCTCTCTCCCCCTCACCCTGCCCTCTCCCGCCAGGGAACAGGGACCCCGCTCACTGCTGTTGCTCCCCGCCTTGCGGACTGCCTGGAGGCAGAACGCCTTCGCGATCGGGCGCGCGGCGCAGATCGAGGGTAAATGGGAACTCGGCGCTCGGGCGCTCTGCGGCGTACTCCATGGCACCGGGCGTGTGGCCATGCGGCGCGAAGCGCGCCATGCGGCGCGCCTCGGCCTCGTTGGCGTTGACGGGAAAGCGCTCGTAGCTGCGCCCTCCAGGATGAACCACGTGGTAGGTGCAGCCGCCGATCGACCGGCCGCTCCAACGGTCGAGGATATCGAGCACCAGCGGCGAATGCACCGGGATGGTCGGATGCAGCGCCGAGGGGGGCTGCCAGGCACGGTAGCGCACGCCAGCGACATATTCTCCGTGCGTACCCGTCGGCGACAGCGGAACTGGCCGCCCATTGCAGGTGACCGCATAACGCTCGCCGGTCATGTGTCTGACCTTGACTTGCAGGCGCTCCACCGATGAGTCCACGTAGCGGGAAGTGGCGCCCGCCTGTGCCTCCTCGCCGAGGACGTGCCAGGGTTCGAGCGCCTGGCGCAGTTCCAGCTCGATGCTCTGGTACGCAACGGTGCCGTAGCGCGGGAAACGGAATTCGAAGAACGGTGTGAACCACTCGAAGCGCAGCGCATAGTCCGCGCCCTGCAGGTCGAGCACGACATCGCGCATGTCCTGCGCGACGAAGTGCGGCAACATGAAGCGGTCGTGCAGGCTGGTGCCCCAGGGGATCAGACGCCCTGCGTAAGGCTGCGCCCAGAAGCGCGCGATGAGCGCACGCAGCAGAAGCATCTGCACGCAGCTCATCTGGAAATGCGGCGGCATCTCGAAGGCACGGAACTCGAGAAGCCCGAGCCGTCCTGTCGCCGTATCCGGCGAATAGAGCTTGTCGATCGAGAACTCGGCCCGGTGCGTATTGCCGGTCAGGTCCACCAGCAGATTGCGCAGCAAGCGGTCGACGAGCCACGGCGTCAGCGTCTCTTCGCCCGTTTTGTTGCGGCGATCCATCTCCCGGAATGCGATGTCCAGCTCGTACAGGCTGTCGTCGCGTGCCTCGTCCACGCGCGGAGCCTGGCTGGTGGGACCGATAAACATGCCGGAGAACAAATACGATAGCGCGGGGTGGTTCTGCCAATAGGCGATCAAGCTGCGCAGCAGATCCGGCCGGCGGAGCAGCGGGCTGTCGGCCGGCGTCGGCCCGCCGACTGTCACGTGGTTGCCGCCGCCGGTACCGGTGTGGCGCCCATCCAGCATGAACTTCTCCGTGCCGAGCCGAGCCAGGCGCGCCTCCTCATACAAGACGCGCGTGTTTCCAACCACCTCCTCCCAGCTACGGGCAGGATGGATATTGACCTCGATCACACCGGGGTCCGGCGTGATGCCGAAGCGTTTCAACCGCGGGTCGGGCGGCGGCAGATAGCCTTCCAGGATCAGCGGCATGAACGTCTCTCGCGCCGCCTCCTCCACGACGTAGATCAGGGATAGAAATTCCTCTACCGACGGCACCGGCGGCAGGAAAACGTGCAGAACGCCGCCACGCACTTGGACGCAGAGCGCCGTACGGACGATTCTGCGCGAGGGCACCCCGGTTCGCGTGGGCACCACCACTGGAGCCTCCGGCTCGGCAACCTCGATCGCGTCGACCGCAGTCAGATCGAGCGGGGCGCGCTCCTCGAAGGGATCGGGCGGCAACGGCTCATCTTTGTCCGCCGCCGCCACCACCGGCAGCGAGTCGAGCGGCAGCCGGAAGCCCATCGCCGAGTCGCCGGGAATCAGATAAAGGTGCTCGCGACGCAGGGGCCACAGGCTGCTGCGCCATCGGCGTCCGGTCGCTGTGGCGCCTGCGGGTTCGAGCGGTAGTACGAAGCCCACGGGCAGAGTCATCTCGCCCTGGAGCAGGTGCGCCAGACGAGAACGCTCGGCCGGGTCGGCCAGATTGCGTTGCAATGGATCAAAGTTGACCGGGACATCCTGCTCTTTTCGCAACACATCCCATACGTCTTCGTAGGCCGCAATGACGTAGTCGCGGTGCAGGCCGAGCCGCGCGGCCAGCACCCGCATAAAGGCCTGAGCGTCGGTGTGCTTGTGTCCGTAGTCTCTACCGTCGTCGGCCAGCAGCTTGGCATCGCGCCACAGCGGGAAGCCGTCGGTGCGCCACAGGCAAGTCAGAGCCCAGCGCGGTAGCGGCTCGCCTGGATACCACTTGCCCTGACCGTAGTGCAGCAGGCCGCCGGGCCCGAATCTCTGCTTGAGCCGGGTCAGGAGCTGGCCCGCGAGCTTGCGCTTGTCCTCGCCCAGGGCGGCGTAGTTCCATTCCAACCCGTCCATATCGTCGACGGAGACGAAAGTAGGTTCCCCGCCCATCGTGAGCCGCACGTCGTGGCGTGCGAGTTCCTCCTCCACTTCCCGTCCCAGCGTTTCGATCTCGTTCCAGTGGACCGCCGTGTAAGGCTTCGTCACGCGCGGGTCCTCGTGGATGCGCATGACTTTCATCTCGAAACCGAAGGTGGTCTGGCATACGTCGGTGAAGCCGAAGATGGGCGCGGCGCTGGCGGGCACTGCGGTGCAGGCAAGCGGGATGTGACCCTCGCCCGCCAGCAGTCCCGACGTCGCGTCCATGCCCACCCACCCGGCGCCGGGGAGATAGGCTTCCGCCCAGGCGTGCAGATCGGTGAAGTCCTGGGCCGGACCAGCCGGACCCTCCAGCGGCTTCACGTCAGCGGTTAACTGAATCAGATAACCCGAGACGAAGCGCGCGGCGAAGCCGAGGTGGCGGAGGATCTGCACCAGGAGCCAGCCGCTGTCGCGGCATGACCCCTTGCGCAGCCCGAGCGTGTCCTCGGGTTGATAGACACCCGGCTCGAGGCGCACGATGTACTGAATGTCCCGCGCCAGCCTCCGGTTCAAGTCCACCAGCAGATTCACGGTGTTGGTGGGTCCGGCGCTCATCAGGTCGGCCTTCGCGCGTTCGATCCACTGCATCAGCAGCGGCCCCGCCGGTTCCGCCTCGCGGAACGGAGCCAGCTCTCGCGTCAGGGCCTCTGAATAGGCGAACGGATAATCCTTGGCGTAGTCCTCGATGAAGAAGTCGAACGGGTCGATCACCGTCATGTCGGCCACGAGGTCGACCTCGACGACCAGCTCACGCGATTTCTCGGGGAACACGAAGCGGGCCAGCCAGTTGCCGTAGCCGTCCTGCTGCCAATTCACGAAGTGCTTGGCCGGCTGCACCGTGAGCGAATAGGACAGGATCGGTGTGCGGCAGTGGGACGACGGCCGCAGGCGAACCTCGTGGGGGCTCAAGCCGACCGCGCGGTCGAAGCTATACGTCGTCTTGTGATGCAGTGCTACCTGGATGGTCATGGGTTTGGAGTGGACTCAACCACGGGCTCCCAGCGAAAAGTAGGCGCTCGGACTCCGGGGCGTCCGTCCTATTCGACGGTGATCAGAGCCCGCCCTAGATTCGATCCAAGCAACCTGCTTGCGGGCTCAGTCATCCCATCCAGTCGGGGTTGGGCAGCTCGCCGAACACACGGCGCAGACCCGATCCCCAGCCTTGCCGCAGCATATTGAAGTAGGGGTTGCCCTCCTCGATGCGTTTCTGCAATCCAACGCGCAGCGCGTCGCGCGGATACCAGAGCATGTCGAGCGGCAGGCCGACCGAGATATTGCTGCGGATCGTTGAGTCGAAGGAGACGAGCACGCATTTGGCGGCATCTGCCGGGTGTGTAGCTGTAGTGATGACCCGATCGAGCACCGGCTTGCCGTATTTGCTCTCGCCCAGCTGGAAGTAGATCGTGTCGTAAGTCGCCTCGATGAAGTTGCCTTGGGGATAGATATGGAACAGGCGCTGATCTTCGCCCCGGATCTGCCCGCCGAGAATCATGGAGGCGCTGGCCTCGACGCTGCCTTGCGCGAGGAACGGACCGTCGCGCCGCTGCACCTCGCGCAGCGCGTCGCCCACCATGCAGGCCACGTCGTAGAGGCTGCCCGCGTTCCAGATCGTGGCTACCCCCTGATCGGCGTTGCGGTGCTTATCGAGGATATTGATGACGCTCTGAGTGACCGAGAGATTGCCCGAGCTCAGCAGCACCATCACGCGGTCGTCACTCTGCTCGAACACCTTCGTCATGGAGAAGGTCGCAATGTGGTCGACTTCCGCATTGGTACGCGAATCGGAACAAGACAGCATCGCTGAGTCGAGCCGGGACGGTACGCAAGAAGTCATGACGGGCTGAACTCGAAACGACCGTTACATCCTCCATGTTGACCCGCCTCACA
>JACXTT010004251.1_pt1 | contig 21351 bp, 16 predicted proteins | sample 9270951 | NCBI WGS metagenome assembly JACXTT01 (sample SAMN15532306, study PRJNA645909) | rock metagenome | isolation source: weathered quartz diorite | place: Puerto Rico | collected 2017-06-21
CAGTGCGCAAAGCTTTCCATGAGGCTGCACGCGAGCGCTGAGGCCGCCGGGTTAGTAGTCAGGAGCAGTTCGCCGGACCGATTGCGTCAGGGACGACGAACCGCCGGTCCCAGAAATTCCCCGCTGCGGGTGACTGCCCCGGCGTGTTCCAGTTCACTCACCAACGCTTCTGCCAGCGCCGAAGGCGCAAGTCCTAGATATGCTCGGTTATGTTCCCGGTACACGGGGACGCTGTCGGGGTATCCAGAGAGCTTACTCAGGGGCAGTTGACGACCACCCGCTGGTAGCAGCGGTCCAGCGCTGCGGAAATACCTGTAAAGGGCTGACCGTGCCCTGGAATGACTACGGCGACGTCGAGCGCTGCGATTCGATCCAGGGGGTCTCGCGCAGTTGCCAGCGTCCCTGGCTGGTCGGGCGAGCACCACGCCGAACCCGTTTTCCCACAGGGTGTCACCCGATATCAACAACTGCTCTGCCTCGCAATAGAACACCATCGCGCCCATGTCGTGCCCGGGGGCAGCGATGGCGTCCCAGGACAATCCACCCCAACCGTAGCGTCTGCCCCCCACAAGCTCTTCATCCACAGCGAATCGCTCTGCGTGCTGGTCGGCGTAGTCCAACCAAAGTGCGCGCGTGTCCCACTCTCGAATCAGCCTGCCTTCGCTCTTGGGTACAGCGACAGGACGGCCGTAGGCTCGCGCCAGCACCGCGTTACCGCCCATGTAGTCGCTGTGACAGTGGGTGTTGATCACGAGCTGCAACGCCTTATCACCGAGATATTCTGGTTGGCGCAGGAGCGCAAGCGTCTCGTGTGCACGAGACGAATAGCCGGTGTCTATGACCACGTTGCAGTCCGGTTCCCGCAGAACGACGCTGTTGGCGTTTAGCCAGTCGCGCACGATCACGCGCACCGTGATCGGCAGAGGCGGGAGTTGAAAGGGACGGGCCTGTTCCGTCGCTGGGCCGGCGCGTATCCAAGCCTTTCAAACGATGCTATTGTTTGAGCGTAGGTTGCTGCTGAGATGCGGGCGGCGGCGTCGAGGACTGGCCTGGGATGATCAGGGGTGCTGGTGTTTCCTCAATCACCTTGACGTCTTTGACGAAGTGACCGGTGTCGCCGAAGCACGAAGTAATGAGACCAACGTGCTCCTCATAGTCGATGGCGACGCGCTTACCCATCACCGCCTTGATCTTCTCTGCCACGGAATCGTCGCGCACTGTGAACAGAAATTTCTCGGGTATCGAGCCGGGCATGGTGACCATGGCCATCTCGCCTTCCCAGGTCTTGCAGACGTAGCCCTTCTCGGACAGCTTTTGCACCCATCCCGCACGTTCGCCGCGCGAGTAACTCCAGCTGAGCATCAGCCAGATGTAAGCCGCGAACGACAACACTGCCACGATTGCGATCAGGCTCAGCCATGCAACGAGGCCAAGCCCCCGCTGCTTGTTTCTTGTGGAGGCCATAGGGCGACACTCCCCTTTGATTGCGCGTACGGGCAGCGCCCGCGTGCGCTGAATTATACGGACCGGGCGGTCCGCGGAGGGTATGACGGTCGCCAACGGCGCCCAAACTCGTCCAGGCTCATGCAGACGTCGATGGCGGACCCGCTGGCCACGTCTGGCCTTTCAGACAGCTGCCCGCTGATGCTAATCTTACGTGACAGCGGGACCAGCGGGTAGCTTGCCTGCGGCGCGCTGTCCATTGTTAGCTATGCCCGCGCTCATTCCCCCTTCGCCGCCGGACCGAACTGCAGGTTGGGGCACTATCCGCACGCTGCTGCCCTATCTGTGGGAGTTCAAGGGTCGCGTCATCCTGGCGCTGTTGTTCCTGGTCACAGCCAAGGTCGCCAATGTCGGCGTACCGTTGGTCATGAAGGAGGTTGTCGACAGTCTCGACGCGAAGACCGCGGTGATCGTGTTGCCGCTGGCTCTACTTTTTCTCTACGGTGTACTGCGCGCGTCGAACACTATGTTCGCCGAACTGCGCGACATCGTTTTCGTGCGCGTCGCGAGGCGCGCAATCCGCCGTGTTGCGCTTCAGGTCTTTCGCCACCTACACTCGCTGTCGCTTCGCTTTCACCTGGAGCGACAGACAGGCGGGGTGTCGCGCGATATCGACAGAGGGACGCGTGGCATTTCCACGTTGTTGTCATATTTGCTGTTCTCGATCATTCCCGTGATCCTCGAGTTCAGCCTGGTGGCGGCGGTACTGCTGTCCAAGTTTGACTGGCGGTTTGCGGCCATTACCTTTGCGGCTGTAGCGATGTACCTAGGGTTCACTTTCACCGTCACCGAATGGCGAATGGAGATCCGGCGCCGAGCGAACGAGCTGGATTCCAAGGCCAACTCGCGGGCTATCGACAGCCTGCTCAACTACGAGACAGTCAAGTACTTCAACAATGAGGAGTTCGAGGCGCGCCGCTACGACGAGAGTCTGAGGAAATACGAGACGGCAGAGGTCAAGAACGAGGCTTCGCTCGGCGTGCTCAACATCGGGCAGAGTGCGATCATCGCCCTTGCGGTCACGCTGCTCATGGTTCTGGCGGCGCAAGGGGTGGTGAGCAAGCGTCTTACGCTGGGCGATCTGGTATTGGTCAACGGGCTACTGATTCAACTATACATCCCTCTGAACTTCCTGGGCATGGTTTACCGTGAGATCAAACAGTCGCTCACCGACCTGGGCAAGATGTTCCGTCTGTTGAAGGAGAGCAAGGAGGTAGAAGACAAGCCTGGTGCCGCCGGTTTGCAGGCGGGCGATGCGCCGGTGTGTTTCGAGCGCGTCAGCTTCAGCTACGAGGCGCGACGGCAGATTCTGCACGACGTGAGCTTCGAGATTCCAGCCGGCAAGACGGTAGCGGTCGTCGGTCACAGTGGTTCGGGCAAGTCGACGCTGTCCCGATTGCTGTTCCGCTTCTACGACGTCAGCAGCGGGCGTATCACCATCAACGGCCAGGACATCCGGGACGTCACGCAGGCCAGCCTGCGGGTAAGCCTCGGGATCGTTCCTCAGGACACAGTCCTGTTCAACGATACCGTGTTCTACAATATCCACTACGGTCGGCCAGACGCGGCGCGAGAGGAGGTCATCGAGGCGGCGCGCGCCGCGCACATCCACGACTTCATCGAAAGTCTGCCCGAAGGCTACAACGCGATGGTCGGCGAGCGTGGGCTGAAGCTGTCGGGCGGAGAAAAACAGCGTGTGGCAATAGCTCGCGCGATCCTTAAGAATCCACGGATTTTCGTATTCGACGAAGCCACTTCGGCGTTGGACTCACGTTCCGAAAAGGCGATCCAAGCCGAGTTGGAGCGTATCGCCGAAGAGCGTACAACGTTGGTCATCGCGCACCGCCTCTCGACGATCGTCGACGCCGACGAGATCCTGGTCATGGACCATGGCCGCATCGCTGAGCGCGGTACCCATCGCGTCCTGCTGGAGCGTGGGGGCGCTTACGCCCAGATGTGGGCGTTGCAGCAGCGCGAAAAAGAGCAAGGCCACGAGGAGATGCGGCTATCCTCGCGCGAGGCGGAGGTCGCTTCGGCCCAAGCCCGATGACAGCCCCGAGACCGCGCGCTCTCAAGGCTTAGTCCATCGCATCCATGGAGAGCACGGCAGCGGCTCAGGGTGCTGGTAGCCGTAGCGGTCGAAAGCACCATCGCGCCAGGCTGGCGTGGTGGAACGCCCAGGTCGTTATGCTTTGTCGGGGAAGACAACACTGACGCGCGTGCCTCGGCCGGACGTCCCCGCCTCCACGCGCATCTCGGCGCCGTGGGTGACTGCGATCTCGCGGACGATGGCGAGCCCCAGGCCGTTGCCTGAAGTCTGCAACCCGGTGCTGCCGCGCTTGAAGCGCTCGAGCACCTCGTCGCGTTCGTCTTCGGGAATGCCCGGACCATTATCCTCAACGCTGAGTTCGATCCCACTGGTACTTCGCTGCACCCGCACAGTGACCTCTCCTTTGCTCGGGGTATAGCGCACGGCGTTGTCGAGCAGGTTGCCTAGCAGTTCCTCGAGCAGCAGGCGGTCGCCAAACCTTTTGGCCGGCTCGTTATTGCCCTCGAAGCCGAGATCGATGCCACGCGCGAGAGCTGGCGGTACCCAGCGCGCGGTCGTGTCACGCGCCAGTTCGTTGAGGTCCAACGGTTCCGCCTGCAGGGGTCGGCCGCTGCGCGGCTCCAGTCGGGCTAGCGAAAGAAGTTGGCTTACCAGGCGGGCAGCGCGGCCGGCCGCTTGGTGTAGCTGCTCGAGCGAACGGCGCACGGCCTCCGGCTCGCTCTCGCGCAGCGCCAACTCAGCCTGGGTGTCCAGGCCGGCGAGAGGCGTGCGCAGCTGATGAGCTGCATTGGCCACAAACCGGCGATGGGCAGCCAGCGCGCTGTCCAGCCGGGCCAACAGCGCATTGATCGCGTCAACCAACGGGCGCACCTCACGCGGGACCCGGTGAGCCTCCAACGAACTCAGGTCTCGGTCGGAGCGGCGTCCGACCTCGACCCGCAATCGGTCAAGTGGCGCCAGGCCGCGGCCCACGCCGTACCACACCCCCACCGCAGCAAGCGCGACCAATAGTCCCTCCGGTACCAGCGTGGCGAACAAGATCTCGCGCGCAATGGAGCGCCGTGCATCGGTGGATTCTGCCGCAGCGACGAGCACGGCTTCGCGCGCACCGGTAACCAGCACCAGTGACGCGGCTACCCGCACCGTGGTGTTTCCGAGTTGCGCCTCATAATATTGAGTCCTGCCCGGTACGAGGAACGCGGGCGCGGGCAACGAAGGGTCGCCGGCGATGTGCTTCCCCGATGCGGTGGCCACACGATAGTAGACGCGGTCCTCTTCGTTCCACTCCAGGATCTGGATCGCCGCTCGGGGTAGATTGATGGCGGGCTGGCCATCAACCGCCGTCATCTGTCGTTCGATGTCGCGGATGGAAGCGTGCAGCGAACGGTCGTAGGCCAACGTCGTGAAGTGGACCGCGAGCAGGTAGGCCAGCCCCGAGCTTCCCAGCGACCACAGCACCAAAGGTGCGAGGAGCCACGCCAGCAGCCGCTGGCGCAGCGACCAAACCTGGCTGCGCCACTTCACGCGGAGAGCCTAACTCGGTTCTCCGCGCGCCCCTCGGGCTCAGGCATGGCTTGGCTTCTCTACTAGGTAGCCGAGTCCCCGAATGGTACGGATCGCCACGCCGGCCGGTTCGATTTTCCGACGCAGGCGATGGACGAAGACTTCGATAGCGTTAGGTCCGACTTCGTCGCTCACGCCGTAGAGGCGGTCGGCCAACTGGTCCTTGCTCACCACTCTACCGGTGCTGAGCAGCAACGCTTCCAGCAACGCGACTTCGCGTGCCGACAGGTCAAGGGCGTGTCCGTCGACGAAGGCGCGTCGTGCTGTAGTGTCAAGGGTCAGCGCTCCGTGCGTGATACGCGCCGCGCTGGCGGACTGGGCGCGCCGCACAAGCGCGCGCACGCGCGCTTCCAACTCAGCGAGATTAAAGGGTTTTACCAGATAGTCGTCGGCGCCTAGGTCCAGTCCGGCGACCCGGTCTTCCACTGCGTCGCGCGCGGTCAGGATCAGGACCGGCGCGGAGGAAGCGCGGCGGCGCAGGCGTCGCAGGACCTCCAACCCGTCGAGCCCTGGCAGGCCCAGATCAAGCACGACCAAATCGAAACTATGCACAGACAGGAGATCGTCGGCGAGCTTCCCGTCCTGCGCGATGTCCACCGCGTAACCGGCGTTGCGTAGCGAACGGCTCAGGCCGTCGCGTAGCACCGGATCGTCTTCCACCACCAGGATGCGCATAGGTCTCGTCTCCGCAATCAGGTAAGGCTGGCGTAAGTACACGCCGCTAAGCTGTCTCCCTCATCGGAGTCCCCTCTCCGACAGGCCGACGCCCCCTCGTCGGCCTTTTTTTCGCGCGCGCTCCCCTCAACGCGCGGGGGCGTGTTCCGGTCGACACGTCTCCCCGTCGCGTTTCGCGATGTTCTGGCCGCATGTTTGAACGGACTGCTGGCCGCGCCTGAAACAGGTTCAAGAGTGTTGCCTTAAGCCATGATTTTTGCTAGTTTTCGGATACATCTGGCGACCTTTTGGCACGCCTCATGCTTAAGTGGGAGCGGTCTTTGCCGTTAGAAAAAGATGAGATCATGAGAAGAGATCTCGGCCCCGCCTCGAGCGCGCCCGAGAAAGTAATCTGGATTTGCAATGCTTAACAAAACAATCCTCATCGTTGCGGTGCTGCTTCCGGCGATGGCGCAAGCCGACCCCGGGGAACCCGTTCGGAGCGGGGCTGGGCTGGAGCCACAGTGGCTCCCCGGGCTTGCCACGGAGCAGCTTAACGCTAGCGCAACAGCGCCGGAAACGGCGGGCGCAAGCAAATTGGCCTTCACTGAGCCCGATTCCGACGTCGCCGCCCGCCAGCAAGAGTTGAAACTGCGCTCTGCCGCCGCGCTCGTGCTTGAGCTGGGGGACGGGCAGTTACTCTACGCAAAGAACACCGACGCGGTTATGCCGATTGCGTCGATCACTAAACTCATGACCGCTATTGTCGTACTCGACTCCGGGTTGCCTCTGGACGAACCGATCGACATTGAAGCGGGTGACGTGGATACCCTAAAGGGAACGCGTTCGCGTCTCAAAGTGGGCATGACCCTGAGTCGCTACGAACTGCTCAAACTCGCCCTGATGGCGTCCGAGAATCGGGCCGCAGCCGCATTGGCCCGCAGTTTCCCAGGCGGAGCGCGCGCGTTTGTTCCCGCCATGAACCAGAAGGCGCGCGACCTGGGAATGCAGGACACTCACTTCCTCGACGCCACCGGGCTCAATCCTGGCAACGTGTCGACCGCCCAGGATCTGGCGATGATGGTCAACGCCGGTTATCAATACCCGCTCATCCGCGAGTTCACCACTAGCGACTCGCATCGGATCGCACTTAGCGGACGGCGCTATCATCACGTCGTAGCTTTCCGCAACTCGAACGGGTTGGTACGCAGCCGCCAGTGGGACATCGGCTTGTCCAAGACCGGTTACATCAGCGAAGCGGGGCGCTGCCTAGTAATGCAAGCTACTATTGCGGCGAAACCAGTGATCATTGTGCTGCTCGACTCCTGGGGAAAGCTGTCGCGCGTCGGCGATGCCAACCGCATCAAGCGCTGGGTCGAAGGCCTGGAATCCGGCGCGGCTGCTGTGCGCATACGCAAGCCACGCACGGGGTAACAGCTTACAGGTGCGATACGCCGCAGACCGCCGCCCCGCGCGGCGGTTTGCTTTTGTGCTCCCGTCGGTGGTTGGGATGGTATGATTGAATCCTTGGTGCTGCCCGATCGCCGCCTCTCTCGGGTCTTCCTCCGCCAACCTTGTGTGTCCGGTCTGGGCCCGAAAGAATTACTGCTCTGATGCGCGTCGGCCTGTTTGTAACCTGCCTGGTGGATCTGATGCGCCCGCGCATCGGTCTCAGCGCTGTCAAGCTCCTCGAGGGTGCCGGCTGTGAGGTGGTGGTACCAGTCACACAGACGTGCTGCGGACAGCCCGCTTACAACTGCGGAGATCGCGTAGCAGCGCAGGCATTGGCGCGCAAAGTCCTGCATGAATTCGCCTCGTGCGACTACGTTGTGACACCTTCTGGCTCTTGCGGCGGCATGATCAAGGCGCACTATCCCGGGTTACTCTCCGAGTTCCCCGAGCTCGAAGCGGAGCTCCAGAAACTCACTGCACGCACTTGGGAGTTGGCCGATTTCCTGATCAACGTGCTCCACCTCCAGGACGTGCCGGGACGCTTCCAGGGTGCGGTTACCTACCACGACTGCTGTTCCGGGTTGCGGGAGTTGGGCGTTAAATCACAGCCGCGACAGTTGTTGTCGAAAGTACCCGGCTTGACTGTCAAGGAAATGGCCACTCCGGAGCAGTGCTGTGGGTTCGGTGGCACATTTGCGGTCAAGTTCGGCCCCATCTCTGCGCAGATCGCTGATCAAAAATGCAACGACATCGCCAGCACCGGCGCCAGCGCCGTAGTGCTGGGAGATCTCGGTTGCATGCTTAACATTGAAGGGCGTTTGCGTCGTTGCGGCGACACGAAAACGAAGGTGTTGCACTTCGCCGAGGTGTTGGCGGGAATCACCGATGACGCAGGCTGACGGCGTGAAGTGGGGGGCCAGCGGACATGCGCTTTTAGTGACGCCACACGCGCCGGCCTTCCTTCGTCGCTAAGCCGGACGCGCAAAACACAAGCATGCAAGTTTCTTCTCAACAGTTCAAGCGCAAGGCTGCCGAGGCGCTGGCCAACCCCCAGCTCCGCGAGGCAATGTCTAACCTGCGCGTACGCATGGTGACGGGCCGTGCGCAGTCTATTCTCGAGTTGGACAACTTCGAAACCATCCGCGAGGCGGCCAAGCAGACACGCGACTTCGCGCTCGCGCACCTGGACTATTTGCTGGAGGAGTTTGAACGAAATGCCACGGCGCGCGGTGCTCAAGTGCACTGGGCCGAGACCGGTAATGACGTAAATCAACTGGTGCTGGACATTGCTCGCCGCAACCAGGTACGCAAGATCATTAAGTCCAAATCCATGCTGGGTGAGGAGACTGGACTCAACCGCTTTCTCGAGGCCGCCGGTATCGAGGTTCGAGAGACTGACCTCGGCGAATACATTATCCAGGAAGCCGGCGAGACGCCTTCGCACATCATCGCCCCTGCTGTCCACCGGACCAGGGAGCAGATCGCTGACCTGTTCCAAGAGAAGCACAAACTGCCAAGGAAGACCGACGTCGGTGAAATGACGCGGGAAGCGCGCATGATCTTGCGCCCGCATTTTCTCGACGCCGATATGGGGATCTCTGGCGCTAACTTCCTGGTGGCGCACACCGGCACCAGCATGATCGTCACCAACGAAGGTAACGGCCGCATGACCACCACGCTGCCGCGAGTGCACGTGGCCATCGCCGGTATCGAGAAGGTGTTGCCGACGCTCGAGGATGTGTCGTTCATTTTGCGATTGCTGACGCGCTCGGCCACCGGGCAGTCGATCAGCAACTACCTGACCTTTACAACCGGGCCCAAGCAGCTCGGCGACCAGGATGGCCCGGAGCAGTTCCACATCATCATCGTGGACGCCGGCCGCACGCGTGTGCTTGGCTCGGACCTACGCGCCGCTCTACGCTGCATCCGCTGCGGCGCTTGCATGAATCACTGCCCCGTGTACCAAAACATCGGTGGCCACCCGTACGGCTGGGTGTATCCGGGCCCGATCGGTGCCGTGCTCACGCCGGCGTACGTGGGGCTCGAGAACGCGGTGGACTTGCCCAACGCAGCAACGCTGTGCAACCAGTGCGGGGTTGTTTGTCCAGTCAAGATCCCTCTGCCCGATCTCATGCGCACATTGCGCGAGAAGCAAGTCGAGCAAGGGCTGCGCCCCAGGGCCGAGCGTGTTGGCCTGAGGCTGTGGGCGTGGACCGCTACGCACCCGCTGATCTATGCCTGGATTACGCGTATTGCTGCCCGTTTGGGGCGCTGGGCCGGCGGATCCGCGCGGCTGATTCGCAGCCTGCCAGGCGCGTCCGACTGGAGCCACGACCGCGATCTGCCCTCGCCCGAGGGAAGGACCTTCCGCGAGCTCTACTCGTCTCGTGCAAAGCGCCGCTCGCGATAAGCCCCGCACACCGCTTGCGAACAATGAATGCGAGAGACAATATCCTCGGCAGGATCCGCGCAGCGTTGGGGCGAAGCCGCCCGCTGACCGAGACCGAGACCATTCCTCTGCGGACCGTCCTGCGCGAAAATCGCCGCGGTCCGCTGCCGACCATGAACTGGGAACCGGTGTCTCGATTCCGCGAGCGCTGCCTTTCCCTGTCCAGTACGCTGGACGATGCCCCCGACCTTCAGCAGGTCCCGGCAGCCGTCAAGCGCTATCTGACGACCAGCCACCTCCCGGGCGCTTGCGTCTGCTCACCGCAATTTGCCGGACTCGACTGGGCTGGCATCGGCCTCGCCGTGGAAGTGCGCCCGGCCACGGCTGAGGACGCCGTCGGTGTTACCGGTGCCTATTGCGCAATCGCGGAGACCGGTACGCTCATGTTGCTGTCCGGAGCGAGCAACCCGATGACGAACAGTCTTCTACCCGAGACTCACATCGCCGTGGTGTCAGCATCGCGTATCCTGCGTTGCATGGAAGACGGCTGGGACCTGCTGCGAAGGGAGCACGGACCGTTGCCTCGGCAGGTCGCCTTCATATCGGGCCCTTCCCGTACCGCCGACATCGAGATGACGCTGGTGATCGGAATCCACGGACCCTATCGGGTCCATGTCATCCTCGTGGGTGCCTAGCGTAGTTCGCACATCCAGCCGATGTTCCTCACAACGGGGTCGCGAACATGGACCTCAGCTTCTTGCCTCGCTTTCCGCCGTCACTCGGTGATGTCAGTGTAGTCGCGCTGATCTTGCTGGCCGGGCTGGGGACCGGGGAGTTATTCCGCCGTGTCTTATTGCTGCCCCGGATCAGTGGATACGTCTTGGCGGGCGTGCTGCTGGGGCCAGGTACCTTCGGTGTGCTCGACCGCCTCATGCTGGGGGGCGCGCAGTTGCTGGTGGATATCGCGTTGGGGCTGATCCTGTTCGAGCTCGGCTCGCGGCTGGATTGGCAATGGTTCCGCCGCAACCGCTGGCTGCTGGCGAGCAGCGTGGCCGAGATCGCGCTGTCCTTCACGCTGGTGTGCGTGGTCCTCGTACTGCTGCACGTCGCATGGTTGCAAGCTGCCATCGCCGCGGCCATAGGAGTGGCTACGGGTGCATCGGTGCTCCTGGTTGTGATTCACGACCAGCGCGCCGACGGAGCGCTGACCGACCGCGCCGTAAACCTGACAGCGCTGAATAACGTGTTCTCGGTGGTCGCGGTTACCATGTTGCTTGCCTTGTTGCACTTGGAATACCGTCCAGGCGTGACAATTCTGTTGTTGCAGCCGCTTTATCTATTGGTCGGCTCGACGTTTCTTGGCTACCTGGCGAGCCTGACACTGGTGCTGCTCGCGCGCTGGCTCGGCAAGCGCGAGGATTTGCAGTTCATTCTCTTGGTCGCAATGGTGCTGCTCACAGTGGGCGTCGCCAAGGCGCTGCAGCTGTCGATGCTGATCTCGTTGCTCGCCGTCGGCGTAATGGCCCGCAACCGCGATCGCGGCCGGGACTTGCTGCCGGTGGAATTGGGTCCGACTGCACAAGTTCTGTTCCTGGTGCTGTTCGTGATAACGGGCGCTGCGGTCACGCTGGGTAACCTCGCCACCGGGGCCGGGGTTGCCCTGGCGTACGTGTTCGCACGGTTTGCCGGGAAGGTCCTCGGAGTGATGCTGTTCTCACGTCGTTCCGGGCTCCCGGCGCGCAAGGCCGGGTTGCTCGGGCTCACGCTGATGCCAATGTCCGCCACGGCAGTGGCGATGGTGGAAGCTACCGCACGCTACTATCCGCAATTCGGCGAACGACTCGCTGCCGTCGTGCTCGGTTCGGTGCTGATCCTGGAGTTAACTGCACCTCTCGCAACGCAACTGGCGCTGCGGGCCGCGGGCGAAACTCATCCCGATGCGCCCTGGCGCTGAACACATGAGTCACAGCCGCTATGACGCCGCTCTCCTTTAAGACGTCGGAGCTGTACACGCTTGGCGTGGAACTTGAGCTGCAGGTTCTCAACAGTCGCGATTACAACCTCACAGGCGCGGCCGCGGACTTGCTCGCGTTGCTCGAGAGGACGCCGCATCCGGGTGACATCAAGCCGGAGATCACCGAGGCCATGATCGAGATCTCGACCAGTATCCAGCGTGGCTACGCGGGCTTGCTGGCGGAGCTGATCGGCATTCGCGATGCCATGGTGCACGAGGCAGAGCGGCTGAACCTGGGGATCGCCGGCGGTGGTGCGCACCCGTTCCAGAAGTGGCAAGACCAACGCATCTTTGCAGAGCCCCGATACAAGCACATCCATGACCTGTACGGCTACCTAGCCAAGCAGTTCACGGTGTTCGGCCAGCATGTGCACATTGGCTGCGAAAACGGGGATGCCGCGGTCCGTCTCATCCATCGGTTCTCGCGCTACATTCCCCATTTCATTGCGCTGTCGGCCTCCTCGCCTTTCTTTCAAGGGGTCGATACGGCGTTCGCCTCGTCGCGTTTGAACAGCGTAAGCGCTTTCCCGCTCGCGGGCCACATTCCGTTCTTGCCGGATTGGAGTGCCTTCACCGAATATTTCGAGCGCATGCGCCTGCTGCAGGTGGTGGAGAGCATGAAGGACTTCTATTGGGACATCCGTCCCAAGCCCGAGTACGGCACCATCGAGGTGCGTGTGTGCGACACGCCACTGACTCTGGAACGCGCCGCCGGCCTCGCAGAATACGCACGCGCTCTGGCCCGCTATCTGTCGGAGGACAAGCCGCTCGAACCTTCCGCGGACGTGTACCTTGTCTACGGCTACAACCGCTTTCTCGCGTGCAGGTTCGGCCTGGAAGCGGAGGTAATCGATCCATACGAGCGCCGCAGACGCCTGCTGGCGGAAGAAATCGGGTACACGCTAGGGCTGGTGGCCCGTTATGCGAGCGACGAAGCTGGGGCAGTGGCGTTGGAGCGCTTGCACGATGTAGCCTCTGCGCGGCGCGGGGACAGTGTGCTGTTGCGCGAGCAGCTCACACAGCACAAGTCGCTGAGCCACGTCGTGCACTGGGCGGCCGAGTCGTGGATGCACGGTGTGGCCGGTGACCGCAGCGGGTAGACTAAGGTCCCAAGACAAGACACCGAGGGGGAGCGGGTATGGACGATCAACTCGAGTCCGTTGCGCAAATTAAAAACACGTTGATCGACTTGGCCATCAGATTCGGTCCGAAAGTGCTGGCCGCGCTCCTTATCCTCGTCGTCGGTTTTTTTGTCGGGCGCTGGGTAGGCCGGGTGCTGGAGCGGATGCTCGAGAAACTCCATCTCGAAGCGCCGATACGCCAGCTGTTGGTGCGCATCGTGCGCGTTCTGGTGCTGGGTCTGTTTGTGATCATGGCGCTGCAGAACCTGGGAGTGGAGCTGCTTCCCCTCATCGCCGGGATCGGCATCGCTGGAGCCGGGATCGCTCTGGCCATGCAGGGTGTGTTGAGCAACGTGGTAGCGGGTTTAACCATCATCTTCACGCGCCCATTTCGCGTCGGCGAATACGTGTCCGTGGTAGGTAAGGAAGGGCAGGTTGCCCTCATCGGCCTGTTCAACACCACGCTCAACCACCCGGACTTGTCGCGCGTAGTTATCCCGAATCGCAAGATCGTGGGCGAGATCCTGCATAACTACGGAAACCTGCGCCAGGTCGACGTCTTGGTCGGCGTGTCCTACCGGACAGACTTGAACCAGGCGGTCGCGGTGATCCACGAGGTCCTGCAGGGTAACCCCCGGGTCCTCAGGGAGCCGACACCGGTGATTCAAGTCGTGACGCTGGCCGACTCCTCAATCAACATCGGCGTGAAACCCTGGGTCAACGTGCCCGACTGCCCAGCCGCGACGAGCGAGATCAACAAGGCTATCGTCGAAGCGTTCCGCGCGCGGGAGATTGTCATCCCATTCCCGCAGCGCGAGGTACGCCTCCTGAGCGACGCCGCTTGAACGCGTCCGCGAGCGGGGCCAACCCGCCGGCGCAGGATTGCTGCACAGGCGTCGCAGCCGCCGCATGAGCCCGGCATCGCTTCCCGTTCCCGTAGAGCGTTTGCCCGAGCCCACCTGGCATTCGGCCTTCGGTCTTGGTCTGATCTCCGCCGTGTTCGACAATATTCCGCCCACCGCTGGAGTTTCTGCTGTTCGGGGCTTTCAGCGTGGGCTTTGGCGGCTCCGTGATTTGGTTTGGATCGTCGTCGAGGGTAGGGCTCAGCAACCTGTTTCCGGAATCCCGCTCTGTGCTCGCCTGGATCCGCGGGGCTGGCATGTCATCGCGGCTGATGCTCGCGGCTTCCTTGCAGTCATGCTTGTGGCCGGTTGGAACCCTACCCCCGGGCGCTCACCGCACGGGTGCTCGGAGGCGCTCCAGACGATGTTGAGGGTCTCCTAACGGGCTGACAAACAGGTTTTAAGAGGGTGCAGCACTATCGGGCATGACCGCTTAAGCCATTGAGCCGGCATGAACTTTTATGGCGGCGACGCGCGGATCCGCAAACCGGTGGGCCCTACCACCCGGTCTGAAGTGGGAACCTGATCGACGCTTGCAGATCGATTCCCGTTCAAGGTACTCTCCGTGTCTTGCGACGGTGGGGAGGGTCGCAAAGTTCTACAGGCTTGTTGCGGCTGCAATCGGAGCGTTCGACGCCTCGATGCCACGGCCCGGAAGCCGCGCCAAGCCATGCCCGGAGGACAGCAAGTCCCCTGCTGTCGAGCCTGACAGGAACCTGGAGAAATTCAGATGAAGAAGAAGGTGCTCGTCACGCGGGCGGTGTTCGACGAGACCTTGGCCTATCTTTCGCAGCATTTCGATGTCACATCCAACCAGGCCGACGACAAACACTCGCCGTCTGAGCTCGCGGCCAGGCTCCAGGGGATGGAGGCGGCCCTGATCAGTTCCACCGATCGTGTGGACGACTCGTTGCTCGCGCGTTGCCCAGGGCTGAAGGCGGTCTGCAGCTTCAGCGTTGGCTATAACCATATCGACGTCGCGGCCTGCACCCGGCATGGTGTGATGGCAACCCACACGCCCGGCGTCCTGACTGATAGCGTCGCAGACTTCGCTGTTTGCCTGACCCTCGCGACTTGTCGCCGGCTCACCGAGAGCGAGGCGATGCTGCGACGCGGAGAATGGAAGGGTACCCATCTCAAAGAGCTTCTAGGGATGGATCTGCACCATGCTACAGTCGGCATCTGCGGCTTCGGCCGCATCGGGCAGGTCATCGCCCGCAGATTGAGGGGCTTCGAGCCCCGGATTCTGTATTGCACCCGCCACCGCCTTGCCCCGGACATCGAACGTGAGCAGCATGTTGCTTTTGCGGCCAAAGACGAACTGCTGCGCCAGTCGGACATCGTCATACTGATCCTGCCTTACAGCCGCGAAACGCACCACTACATCGGTGCGTGGGAATTGGGCTTGATGAAGCGCAGTGCGGTGCTGATCAATGTTGCGCGCGGGGGCGTCGTCGACGATACCGCGCTGATCGAAGCCCTCAAAGCGAGGCGCATATGGGCGGCCGGCCTTGAGGTCTATGAGAACGAGCCGACGTTCAACCCAGGCTTGCTCGGACTGAGCAACGTGGTTCTCTCTCCGCATATCGCCAGCGCGTCGGAGCCAACGCGCCAAGCCATGGCCATGACGTCAGCGCGTAACTGCGTGGCCGCGCTGACCACGGGCGATCCACCCAATCTGCTGAATCCCGAGGTCCTGAAGCAGCAGGCTTGAGCCGTCTCGACTGGAATCGCAGAGAACTGAACTAAAAAAATGCACGATCTATACAGCCTGAGCTTGGCAGAGGCAGTACGCAGGCTATCTTCTGGCGAGATGACCAGCGAGGCCTACACTCGCAGCGTGCTCGCCCGCATCGATCAGCTGGAAGAGCGGGTAAAGGCTTGGCAATGGCTGGACTCAGAACGGGCGCTGGAATCCGCGCGCGAAGCGGACAGGCGCGTCCTCGCTGGCCGTACGCCGGGTGCCCTGCATGGGGTACCGGTGGCCGTAAAGGACATCATCGACGTCCGCGGAGTGGTGACATCCATGGGCTCGCCCATCTACGAGCGTTACCTTCCCGAGATGAACGCCGAGGTCGTGGACCGACTACACTCGGCGGGCGCTTTCGGTCTCGGCAAGACTGTCACCACCGAGTTTGCTTTTTTGAACCCGAACAAGACCCGCAATCCGTGGAACTCGTCGCACACGCCAGGCGGGTCTTCGAGCGGTTCGGCGGCCGCGGTCGCGGCGGGGTTTACGCCCGCGGCCATCGGCACGCAGACCAACGGCTCGGTGATCCGCCCGGCCGCGTTCTGCGGTGTAGTGGGTTATAAGCCGGGCCTTGGCGTGCTGTCCACCGACGGCATCCTGCCCTTTAGCGTGAGCGTGGACCAGCCCGGGGTGTTTGCCCGCAGCGTGGAGGACGCGGCGCTGCTGGTCGCTCACCTCGCCCACTCGCGTTGGACCATCAGTCCGCAGATCAGCGCGCTGAAGCATGCGCCTCGGCTGGTGGCGGTGCGCACTCCGGTCTGGCACTTGGCCGAGCCGGATCAGCGCAGCCGCTTCGCGACCGACATTGCGGTGTTGCGAGAGGCGGCTGCGATCGTGGACGAGGTCGACCTGCCCTCCAGTTTCAATGAGGCGCACAGGGTCCATCGCATCATTATGTTGCATGAAGCCGCCGCGGCCGCGCGCATGGTGCGGGCGCACTACCGCGGGAAGATCAGCGAATTCCTAAATCAGGCCCTGGACGAGGGCGAACGCATCTCCGTCGCAGAGTACGAGCGCGCTGTGCGAAAGCGCGAGGCATTGCAACGCGACTTCTCGCGTTTCTTAGACGACTACGACGCCGTCGTCACGCCGCCCGCGGCGGGCGAGGCGCCAGCGTCGCTCGACACGACAGGGGATCCCAGCTTCTGCACCATTTGGACCTTGCTGGGGGTTCCGGCAATTACCATCCCGACCGGCCTGGGCAGCCGTGGTATGCCGCTGGGGTTGCAGATCGTAGGCAATCAAGGCGAGTCGAATCATTTGCTCGCCACGACCATGTGGTGCGAGCGTCAACTTCCTTTCCGCGGCCTTCTCGCGCGCGAAAAAGGGACCTGAGCCACTTTGCGATACGGGCTGCAAACGCGTCTACGGGAACGCGCACAGATCACCCCGGGGTGATTTGCAAGTAGGCTTCGTGGGCTGGGCATCATGGGCCGGCCCATGGCGTTGAACCTGATCAAGAGCGGGAACGCGCTACGCGTTCACGGACGTCGCGCCGAGTCCACGCAGCGGCTGGGACAAGCTGGTGCGACGAGATGCGCCTCTGCACTGTGACTGGGATACAAGCTGAGGACCCTGATGCCACGAGATCATCGGACAGCGGATGGTCGAGCAGCAATTTGTGATGGGGCTCGACGCCAGCCTGCATCTCAAGGACTCGCTGATCGCTTTGCAGTGCACCCATGAGTCGCGCACGGCGGCACCAGATGCGGCCCTCGCGTCCCAGGCCTTCAACGCACTGTTTGCGCGCCCAGTGGTGCGCTGGGGTTCAGCTGTCATACTGAAGATGATGGAAGAGACGTCCGGGTTTCCCGGCCGCGATCGGTAAGCCGGAACTCTCCGGACCAAGTTGGCTCCAAAGGGTAGAATCCGCGCTCGTTGTCTGTATTCCACTGACCCCAACGGGGTCCCGACCTTGTCCTCCGTCTCCGCCGCGGGCCTTCCGCTCGACAGCCTCAGCGCACTTCTGGCGCGCCTTCCGGGTTGCCTGATCCGGCACCGTCATCGGTTGCGGACCGCGCTACAGCGGGCAGCGGAGGCGGCGCGGCGCGGGCACTTTACCGCCGACGAACTGGCCGCCCTGAGCCAGGAGGTGGCGCGATCGGAGGAGGCGCTGCAGGCGCGGCTGGCGGCGTTGCCAGCCGTGACGTACCCGGAGGAGCTGCCGGTCTCGGCTCGCAGGGACGAGATCGCGGCGGCAATCACCGACAACCAAATAGTCATCCTGTGCGGTGAGACCGGTTCAGGCAAGACCACGCAGCTGCCCAAGATCTGCTTGGAGCTCAAGCGGGGTGCGGCCGGCATGATTGCCCATACCCAGCCGCGGCGCATCGCCGCGCGCACGGTTGCCGCACGCATAGCTCAAGAGATCAATGGCCCGCTGGGCGAGCAGATAGGCTATCGAGTGCGCTTCAGCGACCGGGTGAGCGAGCGGAACTGCCTGCGCGTCATGACGGATGGAATCCTGCTGGCTGAGACCCAGACCGATCGCTTCCTGAACGCCTACGATACGATCATCATCGATGAGGCTCATGAGCGCAGCCTGAATATCGACTTCCTGCTGGGTTATGTCAGGAGGTTGTTGCCGAAGCGCCCCGACCTCAAGCTCATCATCACATCGGCCACCATCGATGCGCAACGCTTCTCGCGCCACTTCGATCATGCACCAGTCATCGAGGTGTCCGGGCGGCTGTATCCAGTGGAAATTCGCTATCACCCGATGCAAACGGGCGAGGAATCCGGCGACGCGCCCGAGCTCTCCGAGGCCGTCGTCGATGCAGTGGACGAGCTTGCGCGTGGGTCCACCACCGGCGATATCCTGGTGTTTCTGCCCGGCGAGCGAGAGATCCGGGAGAGCGCGGAGGAATTGCGCAAGCGTCACCCAGCCCACACTGAAATCCTGCCGCTGTTCGCTCGGCTCTCGGCACAAGAGCAGGAACAGGTGTTCCAACACGGCGAAGGCCGGCGCATCGTGCTCGCGACCAACGTCGCGGAGACCTCCCTCACCGTGCCTGGGATCAAGTATGTCATCGACTCGGGCCTGGCTCGGGTCAACCGCTACAGCTACCGCAACAAGGTCGAGATGCTGCAAGTGGAGCCGATCTCGCGGGCTTCGGCCGACCAGCGCGCGGGACGCTGCGGGCGCGTGAGCAGCGGCATATGCCTGCGTCTATACAGCGAGGATGACTACCAGTCGCGTCCCGAGTTTGCCGATCCTGAGATCCTTCGCTCATCGCTGGCTTCGGTGATCCTGCGCATGAAGGCGTTGCAGCTGGGCGAGGTGGAGAATTTCCCGTTCGTGGATCCGCCCTCTTCACGCGCGATCGCCGACGGTTATCAGCTGCTGGCCGAGCTCAATGCAGTCGACGAGCAGCGCCAGCTCACGCCGATCGGCGCCCAGCTTGCCAAACTTCCGGTGGACCCACGTGTCGCGCGCATGATTGTCGCCGCGCGCGACGAGGGTTGTCTGTCCGAGATTCTCATCATCGCCAGCGGGCTCGCTACGCAGGACCCACGCGAGCGGCCGATGAGCAAGTCGGATCTCGCCGACGGCGCGCACGCCGAGTTGCAGGACGAACGCTCCGAGTTTCTTGGCCGGCTCAAGCTGTGGGCCTTCTTCGACGACGCACTCAAACACAAGAAGTCGAACCGCAGGCTGGCCCAGGCTTGCCGCGAGCGTTTTCTGTCCTACGTACGTCTGCGCGAGTGGCGCGATTTGCACGGCCAGCTGCACGCGTTGGTGTCGGAGATGGGTTGGCATCCCAATGACAAGCCCGCCAGCCATGATTCCATCCACCGTGCGCTGCTCGCTGGGCTCCTCGGAAATATCGGCGCCAAGTCGGACGAGCCAGGGGTATATCTCGGCGCACGCGGCATCAAGTTCGCCATCTTCCCGGCTTCGCCGTTGCGCAAGAAGGGACCGCCCTGGTTGATGGCGGCGGAACTCACCGAGACCACCAAACTCTACGCGCGGAGCGTGGCGCCGATCGATCCAACTTGGCTCGAACGCATTGGCGCTCACTTGGCGAAGGTCAGCTGGCATGACCCGCACTGGGAGAAGGCGCCGGCGCAAGCCATGACCTACGAGCGTGTAACCGTTTACGGACTCGTAGTGGTGCCGCGCAGGAAGGTGGCGTTTGGGCCGATCGACGCGAAGATGGCGCGCGAAATCTTCATTCGCGAGGGTCTGGTACATGGCCAGCTCGAGAGCAAAGCCGACTTCCTGCGGCACAACCAGCGCCTGGTGCGGCACGTGGAGGAGCTCGAGCACAAGTCTCGTCGCCGCGACGTGCTGGTGGACGAGTCGCGTATGGTCGAGTTCTACGGCGAGCGCCTGCCGCAGGATCTGTGGAGCGGTCAGCAATTCGAAAAGTGGCGGCGTGAGGCCGAGCGAAAGGACCCGCGGCTGCTGTTTCTGACTCGCGAACAGGTGATGCTCCATGCAGCGACGGATATCACGCACGAGCGCTTTCCCGAGACGCTCGAGCTCAACGGTGCGAGCTATAAGCTCTCCTACCGCTTCGAGCCCGGCCATCCGCTGGACGGGGTGACCATGACCGTGCCGTTGCATCTGCTCAACCAAGTGGACGAGCGCCGCTGCGAATGGCTGGTGACCGGTCTGCTGCGGGAGAAAGTTACGCACCTGATCCGCGAGCTGCCCAAAAACCTTCGCAAGCGCTTTGTGCCGGTGCCGCAGGTGGTCACTTCGGCTATGGACCACCTCGACCCGGGGTCCGTTTCGTTGACGAGCGCACTGTCGGAAGCGCTGTTGCGTGTTTGCGGCGTTGAGGTGTCGCAGGATGCCTGGAAACCGGATGACCTGCCGCCATTCCTGCTCATGAACTTCCGGGTCGTCGACGAGCGGGAAGAGGAGTTGGGCACTGGCCGCGATATCGTCGAGCTGCGCGCCCGTTTCGGTGTCAGGGCGACGCGCCGGTTCAGCGAGAGTTCGGCCAGCCAATTCGAACGGGCCGGTCTGGTACGCTTCGACATCGAAGAGCTGCCGGAGCAGATTGAAATCCTGCGCGGTGGACACAAACTCGTGGGCTACCCGGCGCTGGTCGATGAAGGCAAGTCGGTGCGGCTGACAGTGTTGGATGGAGAGCACGCCGCCGCTGTGGCGACGCATCGAGGTCTGTGTCGTCTGTTCCAGCTGGCTGCCCCGGAACAAGTCAAGTTCGTAGCCCGCAATCTGCCGGGATTTCAGGATATGGCGCTGCGCTACGCTCTGGTGCTTGAGCTGGAAAGCGGCAGGGCGGACAAAGGTGCAGTGTCGGACCGGTTGCGCGACGAGTTGGTCGACGCGATTTGCCACCGCGCCTTCTTCGTGGAGCCGGAGCTGGTACGCACGCGAGCTACCTTCGACGAGCGTGCAAGCAAGGCAAAAATGCGTCTAGCCGACGTGGCGCAGGAGGTGTGCCGTGTGGTGGGAGAAGTGGTCAGTGAGTATCAGGCCCTGCGACCGCGGCTAAATCAACAGGGTGTCCCCATCTGGCAGCGGGCGATGACTGATATCCGCAATCAGCTTAGAGGGCTGCTGCCGCCTGGCTTCATTATCTCGGTACCGCTGCTCCGACTCAGAGACTATCCGCGCTACCTGCAAGCTATTCAAGCGCGCTTGGACAAGTTTTCGCTCAACCCGGCCAAAGATGCAGATTGGCAGCAGCAGATCCAAAGCCGGTGGCAAACATATCAGGCGCGCGTAGTCGAAGACAGTCAGCGCGGCGTGCGGGACCCCAAGCTGGAGGAGTTTCGCTGGGCGCTCGAGGAGTTGCGCGTGTCGCTGTGGGCGCAGCGACTCAAGACCCCCTATCCGGTTTCGTTCAAGCGGTTGGACAAGGCCTGGAGTGAGCTCGGTAAGCCGCCCCTTGAAATGCCGCCGAACGAGACCTCGCAAGCTCGGGTTCCCGCCAAGCTGTTAGATTGAATCACTGATGTACACCAGCTCATTTTT
>JACXTT010004252.1_pt1 | contig 21347 bp, 15 predicted proteins | sample 9270951 | NCBI WGS metagenome assembly JACXTT01 (sample SAMN15532306, study PRJNA645909) | rock metagenome | isolation source: weathered quartz diorite | place: Puerto Rico | collected 2017-06-21
TGCCGGACTCTCCAGCTCCAGGCGCTCCCCCACGCGGGGCAGCCCCTGCCGGCGGTCCCGCGCGTGGCGCCGCCCCGGCTGCAGGTGGCGCGGGCGGACGCGGCGGCGCTGCACCGCTAACCTTCGTTGAGACCGCGTATCAGGAAATTACGAAGGGAACGAAGAAGTAGCGTTTGCACTGTAGCGGACGAAATCGCGACGTTGTAGAAACACAAAGACACAAAAGGCACAGAGACACTGTGCCTTTGTGCTTTTAATGTTACATCGGCGTCTGGCCATTCACATCGCGCGGGGCGAGAACGAACGTGCCGCCCGCGGGCACAGAGTAACGAAACGTGCTCTGCGTCGTGTTGTTCAAGGTGACGCTCATCGGATTTCCGCTGCTGTCGAAGATATCGATTCGGCCGGTGACCGTCGTCGCGTTGTTGTTGACCAGAGTTATCTCGGAACTCCAGCCTCCACCCAATGCGAATTGAGGCGCGATCAATGCATTGTCGCCTCCGACAGTCGAGCCATCGCTTAGCGCCCGGGATGGCACAGCGCCACTCGTCGCGCCAATGAGCGGCACCGTGCTGAATTCGACACCGGAGAAACGCAGGCCCAAAACCGAAAATGGAGTTGAACTTTGTAAATGCAGGCTACCGATGAACGCCGCTCCAATCGTGCTGGAACCGAATAATTCATTGATGAAGCGCGCGAGCTGCTGCTGTCCCGGGACTGTCAATGTTGTTGCCGCTACGTTGCTTCCATTGGCGTCGAGTAACGTAATCGTCACGAGGTTAGTCACTGCGCCGGGATTCGCAATCGCGACACCGAGATTACGGCCGATGCCCGGAACAACATTAACAGGAACTGTGGCAGATGAGGTCATTGGCTCAGGCAGAACGGCGGCCTGCGACTGCACGATTGCATTGTTAACGATTCCAAACGTTGCGGCTGCTACGGGCGCTGCGGAATTCGAATCTGGCGTGATGATGACGTAGCCCGATCGCGTGCTCCCCTGCTCCACGACGACAATGGGCTGAGGTATGGTCGCCGTCACGTTTCCGGGCGGTGTCGTGGGTACGACCGGCGTGACTGCCAGGTGCCACGACGTGATGAGATTGAATGCATCGACTGAACCCAACCCTGTCGCTTGGTCATAACCGGGCCCGGCGGTGTAGCCGATCACTCCATTCGTGCAATCGATCGTTGCTGACAGGCACGCTACTTGGTTTCCGCCTGTGACGATGTCATGGAAGGCGCTCGGGGCAAGGCGAGCGAGCTTATACAACGCCGGATTGATATTTCCCTGAGGCGCATTCGCCGCTTGATTCAGTATTGCGACTATCCCGGCAAAAGCCGGTGGCGCCACGGAAGTTCCGCCTGCGACGCTCAAGGTACCGTCGCCGGCACGGAATCCACTGACGCAGCTCCCGAGAGAACACACCAAGTAACCGTCGTGGTCTGCCGAAGCATTGAACGAGACATCAGGAACGTCGCGCGCCTGATCGTTCGGAACACCTGGAACGGATTGCCAGTCCGGTTTTGCGAAATAGATGCTGCGGCCGCCACCGCTGGACGAGAGCACAACGTCTCGAGCGGTGTCGTTCCATGTCGTTTCCGAAATATAGGAGAGAGCGGATCCATTCATTGCGTTGTTTGTCGGACTCCACGAATTGGTTGCGTCTTGAAATTCGCTGCCTCCCATCCCCGTGACGTAAGGAAGAGATGCCGGAAAATCCACCGCCAGCCCACGGCTTGCAATCCGGGCATTGTAATCACAGTCAGCCGCGCCGCTATCGCCGCTCGGAGCAAGTATGGTTATCCCCTGAGCGTTTGCCTGCTGCGCAAGCGCACTAAGCATGTTGATGTCCTGGATGGAGTCATTCTTTTCGCAATCTCCATAGCTCACGCTAATCACTGGAGCAATGTTTTGATCGATCGCATACTGCAACGAATCGAATACTCCGTTGTTGGAATTGACGTAAATAAGGTGAGCGTTTCGAGCAACCGCGCCCGACCACTCGAGGTCGAGATCGGCCTCTCCAAGATCTCCGTCGTCGGTTCCAGGGTCGGGCGATCCGGGAACGAGAACCACTTCGGGATCATTCTGAGGCAGACCCGAAGCCGAGCGGAACGCGCGGATGTCGTTTAGGTTGATGTCCGTTTGCCCCATGATGGCAATCCGCTGGCCACTGCCGTCGAGCCCATTGGCGTACAAACTATTCAGGTTGTAAATCGTGGCGAAATCGGCGGGAGCCAAGAAGTGATTGCCGGTCGTGGAAGACGTGAAGTCCGGCACGTCATTGACGTGACCTCTTCGTGCTCTCGCCTTCATGCGAAAGTTATTCAACGAGCGAAAGCCCAGAATTACATCGGCGAGAGCGTCCGGAACATATGGATCATTGACATTCGCGTAGAACGTTTGACCGTTGATTGTGTATGCATGAATCGATGCACGGAACGCCGTTTCGACCTGCGCCGCCGATCCGGTAAAGGTAATCGACCGGCGGTTACGCGCCACTTCGTCTATCGTGAATCCTTGCGATTGAAGCCAATCCGCCACCTGATTCAGATCGTTCACACTGATGCCGAACCGATCTGCAAACTGTTCGGGCGTAATCCATTTGTGATAATTCGGTGAAGCGGGATCCTGTTGCTGCTTGAGAAGGGCGTCTAGATCCGCCTGCTGCGCATCCGTCAGTTTGAACGACATCGTGATCCGTTCCATACGGAATGACGGCCCGACCCTTCCGTTATCGTAGGATGCTTGAACCATCGGATGAACACTGCCCTTCACAACGAAGGAAGATGTCTTTTCGATCTTCCGGGCAATGCGGTCGTGCACGGCCGCTTCAGCTACAGGCCAGACCATGCCGGCAAAGACAATGAGACACACCGGTACAATTCGTTTATTCATGTGAAACCCACCAAGATTCAAAAACAGACCGTCTCTTCGACGCGAAGCATTCCACGGTGTCATCGCGAGGAGATGTAAAGTAAGGTAAAAATCGTTTACTCGTGCGGCCTGCTGATTCTAAGATCGCGCCGTGCGGCGCTACTGGTGGCTCGCGGGCATTTTCCTCTTTCTTGTGTTAGCTGGCGCTATCTTCGTTTCCCGCAAGCACGAACCCGAAACCAACCTCACTGGGAACCGCTACGTTGATTCCTCCGTGTGCGGCGACTGCCACTCAAACATTGCGGAAACGTACCGGCTCACGGGTATGGGCCGTTCATTCAAGCGGGCGTCAATGAGCAATACGGTCGGTGAGCAGAAGAACCCCATCACCTACTACCACAAGCCTTCCGACAGCTACTTTACGATGGTCGAGCGCGATGGACGTTTTTACCAACGTCGCTATCAGATCGGCTTCGACGGAAAGGAGACCAACAGTCTCGAGAAAGAGATTCACTACGTGATCGGATCGGGTAATCACGTGCGAGCGTTTCTCAGCCAAACCAGTCGCAACACTCTCGTTGAACTTCCACTCGCGTGGTACGGGGAAAACGGCGGGTCGTCCATGAGCTGGGCAATGAATCCCGGCTACGATCGGCCGGATCATCCCGGCTTCTCACGAGCCATCACGTATGCGTGCATGTTCTGTCACAACGGCATTCCGGAAATACCGCCGGAAGGCAGCCGGCCGGGCGCGGAACCCGCGTTTTCCGGCAACATTCCGGAAGGCATCGATTGCCAGCGATGCCATGGGCCGGGAGGCAAGCATGTCGAGACAGCGGAACGTGTGGGCGCCACCATTGAAGACATTCGCAAGGCCATTGTGAATCCGGCTCGGCTGACCGCGGATCGTCAGATCGAAGTATGTATGCAATGTCACCTCGAAACGACCAGCTCGCGCTTGCCGAATTCGATCGTACGATTCGATCGCGGTCCGTTCTCTTACCAGCCAGGTGAACCGTTAGGCGATTTCATGCTTCACTTCAACCATCCGCCCGAAGCCGGACGTGAAGACAAATTCGAAATCGCCGGCGCAGCTTATCGATTGAGGCGCTCGGCCTGTTTCCAAAAGAGCGACGGCAAGCTCGGCTGTACGACTTGTCACAATCCACACGATATTCCACGCGGTGAAAAAGCGGACCAACACTACAGGGCCGTGTGCCTCCAATGTCACACCGACGCACACGCGCGCGAGGGCAACTGCGTCGGCTGCCACATGCCCAAGCGCCGAACGGAGGATGTGGTCCACGTCGTTATGACCGACCACTACATTCAACGGCGGAAGCCGCAGCGCAACCTGCTCGCCCCACTCAACGAACGGCGCGAAACGAACGAAAATGCTTACAAGGGTGAAGTCGTTCTCTACTATCCGCAAACGCTGCCGGACGGAGCGGACAAGGACCTTTACCTCGCTGTTGCTCAGGTGAGTCAGCAGGCGAACCTGAGTCAGGGCACTCAGGACCTGAGCAAAGCCATCGAGAAGTATCGTCCAGCAAGCATGGAGTTCTATCTGCAGCTCGCGGATGCGCAGAGAGACAGCGGCCAAATGGACAAAGCTCTTCCTCTTTATGAGGAGGCCGTACGCCGCGAGCCAAAATCGTTAATCGCGCTGCAGAGATTCGGATTCAGCCTGAGATCTTCAGGACAGCCGGGGCGCGCCGTCGAAATCCTGAAACAAGCTTTAGTTGTTGACCCACGCGATGCGGCAAGTTGGCATCAACTCGGTTTGGTTTACCTAGATCAAGGCTCGAAGTCCGAGGCCGTTGAAGCGTTCCAAAAGGCTGTCGATCTCGATCCCGATCTATCCGAGGCACACAACAGTTTGGGCGGCGTCTGGCTCGAGAGTGGAGACTTCTCGCGCGCCGAACCGCAGTTTCGAGAAGCAATACGGATCCGCCCGGATTATGCAGAAGCGCACAGCAACCTCGCCAGTGTGCTCGCGTCGGCCGGCCGTTTCGATGAGGCGATTTATCATTTTGATTCCGCCATTCGGCTGAAGCCCGACTTTGCCGCAGCGCGATTCAATTACGGAGTCGCTCTGGCTAAGATGAACCGCGTTGGCGAAGCGAAACGTCAGATCGAAGCGGCGCTGAAATACAACCCGAATTTTCGTGAGGCACGCGAAGCACTTCGAGCCCTCAAAAACGCGCGTTGAGGGTTTGCATGAATCGAAAGGCTTTGCACAAAGAGTTTGCTAACTCGGATTTCTCATGGATTTTGAAATAACGAATCATCTTTCACGCTGGTCGTAGGCGCGGGCTTTACGCCCGCGCTTCAAAAAGAAGACACACTGTTTTGTTTTTCGACCTTGAACACGGGCGTAAAGGGCGTGTTGCCCAACGCAGCCGCGTAGCGGCTGGACAATTTTAGCCACGGGCGTCAGCCCGTGGAATCGATCCAAGATAGCCGGACCAGTCCTGTAGGGACGACACAGCACGAGTTCTCGCGTTGTGCCGTCCCTGACGGGACTTGATTTCGTTGGCATTTTGGACCACGCGCTGACGCGCGTGGCTAGAATTGTGACGCTCGCTTCTCGAGCTGGGTTGGGCAACACGCCCGTAAAGCCCGCGCCTACGCTCTCCGCAACACTCATAAGCAATTCCATGAGAAATCCGGAACGCACACCGGCTAATTTCCTTCCACACATTTGCCTGTCGTTATAGACTCGCCGCCAATTAGCATCGGACAGCTACAACCTCGACAAGGAGATTGGCCATGCACTCATTCAGAGTTGTGATTTGCCTGTTTCTGTTTTCCGCTGCCATCTTTGCTCAAAGCGACCGCGGCACAATGACCGGCGCGGTATCTGACGTGACGGGTGCCGTCATTCCGGGAGTGAGCATTGTCGCCACGAATGTCGAAACAAGCGCGCGGTATGAGACTGTCACTACAGAGACCGGCAACTATACGCTCGCGCAATTGCCTGCTGGAACCTACCAACTGTCTGCCGAGTTACCGGGGTTCAAGAGATATGTTCGCCAAGGGATCACGGTTCTCGTGGCTCAGACTTTGCGCCTCGACATAAGTCTCGAGATCGGTTCGAACACGGAGTCCGTGACTGTCACGGAAGCAGCGCCGCTGCTCAAGACCGAAAGCAGCGAAGTGGCTCACAATGTCACCGCTGAGTTTCTCAACAACATTCCCATTCTTGGAATCGGCAGAGGTGCGGCCGGCGCTACAGGCATTCGCACTCCCTACTCTGTCATGAACATTGTTCCGGGCGCCACGTGGCTTCCGGATCAAACCGTGCGCGTGAATGGAATGGAGGGCAACTCGTCCGCTCTTCGAGTCGAGGGACAAGATGCGACTGCGACCATTAGCCTGGGCCAAGTCGCCCAAACTCAGCCGAGCGTCGAGGCTACTCAGGAGGTCGCCATCCAAACCAGCAACTACGCTGCTGAATTCGGCCAGGCAGGAAGCGGTCTGTTCAATGTGACGATGAGGTCAGGAACGAATCAGTATCACGGCAGCGCCTACGACTACTTTGTGAATGAGGCACTGAATGCCGGCTGGCCTTTCACTGATGATGGAAACGGCCATCTTAGTCGCTCCCGCGAACGGCGCAACGATTACGGTTTCACTCTGGGCGGTCCTGTGCGCACAAAGTTCTATGATGGCCGCAATCGAACGTTTTTCTTTTTCAACTTTGAACAGTTCCGCGAAACCACCATTAACAACTTTCCGATTACCGTGCCGACGCTCGCGTATCGGAATGGCGATTTCCGGGAGGCGCTTACCGGTCGCAGTTTGGGAACTGATGGTTTACAGCGTCCCCTCTTCGAGAACACGATCTATGATCCCACCACGGAGCGGATCGTGAATGGGGTCCGGTACCGCGATCCGTATCCGGACAACATCATTCCGCGAGATAAATTAGATCCGGTCGCGCTGAAGGTTCAGGAATACATTCCCCTGCCGAACAGACCTGGACTGACCAATAACTTTGTACCGAATGCGCTAAATCCGCGCACCACGCAGATTCCTTCCGTCAAGATCGACCACTCGATCAGCGCGCGCCTCAAACTCTCCGGCTATTGGTCTCGAACTCAAACGGACACTCCGAATAATACCGGTTTCGACTATCCGATTTCGGTCAACGTCGGCAGCCATGTCATATCCGATACCATTCGCATCAGCAGCGACTACACCGTGAATCCTACGACCCTGCTGCATCTCGGTGCGGGATACCTGCACATCAATAGCGATCCCCAAGTGCCGCGATTCGACAATGCGAAGATCGGATTCAAAGGAACCAACGCCGATCTCTTTCCTTACTTCTCGGTGCTCAGCGTGGCTCAGGGAGGCATGGCCAATTTCGGCCCGCCTTCGGACTTCCGTATTCAGAACTTCAAGCCAACCGGGAACGCATCGCTGAATCTGGTTCGGAACAATCATACGTACAAAGTGGGCGCCGAGTTGATCGTGAACGGATATCCCTCCTTCAGCGAGACGTACTCGTCGGGCAACATGCTCTACAGTCCTAATCAAACGGGATTGCCCGCGCTCGAGGGTGTCGCGCTTCCGGCCAGCGTCGGATTCAACTATGCGAGTTTTCTGATCGGCGCGCCGAACAGCGGCTACGACAGCGTTCCAGCAAGAATGCGGACCGGAAATCATTCCTGGGCGTTTTTCGTTCAGGACAATTGGAAGGTGAGCCGCAAACTTACTCTCGATTATGGTCTCCGCTACGATTTTCAAACTTATTTGAAAGAACACAGCGGCTACATGTTCAACGTCAGCCCAACAGCGCCGAACCCGACTGCCGGCGGGCTTCCCGGAGGAATCATCTTCGAAGGATACGGCGAAGGAAAATGCAACTGTGCATTCGCAAAGAACTATCCATGGGCATTAGGTCCGCGGCTCGGCATTGCGTATCAAGTCACGCCGAAGACTGTATTGCGCATTGGCGGCGGCATCATGTATGCCAAAACCAATAACGATGCATCGAAGGCAAGTAATTTTGGTTCCACGAAACCGTTCAACGCGCCGGAATATGGAACGCCTCCCTTCACGTTGCGGGGCGGCATGCCTTATCAGATCAAGTTCCCGGACTTCGATCCGGGTCAGCAACCGCTTCCGGGAACCATCGGCAATCCGACGAATATGGTGGACCCGAACGCGGGCCGGCCAGCCAGAATCTGGCAGTGGAGTATCGGACTGCAACGCGAGATTAGTCACAACTTGGTTGCAGAGGCTGCCTATATCGGAAACCGCGGAGTATGGTGGGCTGCACAGACGTTGAGCCCATATGCGTCGAATGCAATTCCGCCCTGGAAACTGGCCGCGCTGGGACTCAGCCTGGACAATCCGGATGACCGGCGATTGCTCACTTCTTCCATCAGTTCTGCCTATGCCGCTCAGCGCGGGTTCAACAAGCTGCCTTATCCTGGTTTCCCACCGGGACTCACTGTGGCGCAATCGTTGAGGCCGTTCCCGGAGTACACGGGAATCGTACAAACCTGGAATCCGTTGGGAAACACCTGGTACGACGCGCTGCAGACGAAGGTGACCAAGCGTTTATCTCACGGTCTGGATTTCGTCGTCACCTACACCTACTCCAAAACCCTGTCGCTGGGTGCGGAAGAGAACAACAACTATGGCTCGGTTGTGAATCCGATCATTAATGACGTTTTCAATCGGCCGGCAAACAAGACGCTGTCGGGTTTGGATCAGCCGCACTCGTTGATTATCGCCGGGACTTACAGGCCGCCGACGCTTTTGGCCGGAGCATCCGGATTCGTAAGCAAGTTGCTCTCGTGGGTGGAGCGTGATTGGCAGATCGGGGCGGTCATGCGTTACGCCAGCGGCTTCCCATTTCGAGTCCCTGCGTCCACGACAAATCTTTCGTCGCTCATCTTCCAGGGCACTCTGGTGGAACGCATACCGGGCGTGCCATTGTTCACGACGACGTGGGTGGACAAGAAAGGTAAGACCCACACCAACGAGGAATTGGATATCAATTGCGGCTGTTTCGATCCAAGAAGAACCTTTGTGCTCAATCCAAATGCGTGGCGGAATCCGCCCGATGGACACTTCAGCACATCGAACTCTCATTACGGAGATTACCGCCAGCAACGCCGTCCAAATGAGAGCATGAGCATCGCTCGCAGTTTTCGATTCAAGGAGAGAGCAAGCCTGACGATTCGGGCTGAGTTCACGAACATCTTCAATCGCATCGGCATCAACGTGCCGACGCAGACGGGTCCATTCTCGACGCCGACCGTCGACAAGGTCACCGGCTTTACAACCGGCGGCTTTGGATACATCAGCCCCGCAGCCGTGGGAGGAAGCAACACCAATCCGGCTGCAGCTTCGGCGGCGACGTTTGGAACACCCCCGCCGCGGCAGGGAACGATCGTGATGCGTTTGCAGTTCTAGCCTGCGAAAATTCCGGGACGGTTGCGTCGTTTCCCTAATTCGAAAACCAGAATTAGGGAAACGACGCAACCGTCCCGGAATTTTGGCTAGGATGCGCTCGAGCGTGGGTTGAACAGGTTGCGTTCCTTGATCATCTGGGCGACTTGCTTCGGCACCATGATCTCCCAGCTTGCGTCGCCGCATCGAATCTTGGACAGAACATCGCGCGAAAAAATCGGCAGACAACTCTCGTTGATGTCGCGCATCGATTCGATAAACCGGTTCTCGACGAGGTATGCATAGAGGTGCCGCAGATTTGGAGCAACAAGAAGATTGCCTGCCGTGATAAGCGCTCCTGATCTCGGCTCTTGGAGCGGATAGACGTAGAGCTTCAAATCGTTTTTGAAAAGCCGTCCGAAACTTTCGAGAATGCCGCCTTCGAGCTCGGCGTAATACTTCTCGTCAAAAATCTCACGCAACGTTGGAACGCCCATCGCGATGCCGATCATCTTTTTCGTATACAGGAACAGGTAGGCCGCGAGCCGGTGAAATTCCGCATAGTTGGAGATCAGAACGGTCTTGCCGAGGGCGCCAAGAATGTCCACGCGGTCGAGGAAGTCTTGGTGGTCGATCGAATTGCCTTCGATCAAGTTCTTGAGCGTCATTTCCATAAGGACGACGACATCCTCGCCTTGCACGTTCGGTTCTTGGACAAATTGAGCCGTCGCGCATTCGAGCATGTCCATGGTGACCTTCGTGACCGGCCGAAAACTGCCCCGCTCCACGATGATGCATTTTTTATAGAGCACGTCTGCAGGCTGAACCACTTCGCCGTCTGCCATAAACATTGCCGCTTTGGTTAAATTCTTCTGAACGAGTTGCAGCGCCATCAAGCGATTATCCACTGTGGCGAACGTCGGGCCCGAGAACTTGATCATGTCCACTTCGACGCGCTCGGTCGAAAGACTATCCAGGAGCGAATCGACCAGAGCATATGGTTGGTTGTGATGATAGAGAGCTCCATAGATCAGATTGACGCCGATGATACCGAGCGCTTCCTGTTCCTGAAAGTTCTCTCTGTCGAGCAGGCGCGCATGAATGATGATCTGCGAAGGAGGACCATTCGCCTCGGTCTGGAATTGAATGCCCAACCATCCGTGGGCCTCGTCTTTGCGTGTGTAGCTTCGCGCCGCAACCGTATCCGCGAAGACGAAAAATCGAGTTGTCGCACCGCGTTTTGCTTGGAGACGCTCGAGCAAAAGGGCGAACTCACGGTCCAGCATCGATTGCAATCGCTGTCGGCTGACGTATCGGTCGCACGGACCATAGATCGCATCGCTGATCGTCATATCGTAAGCCGACATCGTCTTCGCAATCGTGCCCGATGCGCCACCGACCCGAAAACACCAGCGCGCCACTTCCTGTCCTGCGCCGATCTCGACAAACGTTCCGTACTTGCTTGGATCGAGATTGATCTCGAGCGCTTTTTGGTGCGTGTTGGGAATCTCTTTGCTCATATCCGGGGGGCAGAGTAACACAGATGTCACATGTAGCCGCGGGCTTTTGCCCGCGTTCAATCACCAAAATAATCTTCCCTGTTTGAACTTGAACTCGGGCATAAAGCCCGCGCCTACACCGCTGCGGCGAATGCGGCGCGTTCCGGAATCCGAAGTTCGACGCGTTCGGCCATATCGCCAAAAACAAGTCCTTCAGCCTCGAGCGCAAAGGCCATTGAAGCGGAAGCCGGCTGATGGTCGATCCGAATGACATCTCCGTACGCGATTTGATCCGAAGCAAGCAAGTTGCTAAGCGGCTGCACAAGCAAACGTTCGATAGCGCGCTTGAGGTGGCGAGCGCCGTAGTTCAAATCCGTTCCTTCACTCAGGAGGAAATCGCGTCCAGCTTCGGTGACCGTAAAGATGAACGGACTACGCGCAATGTTGAAAATCCTCTGTTGCACCGTCCGGAGTTCGATATCGAGAATGCGCTGCAGTTCGGCTGACCCAAGCGGCTTGAACAGAGATTACTCGGGCAGATGCCGGTTAACTCGTGGGGTACAATTGCGCTCTCGAGGTATGCCGGGACGAGAGTGCTATCACTGCCACCAATGGGTTGAGGAGAACGAAGAGCACAACTGCTGGACGACTACGGAAAAGGAACTGACAGCGGATCTGTCGGAAGACTTGATGGATGCCTGGGAGAGGCTTCGCGAAACGGCGGCCGAGTTTGGCGAGCAACGTATCTACGCTTCGCATAGCTCGATCATGTTTTCGCGCAAGGCCTGTTACTTTTTCGTTCGGCCAAAAAAGAAAGTGCTGGAGATTTGTTTCTTTCTCGGGCGAACGGTCAGGAATTCGCTCGTACGGCAGACACTCCAGGCTTCAAAACGTAAAGTAGCTCATCTGGTCCACATCACTCACCGCGATCAGATCGAGGCGCCCTTAACCGACTGGCTCAAGGAAGCCTTCGATACTTCGGACCGCTTGAGTGCTGCTGCAAAGAAACGAAAACGTCCGCGATGATGCGCCTTATTTTGACTGCGTTGATAGCCGTGCTTCCGCCGTCGCAGGAACCCTGGTTTGGGACATGGACACTCAATCTTGCGAAGTCCACCGTCGATCGCGATGTCCGTTACAAGCGTGTCACAACGAAAATCGAACCGTGGGAAGATGGCCTAAAAGTTACATACGACCTTGTCGGTGTGCGAGGCGGAATGACGCACATGGAGTGGGCCGGAAAATTCGATGGCAAGGATTATCCGGTTCAAGGGCTCGACTATGTGCTCACGAATGCCTATCGCCGCGTGAGTGATCGCAGTTACGAAATCGTCAACAAGATCGATGGTGTCATGAGCTCCACTGCCCACGTCACGATCTCTCCCGACGGCAAAACACTCACGACGGTCACGACAGGTAAGAATACTCGAGGAAACATTGTCAGCACGACCAGCGTTTATGAACGGCAGTAGCGCAAGCAGATTTTTCTGTTTTGCTCTTGAAGGCATTCCCCTCCTTAAATAGAGTTACCGCATAAATCAGCATTCGGCATCCCGAGACTCGTGTGCCCTGACGTGTTCTTTTCAGTTGGGAAGAGGAGGATTTCACCATGAAGGTTATTGTCAGTCTGCTTCTTGCGGTCGCCATGCAAGTCGGTCCCACCGGCCAGATCAGCGGCCGCGTGGCCGACACAACTGGCGCGGTCTTACCTGGGGTTGAAGTAACAGTCACGCAAACCGAAACAGGATTGATTCGGTCCGCCGTGACAAATGAGTCCGGACTGTACACGCTGCCCACGCTGCCGGTAGGTCCATACAAGTTGGAAGCGGCTTTGCCGGGCTTCCGCTCTTTTCTCCAAACCGGCATTGTGCTGCAGGTCAATGCCAATCTGGTTATGGATGCCGTTCTTCAAGTCGGCGAGGTTGCTCAAACAGTCGAAGTCCAGGCGAACTCGGAATTGCAAGTCGAGACCCGCAGCATGAGCGTCGGCACAATGATGGAGCGAGAACGGATTCTCGAATTGCCTTTGAGCGGCCGCAAAGTGACCGACTTGGTCGTGCTGACAGGCGCTGCAGTGCAGACCGGCCAGTCGCCGGCATGGGGAATGAACACCGGCGTGAACATCTCGGCCGCCGGAGGGCGCGGCTTCAGCGTGGGTTACTCGCTGGACGGCGCGTTGCACACGAACCGATTCGATGCCACAAACATGCCGCTGCCGTTTCCGGATGCGTTGCAGGAATTCCGCGTCAACACAGGCACGCAGGACTCCGGAACTGCGCGATCGTCGGGCGCTTCCGTGAGTTCGGTTACCAAAGCAGGCACCAACAGCATCCACGGCGATGCGTTCTGGTACGTACGCAATGCGGTGTTCAACGCCCAACAGGCGTCCGCAATTTCCAAGGATCAACTGAAACGCAACCAATTTGGCGGCACCGTCGGCGGACCGGTCCTCAAGAACAGATTGTTTTTCTTTGCGGGCTATCAAGGCACGGAAGAACGCAACACGTCTACGGGAACGCTTTCCATCGTGCCGACGCCGGCCATCTTGCGCGGGGATTGGAGCACGTTCAACAAGTGTTTTTCACCGCGGTGGGCGGATGCGGATTTAGCCAAGGGCTCTATTGATACCGCACGCTACAGCAGAGCGGCATTACTCCTCGCCCCGAAGCTCCCTCAAGCCCAAGACGACTGCGGAAATATCCGATGGGGAAATCCGGTCAATAATTCAGAGAAACAAATCGTCCAGCGGGTGGACTACCAACGCTCCGGGAGTCAATCCTTCTTCGGCCGTTACTTCACGGTTATGCAAGATTCGCCGGTGCCGTACAACACGGCAAATCTATTGACGGCGGGAAACCCAGGTACGAACGATCGCGCGCGAATGCTCGTCGGCGGCCACACGTGGGTAATCACTCCCGCGGCGGTGAATACGGCTCGTGTCACGTATAACCGCATCACGGTTGTTAAGCCGGGTGCCCAATTCTTCAGCCCGCAGGACGTCGGCATCAATTCCTATACTTCAGTTCCAGGATATTTCAATCTCAGCGCGACGGGATTTTTCAGCTTCGGAACCGGCAACGGCGGCGCCGGCCGTCATTTGTGGCAGGACCAATATCAGATTGGAGACGACGTCACGTTAACTCGAGGCGCGCACCAGCTTGCTTTTGGCGGCGCCTGGTCGCGGGACAATTGGGTGAATGTCGCGCATGCTCGTTCTGTCGGCATCATCACGATTGACGCAACGGCCACGGGAACCACCGGTAATGTGCTTGGGGATTTCATGCTGGGCAAGATCGGTCAGATCCGGCAAGCCATGCCGGAATCGTTCAGCCAATACCAGCACTACTTCGGCTTCTATGGTCAGGACACGTGGAGAGCGACGTCACGGCTCACCGTGAACTACGGCTTGCGATGGGAGCCCTTTATTCCTCCAGTCTGGTACAGCGATCCGAAGAATCCACTTGGAGGCTTTCAGACGTACCGCTTCAGTGCGGATGCATTCAGGAACGGCACGAAGAGCACCGTCTTTCCGACCGCTCCTGCCGGCTTCCTTTATCCGAGCCAAAAACCCGATGGATCCGGCCCCGCCGATTTCGCGGAGCGGTCCGGCGTTCCGAGCGACTGGAAGAAAATCGGACCGCGGGTAGGTCTCGCGTGGGATCCGACCGGCAAAGGACAAACCTCCCTTCGCGCAGGCTACAGTCTTGCGTACGACGTTGTGAACCTGCAGGTCGTCCTCAACGCCGCCGGTGTTTCACCATGGGCCGGGGATACGCTTTATCGCAATGGAACGCTCGACGATCCATGGCAGGGATTGGCTGGTGGAAATCCATTTCCTTTCGATTGGCGCACAACGCCGCGATACGTCGACAGTTCCGTCTTTCTGCCCTTCGCGAAAAACCTTCAATCGACGTATGCCCAGTCGTGGAACTTCAGCGTGCAACAACAGTTCAGGCGGCGCTGGTTGGTGTCCGCGAGTTATCTGGGCAGCTTGACTCCGCACCTTTGGAGTACGTTTGCGGTCAACGGGGCATCGTATCTCACTCCGCAATCGTATCCGTCGCTCTTTACGGGACCGGATACCTGCGTGTTGGAAGGCCGCTCGTACACGCCTTGCAACCAAACCGGCAACATCAATCAACGGCGTGAACTCCGTCTGTGGGCCGCGATGAACAAGCCCGCTCTGCTTTCGGATGCAACGCTGTTTTCAAATGTCGATGAGATCCGTTCCGACAGCACGGCCAATTACAGCGCCATGCTGCTCTCGGTGCGTGGTGAGTTTCGAGGAGTGACGTTGAACGCCAATCACACGTGGTCGCATTGCCTCAGTGATCGCGCGAATGACGGCGTTCCAAATCCTAATGGGACTTTCCAGAGGGGACGCGATCGCTCGAATTGCACTTCCGACCGGCGCCACATCTTCAACTTGACCGCTGTCGCCAACACGCCCCGGTTTGAAAATAGATGGTTGCGGCCGCTGGTCTCGGATTGGAAGTTTTCCGGGATTTATCGCGTGTCCTCCGGGAGCTATCTCACAATCAGCTCCGGCGTCGACCGGGCGCTTACCGGACTTGCGACACAGGCCGCGGATCAGATTTCCCCAAATGTATACACGGATGGACCGATCGCGTTGGGCTCCTTCTTCCTGAACAAAAACGCATTCGCAGCTCCGGCGCTAGGGTCTTACGGCAACATGAATCCGTTATCCGTTCGAGGCTTGGGTACCTGGAGTTTGGATGCATCCGTTTCACGAACCTTTACGGTGAAAGAAAAGCAACAATTTGAATTTCGCGCGGAGGCTTTCAATCTCCCGAATGCGGTTCGGCCGACCAATCCCAATGTCAACTTGAACAACGTGAACTTCGGCAAGATCACGAGCGTGCAGGAGCCGCGAATCATGCAATTCGCGCTGAAGTACGTGTTCTGAGTGAAGGCTGTTGCCCAACTCAGCCGCGAAGCGGCGGCACAATTTTAGCCACGGGCGTCAGCGCGTGACTAGAGTTGTGGCGCTCGCTTCGCGAGCTGTTAAACCACTTTGTGTCTCCGTGTTTTCCAAGTTCATTTCTTCCCGTAGTTCTGCTTCGCGGCAGCGTCCATGAGGGATTGCGTTTCGAGTCCCGAACAATTCAAATCGAGAATTTGATCGAATGGCGCGAGGTACAACGTCTGCTTCGGAACCGTCCACGGTCCGGTCAAGACCTTTGGATCCTCGACCCGCGCTTCAATTTCGAGCGTGTTCGCGTCCACACGGCGGTATCGTTCGACGACATGCATTTCGTCCGAATGGAACGACACTCTCCCTTCGGCAAACATCCAGGGCACGTCGCTGAAATTCTTCGTGTCGACGACCAACGTATCACCTTCCCACCGGCCGATCGAGTCGCCACGATATGAAGGCGGTACGTCTTCACGATGTGCTCGTCCATCAGTAGGAATGATCTTGAAGCTTTGGTAAGTTTCGGTCAGCAGCACAACAAATTTCGGCGTCTGCACGATCTGTCCGACTGCGCCGACGCTGAACAAACTCACGTTCAAAGTACCAAACGAAGTCGGAATGCATCGCAGCGACGGGTCATCCTTATCGCTGAGAGACTTTGCCTTCTCTGCAGCCCACGGCTGGTACAGGCTCGTGAAAGATGGAGGCGGCGCCCCGCGTGCGCCTGCTGGTGCGCCCCCACGTCCGCCTATCGCGCCCGGTGTTCCGGGTGCCGGCCGTCCACCGACATCGCTACCACGCCACCAGACACCGGATAAATCGGGATGTCCATCGGGCATACGGGGAACAGCATTTGGAGTCGCGGCGGATCCTCTCTGTGCAGCAACCGCGAACGAGGCCAGCGCCATTACAAAGGAAGCCGCCACTATTGACGTGATCAAAATGCGCTTCATGTTAGAAATCTCCCTTCACCGCGCTTGCTCAGATCCGAACGTACTATAAGTGTGGCCGTCAGCCGTCGTGAGCTCTCGCAACATTCCCATTTTCTGGGAGAGGTCTCTCGCACGGATACCCTTGATGGTGACTTCGGTTCCAGCCTTGATGGTGCTCGGTTTAAAACCATTGCGAAGCATCCCACTGGGCGTACCCGCTTCAAAGGCCCACTCTTCTGCTTTGCCGCTCGCGTCCTTCACTTCGAGAAAGAACCACGAGTGCGGATTCTCCAATCGGATTTTGGTAATGACGCCCTTGACGGTGATGGGCTGGTCTGCATCGAAGACCGCTGCAAACGAGTGATGGGCCGATGCCGGCATTACGCAGTAAAGCAAAGCAAAGCTTGCGAGCAATAGACGAAGAACGTTTCGTTTCATACCGCACTTCCTTTTGGTTGAAATCGCTTCCTTAATTAACGTCGTTTTCTACTACGCGGATATAGAGATGTCAAGGAAGGCATCAAGAACCAGAATTCCGGGACGGAATTACCTCTGACCTCGGCCGCGTGCCAGCGCCGGCAGCGGCAGCATTTGACTATTCCATTTCTGATATGCGGTCTTCAGCTGTTCGAACACTGCCGGTTGTTCGGTTTTCAGATCCATCTTTTCACCGGGATCCTTCTTCAGGTCGAACAAATGCTCGTTGCCGCCTTCCTTGAGATATTTCAAAGTCCCGTTCCGCATCGCTTGATGCTGCGCGTTCCGCCAGAAAAGCGTTCTTTCAAAAGCAGGACGCCGTCCCGTGGCCACAGCCATCAGGTCTGCACCTTCGAGTGGATAGGCTGGATCCGCATTAGTTCCAGTAGTCTTCAGGATCGTCGCGGTCCAATCCATCGTGATGGCCGCCTGATCGGTGGTCTTGCGGCCGGGCACAACGCCGGGCCATCGCACGATTGCGGGAACCCGGATGCCGCCCTCCCACAAGCTGCCCTTGCGAAATGAAAACGGCCAATTCCGCGAGTAGCGTTCGCCGCCGTTGTCGCTGGTAAAAATGACAAGGGTGTTGCGTTCCAGCCCGGAACTCCGCAGTGCGTCGAGCAACCGCCCGATTCCCGCATCCATGCTCTTCATCATTTGTCCGAAGATTTCGTCAGAGCCCGGACCATTCGCGTTCGCCCCGCGGTTTTCGCGAAGAGCCCTTTCCTTGTCGCCTGGTCCCTCCCATGGCCAGTGCGGCGCGTTGTACTGCATGCCCAAATAGAATGGGCGGGAACGCTTTCTACGGATGATTTGGATCCCTCTTTCCGTGAAGAGGTCCGTGAGATAGCCGTCGACTTGGACAGGCTTATCGTTCTCATAGAGATCCATGACACCGGCTGTGTTCTTATGCGTGAAGTAATCTTCCGAGCTTCCGACGATGCCGAAGAACTCCTCGTATCCGTGCTTGATCGGATTGAACTGCGGACCGTTGCCGCAATGCCACTTTCCAACCAGAGCCGTCTCGTAGCCGTTCGCCTTGAGCAAAGAAGCGATCGTGGGATGATCAGCAGGAAGACCGATGTCGGGAATCGCATCGCCAAGCGGTTGTTGCAATCCGATGAGTAGACGATGTTGATATCGACCCGTCTGGAACGCCACACGTGTTGGTGTGCAGACATCACCGTTCGCATAGTTATCCGTGAACTTGATGCCTTCGTCTGCGAGACCGTCGAGCACAGGCGTCTTGTAATCCGGCCTCCCGTAGCAACTCAGGTCGCCGTAGCCGAGATCATCCGCCAGGATGAACAGGACATTCGGCCTGGCCGGCAGTGCAGGAGTTTGAGGTAGAGCGGCCGCAGCCAAAGCCGCGGACATGAATTCGCGACGATTCATATTTTTCATAATGCCAAAATCCCAAGCGGTTACATGGGCGTTGTGAAGATTCAGCCTCGTTCGCTGACGAAACGTCCCTCGTCCAAGATCGTGAAAACGGTATTGAGCTTTGTGATCTCAAATAGCTTTCGGACTTCGAGCGTCGGCCGATGCAGACTCATGTGGCCTCCTACCCTTTTAATCGAAGTCCAAACAGTAATCAATTGACCTAAACCGAAGCTGTCAATGTACGAAACATCAACGAGATTGAGTACGAACTCGCGATGTCCTTGCGCCAATAGTTTTTGGATTTCGTCACGTAGACCGAATTCCAGGAAACGGAGCTTGCCGGAAAGATCGACGACGGCCACGCCGGAAACCACTCTCGACGTTATACGACACGACATAACGTTCCCTCCACAAGGTTCTTGCTTTGAAATTCGGATATTGGGGCGAGCCAGGATGTAAGGCGAGGATATTCCCCTCCTCGTGAGGAGGGGTGGCTGCGCCAGTAAGAAAATACTGCGTAGCCACCAAAGCGGCGCAGACGGGGTGGTGAATTACAAGTCCTGTACAGCTTGTGTGCTCCACCACCCCGTCCGCTCCCAATAGGGTTGCTGCGCGATATTCTCTTGAGGTCGCGTCCACCCCTCCTCACGAGGAGGGGAATCTGCCTCATTTGAAACATGGCAAAATCCAAACCGACCCACTACCGAAATTCGGCTCTATGAAACGCCCAACCCTGCGATTAAGCAAGGCTTTTCGTTCCGATCAACGCACGGCGGCTTAAAATGCATCAGATAGATATGACCGGACCATCTTATCCTGCAGCACGAACCGTAGCCTTGCGGCTCGAAGCGCGTATCGCCTCGAGTCAGATGGCATTCAAGAGCGCGAGCGATGCGCCCAAACCCGGCGCTGGAGCGATCGAAGAAATAATCACGACCGCCTTTTGGGCAAGTCTCCGCCGCGAAGAAGGACATTCTCCTACAATCTCTATCGCATTCTTGCCGCCCGAGCAGAGCGTTCGGCCTGTTCAAATCAACCCGCCAGTCCGGCTCGAAGCAGAACTGCTCGCCCGGCTTGCGCCTGCCGTGGAAACGCCGGGGGTCCACATCGGCGTTTGGTCCTACGACGACAAACTGTATGTATGGGGAGTCACTCGCACGGTTCCGACATATTGCTTCGTTCTCGAGGTTATCGGGCCCGGACTCCTTGTCGTGAAATATCGCCGGGACGACCCGTCGACAAAATTCGCGAACGTTGCTGTTCTGGAGGGTGCGGACGTCAAGTTCATCGAACAACAATCTTCACTAATCTCGGCGCCTCCCGCGCTTGGTTCGCTGCTGGCGTTTTACTCATCGGCGGGACGGAATGATTCGGACAGCATTCTGGTGCGGATTGCCATTGCGATGCGGGCGCATGGACGCGGCGGGTCGCTGCTCGTCGTGCCGAGGCACACCGACCTCTGGCTGAATTCGATCGTTCAGCCCGTTAGGTACTCCTTAATTCCGCCGTTTCCCGATATCGCCACGTTCCTTCAGCAGACGGAACAAGGTCTCGAAGCTTCTCCGATCACATTGAAATCTGCGGTGGATGCTCTTGCCGGACTCACCGCAGTCGACGGGGCAACCGTCATCTCGGATCATTTCGAACCCCTCGCTTTTGGTGTAAAGATTCTGACTCGTGACAGCGCACATCGAGTCGATCAAATTTTGTTGACGGAACCCATCGAGGGGGTGCGTGATACGAATGTTGATCCAGCGCAACTCGGAGGCACGAGGCATTTGTCGGCAGCACAGTTCGTCCATGATCAGCGGAACGCAATTGCACTGGTTGCATCGCAAGATGGCCGCTTCACCGTATTCGCATGGTCGTCAATGCACGGCATGGTGCAAGCCCACCGGCTGGAAGCACTACTCATTTAACGTTCGAACACGTTCTCAAATAGCGAGGCTCTGATGCAAGGGTGCACATCGAATCAAACATTTCACAACTGGGGCCAAACGATCACCTGCAAACCCACAAGTTACTGCCAACCGGATACTGAAAACGACGTGGCCGCGATCGTCCGCGATGCGGCGGCGGCGAACAAACACGTCAGGGTTGTCGGCGCGGGTCATTCCTGGGCTCCGCTCGTGCTGACTCGTGATGTTCTGGTGAATCTGGATAAGCTCACCATGATCCATACGGACGTGCCCAATCGAAAGGCGCAAGTTCAGGCCGGCATCCGGCTCAAGGATCTGATTCCTGGATTGCGGAACGCAGGCCTCGCCCTCGCAAATCTCGGATCCATTACCGAACAATCCATCGCGGGAGCAATTTCCACAGGTACACATGGCACAGGGCTCACGATTGGAAGTATCGGCACGCAAATCGTGGGAGCGAGGCTCGTCATCGGAAGCGGCGATACGATTTCGATCACCGACCAGGACACCGATCGTCTGAACGCCGTGCGCCTTAGTTTGGGAGCCCTTGGAATTCTCACAGAGCTGACGATCCAATGCGTGACTGATTACAACCTTGAACTCACGGCATTCTGGACCAATTTCGATGACGTCGTCGATCAGATGGAGACGCTCGCGAACCAGAACACGAGAGTGAAATTTTGGTGGTTGATTCCTCCGATCGGCCCGAAAGACAACATCATCATGACGACGGAAAATCCGGTGGGAGCTGCGCCCGCGAATACGCCGTCAAACGCGGGATTGCCGATGGACACCATCGCACTGCTCAATAGTTTTTTACATCTGACGAACCAGCCGTCCGGCCTTCATCAATTTCTGAAATTTCAAGGCAGCTACGACCAGATCCTCACGATACCGCTGCTGCCGGTT
>JACXTT010004253.1_pt1 | contig 21347 bp, 13 predicted proteins | sample 9270951 | NCBI WGS metagenome assembly JACXTT01 (sample SAMN15532306, study PRJNA645909) | rock metagenome | isolation source: weathered quartz diorite | place: Puerto Rico | collected 2017-06-21
ATCTTTCGCGGGCATCGGCAGCTTTTGCGCGACCCGGCCCTCATCGGCAAGGTCAAGACGAGCATCCTGCAACGTCAGGTTGATGCACGTAGCGCGCTGCACGATTTGCTCGACGAATACAGCGCCATCTTCGACAAAATCCAGGACGAGTACCTCAAGGAACGCATGGCCGACATTCGCGACGTCGTCACGCGCATGGTCACACATCTGGCCCTCGACGACAAACCCAAGGGCCTCTGCGGCGCGGAGCCGATCATTGTCGTGGCGCCGGAGATCTTGCCGTCGCAGGCGCTGCTGCTGGAGAAGTTGCATGTCGTCGGCGTCATCACCGAGGCGGGGGGCAGCACGGGTCATGCGGCGATTCTCGCGCGCGCGCTCGGCATTCCATCGGTGTCCGGGCTGCGCGGCATTCTCAAGCAAGTCGTCACCGGCGATCTGCTGGCGCTCGATGGCCGGGTTGGGTCGGTGTTCCTCAAGCCCGATTCCGAAACGGAAGCGGCGTATCGCAAGGCGGCGCGCGAGTACGTGCATTTGCGCGACAAGCTGATCGAGAATCGCGATCACGAAGCGGTGACGCAGGACGGCACCAAGCTCGAGCTGCTCGCCAACGTCAACAGCGTACACGACGCGGAGGCCGCCTGCCGAACCGGAGCGACCGGCGTGGGCCTGTATCGCACGGAGTATCTGTTCCTGACGCACACGAGCGTGCCGAGCGAGGAGGAGCAGCTGGCGACCTACAAGGCGGTGATCGAGGCGTCGCCGAACCGCACGGTGACGATCCGCACCCTCGACATCGGCGGCGATAAGCTGGTGCCGTACTTCGGGCACGAGCGCGAGGCGAACCCGTTCATGGGCTGGCGCTCGATTCGCATCACCTCGTCTTATCCGGAGTTCTTTCAGACGCAGATGCGAGCGATTCTGCGCGCTGCCGTGTTCGGCAATGTCAGCTTGCTCTTCCCGATGATCAGCACGCTGGAGGAGGTTCGCACGCTCAAGCGCATGGTGCGCGATACGATGGAGCAGCTCCGCCGCGACGGGATCGCGTTTGTCGAGAAGATCCCGCTCGGCATCATGCTGGAGGTGCCGGCGGCGGCGCTGTCGGTTCACGCGCTGTTGCCTGAGGTCGATTACGTCAGCATCGGGTCGAACGATCTGATCCAGTATGTGATGGCGGCGGATCGGGACAATCCGAAGGTGGCGCATCTGTGTGAGCCGTTCAACCCGCCGGTGTTCATGCTGCTGCGGCACATCCTGCGGGCGTGCGCTCGGCACGGCAAGCCGGCGACCTTGTGCGGCGAGATGGCGGGCCGACCGAGATGTTTCCTGCCGCTGTTCGGCATGGGCCTGCGGCGTTTCAGCATGAGCCCCGCGTTCGTGCCGACGATCAAGGAGCTGGCGCGATGCACGAGCCGCGAGCTGGCGGAGCAGACGGCGCAGCGCGTCATGCGGCTGCGCACCTTCAAGCAGGTGCGGCAATATCTGACGAAGATGGCGCAGCGGGTTTTTCCGAATGTGACTTTTCTGGATACGAAGAAGTAAATCGTTCCCCCGTAGGGACAAGCTGCCAGCTTGTCCCTTTGACGAAGAGGCACAAGCTGGCAGCTTGTCCCTACGGCGACGGCACCAGCAGCGTGAACGGGTAAACATACGCCATGAGCAGCGTCATCAGGCCGACGATCGAGGCGAGGATGATCGAGTGCCAGACGACCGCCTTGAAGATGTCGGCTTCCTTGCCGAGCTGGTGCGTGGCGGCGGTGGCGACGCAGATCGATTGGGCGTCGATCATCTTGCCCATGACGCCTCCGGTCGAGTTGGCAGTGCAGATGAGGACCTGGGCTTGACCGACGCTGAGACCGTCGGCGCCGAAAGCGCCGGTGTGGTGGATTTGGGTGGCGGTGATCTTTTGCAAGCTGCCGAAGAGGGCGTTGCTGCCGGCGTCGGTGCCGGTGAGGAACACGCCGAGCCAACCGAGGATGGCGGCAAAGAAGGGATAGAGGAAACCGGTATTGGCGAAGGCGACGCCGAGCACCGCGTCCATGCCGGCGTAACGCGTCACGTAGCTCAGGCCGAGCATGAACGCAATCGTCGGGATTGGGATCTTCATTTGGACGATGGTGCGTTTCGTGACCCGGCCGATCTGGTCGCCCGACATGCGCAACAGCAGCATCGACAGGATAGCGGCGACAAATACGGCGCTGCCGGGCGCGGTCAGCCAGGCGAGGTTGAACTTGGCCGATTCGCGTTCATCGGGCTTGGCGCGCAGCCTTTCCGCACGTTGCGTCTGATCATGGAGCGTGGGGATCGGCAGGAGATAGTTGGTCTGGATGTCGGTGCCGGGAATCAGCACCGGGGCCTTGCCCTCCTTCTCGCGGATAATGCCAGTCAGCATCAACAACACGGACATGATGATGAAGGGCATCCAGGCGAGCGAGACGTTGCCGGCGGTGAGCGGCCTGGCCTCGTTGTCGGCGGCTTGTTGCGAGGCGCCCCCCATGAGCGCGATGGCCTCGGCGGCGTGCGGGTCGTGCGGATCGAGGGCAATCGATGGCGTTGGCTCGATCGGCTGCGCGGTGATCGCGCTTGGCGCCTGGGCCGTGATGGCGGTCGGCGCGGCGACGCTGGTGAAGGTGGCGTCGGTCGGCGAAGTGAAGTGCCATTCGTTGCGCGGCTTCCAGTATCTCAAGAACACCGCCGTCACGATTAGCGAAAAGATGCCGCCGCCAATATCGGTCATCGGATAAAGGGTGACGCCGCGAACCCAGTCGTGCATCGTTGCGAAGAAATACTGGAAGATCGCAAACGATCCGCCAGAGACCAGCAGGGCCGGCCAGATCTCGAACGTCTTCTTCCACGAGCACATGCATTTGACCATGTATGCCGGCACGAGCAGCGACAGCCAGGGCAACTGGTGCCCCGCCATCGTGCTGATCGTCGTGCCCGGCAACTCGGTGACGCCGGTCAAGACGAGAATTGGCGTCCCCAGACCGCCATACGCGACCGGCGACGTATTGGCGATCAAGCAAAGGACGGCGGCGAGGAACGGGTTGAAGCCGAGCCCGACCATGATGGCGCCGCAGATCGCCACGGGCGTACCGCCGCCTGCCGCTCCTTCGAGGAAGGCGCCGAACGAGAAGCCGATCAGCACCGACTGGATGCGCGCGTCGCCGGAGAGACTCGCAACCGATCGCCGAATGATCGTGAACTGTCCCGTCTCCACCGTGATGTTGTAGAGCAGCATCGCATTGAAGATCGTCCAGCCGACCGGCAGGAGCCCGAAGCCGGCCCCGTGCACGAACGACCAGAGCGCCATGTCCCACGGCATGCCGAAGACGACGATCGCGATGACGATGGCGCTCAGCGCTCCGGCCGCACCCGCCTTCGACGCCAGCCAACGCCTCGGCACCAGTAGCCAGAACAGCACCACCACCGGCAGCGCCGCGAATAGCGTGGACCAGACCACCGTCCATGGAATTGGCAAGCCAAGAATACTGCTGCCGGCGAGCGGATCGAGTGATTGCAGGTAGGTCGGTGGTTCCATCGGGGAGAGACGTCCAATCCTGGTCCCGTTTAGCGTTCGCATGGCCGCACGCGGGCGCGAAACGAAGAGAATCCCGCGATTGTAGGCCGACTGCGCCTCGATGCAAGCGCAACTTTCAGAATCGCTCATACCAATTGCCCGGTAAACGCCGCACGACCTTTTTCAGCTCCAGCGTCATGAGCTGGCGCGTCAGGTCGGTTATCGACAGGGCAAGCTGCACCGTCAGGTCATCGACCATGCGCTTCTCGGCAAGTGCCTCCCAGATCTTTTGCTGCACGTCGTCGAGGCCGCTCGGCATTTGCGCCGCCTGCGGCTCGGCGGGCTTCTCCTCGACGAGGATCGGCAAGCATTGCAGGTCTTCGAGGATGTCGTCCGCGTTACGCACCAGCTTGGCCCCCTTGCGCAAAAGGTGATGCGTGCCGAAACTGGCCGGGCTGTCCACGGCGCCGGGAACGGCAAAGACCTCGCGCCCTTGCTCGATGGCGAGACGGGCCGTGATGAGCGCTCCGCTCTTCTCCGCCGCCTCGATGATGACGACCGCTCGACTCAACCCGCTGATGATGCGATTGCGCGCAGGGAACAGCGTCGCCATCGGCTCCATCAGCATACACGACTCGGTGACGAGCGCTCCCGAGGCAACGACTTCCGCCGCGAGGTCGGCGTGTTCAGGCGGATAGATCTTCGACAACCCGCCGGCCAGCACCGCGATGGTGCGCCCCTTCGCCTGAAGGGCGCCGCGATGGGCGCAGCCGTCGATGCCGCGCGCCAGGCCGCTGACCACCGTCCAGCCCGCCCGCGCCAGGTCGGCGCCGATGCGCTCGGCAAGGCGTTTGCCGTAGGAGGTGCAAGCCCGCGAGCCGACGATGGCGATCGCTTGCTCGTCGCGGGTTTCGATCGTTCCCTTGACGAAGAGCAGGTGCGGCGCGTCGTCGATGGTGGCGAGATTGGCGGGATACGCGGGTTTGCCCATGATGCGCAGATGGACGCCATGCTTGGCGATCTGGTCACATTCCTTGTCCACATTGGGATTGGCGAGAGCGCGTTGCAGGTCCTCGGCGACCTTCTGCCCCAAATAGGGAACCTCGCGCAGCTCCGCAACGGAAGCATGCAGCACCGCCGCCGCGGAATCGAAATGCTCGAGCAACGCCGACGTCAAGCGCGGCCCGATGCCGGTCACCAGGTGCAGCGCGATCAGATCGCGTTCGTCGTCGGAGAGGTTCACGTTTCACCATTTGGTGTCAGAGCCCGGACGCCAGCGAGGGGCAACTGCACCCTTCACGGGCGCTCACGCTCTGCCAGCGATTACCGCTTCCAGCACCGCGCGCACATCGCTTTCCGGCAGACCTTCGAACAGCGCGCCATCCCCCTGTTTGGTCGGGAGGATGAAGCGCATTTGCCCGCCGATCGCTTTCTTGTCCTTGTGCATGGTCGCGATGAGATCGTCGATCGGCCACGGTTGCGGCGCGACCGGCAAGGAAAATACCTGCAACAGGCGAATTTGTCGTTCCGTGGTCTCGCGCGGAATCAAATTGAGCCGTTCGGCAAGCCGGCTCGCGCAGATCATGCCCGCGGCAACCGCTTCTCCGTGCAGCCAGGTCCCATAGCCGCCGGCGGTCTCGAAGGCATGGGCAAACGTATGGCCGTAATTGAGCTGGGCGCGGATGGAGGTCTCCTCGCGCTCGTCCTGCTCGACGATCTTCGCCTTCAGTTCGCATGAGCGCAAGACGATGTGCTGAATCGCGGCCGGTTCGCGCCGCAGAATCGCTGCGGCGTTTTGCTCCAGATAATGAAAGAACACCTCGTCGAAGATGACGCCATACTTGACCACCTCGGCCAGACCGCTGCGAAACTCGCGATCGGGCAGCGTGTTCAACGTCGCAACATCAATGAAGACGCCGATCGGCTGGTGGAAGGCGCCGATCATATTCTTGGCGCGCGGATGATTGACGCCGACCTTGCCGCCGACGGAGCTATCGACCATCGCCAGCAGCGTGGTGGGAACCATCAGGAGCGGAATGCCGCGCGCGAAGGTGGCGGCGACGAAGCCCGCGAGATCGCCGACGACGCCGCCGCCGACCGCCACTACCAGTGTGCGGCGATCGGCGCCGGTCTCCATCAGGCTGTCATAGAGCTCGGCCGCGACTTCGAGCTTCTTCTGACCCTCGCCGGCCGGCCGAATCGCCTGGGAGGCGCTGATGCCAGCCTCGTGCAAGCTCTTCTGGATTGCGTCGGCATGGACCTTGGCGTTGGCATCGGTGACGATGAGGGCCTTGTTCCCCTTCGACCGCTGCCGCGCGAAGGCGCCCATTTGAGGCAGGGCATTGCTGCCGACGGCGATGTCGTAACTGCGAGCGCCGAGATTCACGCGAAGGGTGTGTTGAGTCATGTTTTTTTGAGAAGCCCTGGGGTGAGTTACTCCGAACCCCTGGGATATCCCCGGGGCTTGCGCGGGTTCAACACTTCGGCGACTTACGCTTCTTGTCGAGCGTGCCGCGTGCTTCCATTTTCTTGATCTGATCCGGGGCGAACGGGATCTTGCACGCCCCTACCAAATCCACGGCGATGGGGCCGATGTCCTTGGCCGAGGCGATGGCGACCTTGTTCAACGGCTTCACCCAACCGCCGACGGCGATGACGAAGCTGTTCATCGCGAACTTGACGCGATTGGCCTGCTGATGGATCGACTTGGCGACGCGCTGCAAGAGCTTCTTGATCTCATCAAGATCGAGGTCCTCGTTCTCCTTGATGGCAACGAGGCTGCCGTAAGTCGCCCAGCCGGCCGACGCGATCGCTTCGTCCTTTGAGTCCATCCATTTCAAGGCCATCTCGCGGCCATGTGGGCCGCTGGACGCCACCCATGGGACCGTGTATTCGGCGACCATGCCCCAGGTGGCGTTTTCGATCCACTTTTGCAGGTCCTTCTTGGTCATCTTCGCATCGTCGGCGATCAGCCCGGCGAGGTACATCGCGTCGGCGATGCCGGTGTCGTAGAGATCTAGCGCGAGCTGATAGTCCATCTTGACGCGCTTCTGGATTTTCTTCATGTCCGCGACCTGAACGCCCAGGCACGGCTCCTGAGCGCCGTGCTTCAGCCACATTTTCTTGGTTTTCTCGGTGGCGAATTTCTTGAGTTCGGCGACGATATCGTTCGCGGTCATGAATAGTCCCCGTTTTCCGCTTGCGGCTTAGCGTCCGCACGGCGCCGCGCGGACGCTAAGCCGCAAGCGGAAAATACATTATGCCAAAATCTCGCGTACCACGTGCCCCTCGACATCCGTCAACCGGAAATCGCGGCCCGCGTAGCGATACGTCAGCCGTTCGTGATCGAAGCCGAGCAGGTGCAGGATCGTCGCGTGCAAATCATGCACGTGGACGCGGTTCTCGACAGCACGATAGCCGAACTCATCGGTCGCGCCGTGGACGTAGCCGCCGCGCACGCCACCGCCGGCCAGGGCGACGGTGAAGCCCCAGTGGTTGTGGTCGCGTCCCATCGCCGGTCGCCCGCCCGACAGCTCGACCGCCGGCGTGCGGCCAAACTCGCCGCCGATGATGACGAGCGTTTCTTCGAACAGCCCGAGCCGTTTCAGGTCGCTCAACAGCGCCGCGATCGGCCCATCGATCTCGCGGCCCAGGTTGCGATGATTGACCGCGATGTTGTCGTGGCTATCCCACGGCTGCACGTCGCCGTGATAGCACTGCACGAAGCGGACGCCGCGCTCGATCAGCCGACGCGCGATCAACAGTTGCCGACCTTGCACGTGGCTACCGTATCGATCGCGCACCATTTGCGGCTCCCGGCTGACATCGAAGGCGTCGGTCGCTTCCATCTGCATGCGGTAGGCCAGCTCGAACGACTGGATACGCGCTTCGAGGGCAGCGTCTTCGGGCCGGGTCTTCTGGTGTTGCCGATTGAGTTCCGCGAGCAGATCGAGCTGCCGGCGTTGATCGGCGCGCGTGACGAGCGGATTGCGGATGTTCTCGATGAGCTCCCCCTCACCCCCAGCCCCTCTCCCGGAGGGCGAGGGGGGCATGAGGCGGCGCGTGTCGATGTGGGTGCCCTGATAGATGCCGGGCAGAAACGCCGAGCGCCAGTTGGACGTGTCGGCGACGGGGAGGCCAGGGCACATGGCGATGTAGCCGGGCAGGTTGCGGTTGGCGCTGCCGATGCCGTAGTTGATCCACGCCCCCAGCGACGGCCGCGACAGCCGTTCGTCGCCGCAGTTCATGAGCCGCATCGATTGCTCATGGTTCGGCGTGTTGGCGTACATGGAGCGAATGAGGCAAATGTCGTCGATATGGGCCGCGGTCTTCTCGAATATTTCGCTGACCTCGATGCCCGCTTGGCGGTGCTTGCGAAAGCGAAACGGCGAGGGCAGGGCGCCGGCGGTGGGCCGTTCGGTGGTGAGATTGCCGGCGGGAATGTGGCGGCCCGAATAGCGTTCAAGGAGCGGCTTCGGATCGAACGTGTCAACCTGCGAGGGGCCGCCATTGCAATAGACATGAATGACGTGCTTGGCCTTGGCCGCGAAGTGCGGCCGGCGCGGCGCCAGCGGATCGCGCGGATCGGGCGGCGTGGTGTCGTCGGCGTCGGCGCAGAGGGCGGCGAGGCCGAGCAAGCCGAGGCCGGTACCGGTGTTTTGCAGGAAGTGGCGGCGGGTGAACATGGAAGCTCCTTATTCAATCTCACTCACCACGAAATCCGGATCGCGCGGCACCAGGCGTTGCTTGCCGCGATCGACGAGGAAATCCAGGTCCTCCAGCACGATGGCGCCGATCAACGCGGTCTGCCGCTTGGGTTCTACGACCGCCTGGAAAAGTCCGGAGCGGCTTTGCAGACCAACATGCACGCCTTCGACTTCCTTGCGCAGAGCGCGCCGGCCATCTGCGTATCGCACCTGGATTTTCTGCTCCTTGACCGACAATCCCAGTTGCTTCACCACTACTTCCGGCAAGACCATTCGGGTAGCACCGGGGCCAACCAGTCCTTGAATTTTCATCCGGCGAACCTTGGCAGGGTCTAAGAGTCCGCGTTCGGCCTGCTCCCGATCCCAGTTGTTGGTCAGTTCAATCTCGACGGAAAAGCTGCCCATCTTGTGTTTCCCGTTGGTTCGCATGATGGCTCTCCTTCCGGCGGCTATGCTGGATTGTACGCAAGGGAATCCAGCCTCACAAGCGAATATCGCGGCTATAATGAACGCAGCCCCGAGGAGAATGACATGTCCGCAACCATCCAGCAACTCAATCGCGACCGCGCCGACTCGGTAATCCAAGAGGCCAAGCAGAATCCCCACGCATACGCCGGCAAATTCGTCGGCATCGCCAACGGCCAGGTCGTCGTGATCGCAGATCGTATGGAAGAGATCGGGCCGCGCCTGCGTCAGGTGGAACCTGATCGATCCAAGACTTATTGGATCGAAATTGGCCCCGACGGTTCGGAAGTTCACCACATCTGGGGAGGATTTTGATGCATCGCGCCCAGTGGCCGCTGGTGAATGATCGCCCTGTCATCGATATCGTTCTCAACAAGACACAGGCGCGGGTTGCCAAGCTTGCCCGGAAATGCAACGAAGGAGAGTTGACTGCGGTGGAGCACGAAGAGTACGAGTTTTACGTCATGGCCGGCGAGTTCGTCGCCATCCTCCAGGCCAAGGCTCGCGTTCTTCTGGCTCGTCGCGGTCAACCGAAATGAAGCGTTCCACCCGCGCGCATGTTCGCTCGCGCGCCGGACGGCGCTGCGAATATTGCCGGACATCAATGCCGCCCACCGCGTTGAACTTCGCGAATTGCTCATTGAGGCTGGCCTGTTCCCGCCCGATTGAGCCGAAGAAGGCGGCTGAATTCGGGTGATCTTCCCTTCCGTCGCCGTGTGGTTTTCGTAATCGCTCTTCAATTTGTCAAGCTCGGTTAGCATACCCCCTACGCCAGTTGGCAAACTGCAAACGTGCGATCCATAACTGGTGGCTTGAACAGCGGTTGCAAGATCGCTCCAGTTTGCCAAGTGAGGCACGCTCGGGCCGATGTGCCTCGGCGTGTGGGTGTGTGTAAAACTTGCGCGCGCCAGGCAACCCAAAAGCAAAAGAGCAATGTTCCGCGCGGAACATTGCTCTTCGCTGGTCTCATCTCTGGACGGCCTACTTCTCTTCATAAAGCCGCGGGCCGTCGGTCTTGAAGGCGCCGGTGCCGCCCTGATAGCGTTGGCCGTGCCACCAGTTGTTGATGACGCGGCGGCGAATCAGCCAACCGGAGTAGTCCCAGCCCCAGGTGCCTTCGTGTTCATAGCGCTGCTCGCCCTTGCCGGGATGCGACGCCCCGCCGCCGACGTAGTAGCCGAGGTAGTGCCCCGTGTCGGAGGGGAGGACCCACGAGAACAGCCGCGGGCGAGCATGGCCGTGTTCCGGCGCCGGCTCCTGACCGGCCGCGCTTCCGGCGAGACCGGCGAGGGCGACGACGAGGAGCGAAAGGATGATTCTTGGTCGCATGTTTGCTTCCTCTATCAGCACACCCCACAGGTTCGCTGCGCTCACCTGTGGGCTTGAAGGTCCCACCACTCAACCATTCGGATTACGATTGAATTTCTGGTACGGCAGCCGCACGCCGCGGAAGTAGAAGCGGTCCACCTGGATATTGGAGCCGGGGCCGAAGTTGGCGCCGCCGGACGAGGTGACCACGTCGTCCTCGTCCACGCCGTCGCCGGAGACGCCGAAGCCGCCGACGATCTTGCCGTTGACGTAGACGGCCTGGCTGCCGGGGAAGAAGACGATGCCGCTGGCGTTGGCGGCGAACTTGTGGAAGTTGGTGTTCGGGTGGAACGCATCGAAGCCGAAAACGCTCTGGATCGCGGAGATCGGCTGCGGCGCGCCGACGATGAAGCCGTTGGCGCGGTTGACGCCGGGGTCGTTCACGTTGGAGAACGGGCCGGACGCGCCGTCGATACCTTCCGGGAAGCGCGGCAACGCGAGGAAGCGGAAGGTACGCGCGGTCAGCGAGGTCCCCGCGGGAATGCCGGGGAGCTGATCGATCGCCTGGAGTTGAGCGGGATCGTCGTAGTAGGCAGTGTTGCGCGCCTTGGAGACGGCGACGTTGATCGAGAAGACCGGCGAGTCGGGCATGCGATAGAGGCCGAGCACGTTGCCGGCGCTGTCGGCAACGCTGAAGACCATGCGGGTGGTGGTGCCGAGGCCGCGAATCTGGGCCCGGGTGCGGTCGGCCTGCTGGATGCCCTGGGTGATGATTTGCTGAACCTGGTTGGCGGTGATGCCGGCGCCGGCGTGCGGCGTAACCAGATAGCCTTCGGGAGCGGGGGTGCCATTGAGCAGCGTGGCGCCGCCGAACTGGACCGGCGCGTTGAAGCCGCTGTTGGGGTTGCCGGTGCCGACCGAGAAGGTCTTGTTGATATAGTTGAGAAGGTTCTCCGGTCCGCGCAGGCCGCCCGCCCCGGCGACATCGAGTGTGATGCCAACGAGATCGATGCGCGGGAAAGGCAGATCGAAACCGGCGAGGGCCGGGATGCCGCCGAGCGTGCCGACCGGGACGCCTGCTTGTTTGCTGCCGCCGGCGGCGGCGAGAGCGACGAACTCGGCTTCTCTGGCGCGGTCGGGCAAAGCGGGATTGTAGTCGGCGCTAAGATCGGAGTTTTCCTCGCTGGCGAAGCCGGTCCTGCCTGGGAAGAAGACTCCGATGCCGCCGACAAGAGTTCCGCGGAAGTAGAGTGGGATGCCGCCGGGCAGGGTGCCAATGCCGCGCGAGGCGACGTGCGGCACCGCGGGATCGTCCTGTCCGCCGGGAGTGACGGCGGCGCCGGGCGTCGCGGCTGCGAGCAGCGTGTCGAAGTAGGAGAGCGGGGCGGTGAGGGTCTTACCCGCCGGAACGAAGGCAGGATCGATATTGAATCGGCCCTGGAGTGTAACGTCGTTGGCCGCCGCGCCGCCGCCGCCGGGCGTGAAGAGCACGCCGTTCGAAGCGGGGCCTGGGTTGACGAGCATGTCGCGGTTGGTGTGCTCGATGCCGAACAGATCCACTTGCGGCGTGTTGGCGACGCCAGGTGGGAAGTGATCGGCGATGCCGATGGGGGCGACGAAGCCGGGGCCGCCGATGGTCGAGGCCGGGTTGGAGATGAACGTGTATGAATTTACCTCGCGCTGGGTCATGGTGGTCTGGCTGATGGCGCGAATGGTGCGCGAACTGAGCGGTGTGTCGGTGGTCGAGAAGAAAGCGGCGGTGCGCGCCTCGGAGACCGCGCCGTCGATGGCGAAATCGAGCAGGTTGGCGTTGCCGGTGATATTCGGCGCCACACCCCCCTCGACGCGGACGCCGAGGATGCGCCCGTTGCGATCGACGACGGCGATGATAGCGTCGTTGTCCCCCGTCGCCGCCGCCGCCCGCTGCAGCAACTGCTGGACCTGCGCCGTACTCAACGTCAAGGGCCCCAGCGCCGCGATCGGCACTTGACTGGCGATGAATGCGGGCATCAAGCGGTCTTCGAGTTGTTCGACGTTGGGTTTGAATCTCATTTCTTGTCCTTCCAAACTCGTTGGTCGCTCGCGGCTCAACGTTTGCCGGATACAAACGATTGGCGCGGACGCCTCGCTACGAGGGCAAAGCCGCAAGCGGGTTAGTAACGAATCTCCAGGCCCAGGTTGACGCCGTGGGCGAAGAAATCAGTGCTGCGAAAGTTGAACGCGGGGCGAGCGGTGCCGCCGGCGCCGAAGGTGTTGCTGGTCGGGATGAAGTTCGGATTGAGGTTCGTGTCGATCTGGTCGCCGGGGCGAGCCACGTTGCTCCAGTAGAGGAACGAGTAGCTCGCGGAAGCGCGTATGTGCTCGGTGACCTTGAAGCCCAGGGAGATGCCCGTCTCGGGCACAACCGCAAAGACGTTCCGGGTAAACTGGCCGCTGTTGGTCGACAAGGCATAGACGCCGCCGGCCGAGGTCGTCACGGGCTGCGTATCGATCGACGTGGAGCCGCGGATGTTGACGACTTCGTGCGACGCGCCGAGGGCGATCTTGCCCATGAGGCCAATGATCCAACGCTTTTCGTGTAATTCGGTGCGCAGGCCGAGTTGGCCGCCGTAGAAGTAGTTGCGGGTATCGAAACGATCGCTGATCGTGATGGTCCTGCCGTCGAGCGCTTGCAGGGCAGGCGGAAGGAACGGGGCGAACTGCGGGGCCAGGTTGATCGCAGAGGTCTGGTCCTGGCGCAATCCCTCGCTCAAGTTGAGGTAGCGAAACCCGGCGAGCGCTTCGAGGCGGAATTTCTCGCTGGGTACGACGGCGTCGCTGACGTTGAATTCGACGCCCTGAAAGAACGTCGTCGCATCCACGACGACGCGGCCGTTCGCGATGCCGGGAAACGTCACCAGCGCTGAATCGGGCTGGCCGGTGTTCACGTTGAAGAACGGGTTCGCCACGATCGGATAAAGCGTGTTCAACTGGCCCGGCTCAGCTTCCGAGGAAAATGTGCGGTTGATCGATCGTCCCGCCAGGAAGAAGTAGCCGGCTTCGAGTCCGATCCGCTGTTCGTCGTCGAACCACCAGCCGGCGCTGAAGCGCCCGCCCTTCCGATCGAAGAAGTCCATGCCGGAGTTGCCGTAGAGAATGCGCGTATTCAAGGAATTCAAGGCCCCTGGCGCCGGGTCGGCGGGATCGCCCGTGGTGACCAGCGGCGGGAAGTTGGCGGACTTGATCCACCAGATCATGTATTCCCCGCGAACCCAAAGACGGAGCGGCTTCTCGGCGTGGTGCTCGGCTTCCTCGGCACTTTCGGGGAGGTGCCCTTCTTCCTTCTTGAACAGATGCAGAATCGAGAAGGGGCGTCGGGATTCCGCGCCGCCCGCCTCGTGACCATTGGTTTCCGCCTCGGCGGGCTCGTGGCCAGCGGGACGCTCGGGTTCGGCAATAGGAACCAACGGGGCGGGCTCCTGGACGACCGGGAGTTCGGTCTTGTATGTCGGAACCGGCACGACAGGTTTCTGGACAACTGGCAACTCGGGTCTGGGTGTCGGAACCGGCGGGAGGGGATTCTCGATGGCGGGTAACTCGGGCCTGGGTATCGGAACCGGCATGACCGGCTCAGGGACGGCGGGCATCTCGGGCCTGGGTATCGGAACCGGCGGGAGGGGTTTGTCGTCGGCACGTTGTCCCCAGGCCAATGAAGCATTAGTGCCGAGGATCATCACGAATGCGAGAATCCGTTTTCGCATGGGACCGCATCATCCTGGTTAGAAGCGATTGCCGCCGGGCAAGCGAACCTGGCGAGACTTTTCCGCATATGCCGATTGTTTCGCTTATGCCGCTTATCGGCACGGCAGCAAAGGAAGCTTGAGGTTTTCGGAAAAAGTGCTCGCGATATCCTCATGTTTGGTACGCCCGCCGATCTTGGGGGCGACGGCCATCGGCGCGCAACGAAACTGCGCTGAGGAAGCCATTGGTTCCTCATGGGTTACACCGATTCGTTGCGTGCACACCCACCCACCCCCTCCGCGCAATGAATCCGGTACGCCCGATGCGGGAAAGATACAACTGACGTTGCAATTTCTTGCTGTGTCAGCCGATTCATGCGTGCCGTCGTGCAAGTGAGCCGCCGGCATCACGAAGCAACAGAAAGCCTCGAAATAACGCACGGATAATCGATAACTTCGTCAAGTTCGTGCACATCTTAACCCGATGAAGGGAATAATTGGAAAAGCTCCTAAAGTTTTGCGCTGCCGGAAGACCCTGACCAGAAAAGGCAGGGGAAACGGGTGATATCGCTGGCCAGATGGGTACGGCAATGATTCGCAAGATCATGGCATACGGCTTGTTAACCTCCGCGTTGATCGTGGGGGGCGTGGCTTCTTGGAGTTGGAGTGCGGCGTCTGCGCATTCTGCCCAGCCCGTGCCTGACGCTGTCGAATCTGCGAAACAACCGCCGACTAGGCAAGCCGCCAAGAAAGTCCCGTCAACTTTCGCTGCCACCATGGAGCTGGCGCCGGAGGTACCCAGGCCAGCAAACTGGGGGGACGCGGTGAAGGACTTGACTCCGCTTCGGGAAAGCGGTCCGCGGCCTCCTGCGGTCAAGATCGACGGTCGCAGCGTTGGTCAGATCGTACTTGCGGAGGGGACCAACGCCGCTCGGTTTGCCGCGGAGCCGGACTCGCAAATCATTCATGCGCAAGCAACAGTCGCCGCTCAGCCCGAATCCGCGGGACCGTCTCTCCCCGCGGTGGGTTTGGCCTGGACTGAACCGCGCCCCTTGCCCCTGGCTCCGCGTCTCGCCATCGAGCCGTTGCAGGACGGTCCGTTGGGCTACGCCGGCCGATCGGGCGTCAGGCCGCGTGAAATTCAGCAGACCAGCCAGATCGTGCCGGTTGAGGACCGCTGGCGCATCGGCTTCCCGCAGTGGGACCGCTACGGCAAGGGACATCCGCGCAACGACGATTATCCGTACGTCGAAGGCCGCTGGTGGGATCCGTTCAACCAGAACGTCCTGAAAGGCGACTACCCGATCCTCGGCCAGAACATCTTCCTGGAGATCACCGCCACGTCCGTGAGCCTGTTGGAGTTGCGTGAAAACCCCACCGGCACCACGCCGTTCGAGAGCACGGCCAATCCCGATCAGAAGGACTTCTTCGGCAAGCCCGGCCAGCTGGTCTACGTACAGAATATGTTCCTGACGTTCGACCTGTTTCGCGGCGACGCCGCCTTTCGCCCCGTCGATTGGCGCATTCGCGCGACTCCCGCGTTCAACATCAATTCCTTGGCGGTCAACGAGCTGGGCGTCGTCAGCCCCGATGTGAGGAAGGGGGTCACGCGCGACCGAACCTTCGCGACCTTGCAAGAGTGGTTCGTCGAAACCAAGATTGCCGACATCGGTCCCGATTACGATTTCGTTTCCGCGCGCGTCGGTTCGCAGCCCTTCACCAGCGACTTCCGCGGCTTCATCTTCACCGACGTCAACCGCGGCGTCCGCGTGTTCGGCAATCGCCTGGCCAATCGCGATCAGTTCAACTTTGCCTATTTCAACATGCAGGAAAAGGACACCAATAGCGGGCTCAACTCCTTCCGCGACCGCCATCAGCAGATCGCGATCTTCAACTACTATCGGCAAGACTTCATCTGGCCTGGCTACACCGCCCAGGTCAGCATGCACTACAACCACGATTCGCCGACCTTCAAGTTCGACCAGAACGGCTTCCTGGTCCGACCCGACCCGGTCGGCGTCTTCCAGCCGCACACGGTGGATGTCGCCTACCTCGGCTGGGCCGGCGATGGGCATATCAACTCCATCAACATCAACCACGCCGTCTACTGGGCGGTCGGCCACGACACGCAAAACCCACTCGCCAATCAGGCCCAGAACATCAGCGCTTACATGGCCGCCCTGGAGCTGTCCTACGATCAGGACTGGATTCGCTTTCGCGTCTCCGGGTTCTATTCGTCGGGCGACCGCAACATCAACAACGGCCATGCTACCGGCTTCGACTCGATCATGGACAGCCCGCAATTCGCCGGCGGCGAGTTCAGCTACTGGCAGCGCCAGCAGCTCCGCCTGTTCGGCGTCAACCTCGTGCAGGGACACAGCCTCGTCCCCGATCTGCGCTCGAGCAAGACTCAAGGGCAGAGCAACTTCGTCAACCCCGGCCTGCTGCTCGCCAACTTCGGCTTCGATCTGGAAGTCACGCCCAAGTGGCGCATTATCAACAATGCCAACGTCCTGTGGTTCGACTCGGTCCAGCCGTTGCAGCAGTTTCTCTATGCCCAGCACATCAACCGTTTCATCGGTGTTGACCTGAGCACGGGGGTGGAGTATCGCCCGTTCCTGAATAACAACGTGATCTTCAAGGCCGGCTTCGCGACCATCATCCCGGGCGCCGGCTTCCGCGATCTGTTCAACGGCGCCGACTTCAACGCCCGCGCCCTGTATGCCGGCTTCATCGAAGCAACATTGACGTTCTGAGCCGCTTGCGGCTTCGCGCTCGCGCGGCGCCGCGCGAGCGCGAAGCCGCAAGCGGCAGTATCGATTCCACGGAGGGATAACGTGACCACCGATTTCGTCTCACGCAATATTCTGCGTCCGCACGTTCTCGTCGCCCTGACGGTGTTTGCCGCCGTCGTCACGTGTCTGCAACCGTGGTCGCGCGGTCAGGAATCGACGGCGCCTGCCGCCCCCGATCTGCGCAGACAAACCAAGGGTGAAGTCGATATCAAGAGCGACGGCTGCATCAAGTGTCACGAGAACGCTGTCGATCCACACGAGAAGGGGACGGTCAACCTCGGCTGCACCGACTGCCACGGCGGCGACGCCCACGCCACCGACAAGAAACACGCCCATATCTCGCCGCGCTTTCCCGAAGCCTGGCGCACCTCCGGCAACCCCGTGCGCTCGTACACGCTGCTCAATCACGAATCACCCGACTTCGTCAAGTTCGTCAATCCGGGCGATCTGCGCATCGCCCACCTCACCTGCGGCAAATGCCATGAGGACGAGGTCAACCAGAATCGCAGCAGCATGATGACCCACGGCTGCATGCTCTGGGGCGCCGCCCTCTACAACAACGGCGGCACACCGCACAAGCAGCCCCGCTACGGCGAGAGCTACAGCATGAACGGCGTACCGCAGAAGCTGGTCACCTGGCCGCCGCCGACCAAGGACGAAATGGAGAAGAAGGGGGTCCTCGCATTCCTCGAGCCGTTGCCTCGTTTTGAAATCTCGCAGCCCGGCAATATTCTGCGCATCTTCGAGCGCGGCGGCCGCTTCAGTCCGGAAATCGGCATCCCCGAACGCGAGGAAGAATCGGGCCGGCCCCGCACCCGCCTCAGCACCCGCGGCCTCGGCACGGGCAACCGCACCGATCCCGTCTTCATCGGCCTCCAGCGCACTCGCCTGCTCGACCCGACCCTCAACTTCCTCGGCACCAACGATCACCCCGGCGATTTCCGCTCCAGCGGCTGCACCGCCTGCCACATGATCTACGCCAACGATCGCTCGCCGATCCACTCCGGACCATATGCCAAGCATGGTCACCAGGGATACAAGGGCAAAGACGTCAAACGCCGCGATCCCATGATTCCCGACAACGAGCCGGGCCATCCGATCGAGCACAAGTTCACCCGTTCCATCCCCACGAGCCAGTGCATCGTCTGCCACATCCATCCCGGCACCACCGTCATGAACAGCTACCTCGGCTACATGTGGTGGGACGAAGAGACCGACGCCGAGTTCATGTATCCCAAGCACCAGAAGTATCCGACCGCCGAGGACTACGTCCAGGCCGCCATGAACAATCCCGACGAAGCGTCGGCGCGCGGCCTCTGGTCGGACCCCAAGTTCCTGGAGAACGTTTCCGACCTCAACCCGCACCTGCGGCACACGCAATTCGCCGACTTCCATGGCCACGGCTGGGTCTATCGCGCCGTCTACAAGAAGGACCGCAAAGGCAACTTCCTCGATCATCGCGGCCAGATCCTGGAAAACGTGACCGCCAAGGAACTCATGGCGGCAATCAAGATGCCGGAGAAAATCCAGAACCATTTGAAGGACCCGGCCAAGGTGAAGAACCCCGACCGCGATTGCACCCCGGTCCACCTCATGGATATCCATATCGAGAAAGGCATGCACTGCATCGATTGCCATTTCGTGCAAGACGTTCACGGCAACGGCAAGCTGTACGGCGAAGTACGCGCCGCCATCGAAATCCAGTGCATCGACTGCCACGGCACCATCAGTAAGTATGCCAGCCTGCAAACCTCCGGCCCGGCCCACGCCGAACCCGGCGGCCGCGACCTCACCGTGCTGCGCACCCCGTTCGGCGCCCGCCGTTTCGAGAAGCAGGGGAACAAGATCTTCCAGAACTCGATGGTCGATGAAGGCCTCAAGTGGGAAATCGCCCAGACCAAGGACGTCATCGACCCCACTCACCAGCGCTACAACGAGAAAGCCCGTCTCGCCAAGACGGTCCGCTTCAACAAAGAAAACAAGATGGAGTGGGGCGACATTCCGGTAAATCAGGAGGGAATCCCCGACGAAAGCAAGGTCGCTCACTGCAACCAGAACATGAGCTGCATCGCCTGCCATAGCTCCTGGAACCCGAGCTGCTTCGGCTGCCATTTGCCGCAGAAGGCGACCAAGAAGATGCCCGCCCTGCACAATGAAGGCGACGTGCAGCGCAACTACACCGCCTACAACTTCCAGACCCTGCGCGACGACGTCTTCATGCTGGCCCGCGACGGCGACGTCACCGGCAAACGCATCGGACCGGCCCGCTCCTCGTGCGCCATCCACGTCGGCTCGTACAACGGCAACCGTGACTCCATCTACGTCCAGCAGCAGACCATCTCCGCCGACGGCCTCTCCGGCGTCGCCTTCAGCAGCAACGTGCCGCACACTGTCCGCGGCGCGCCGCCGTCAGTTCCCTTCAAGGAAGGCAGCGAAGAGAACGGCCGACCCGCTCATCACGACGCTTATCTGCCGGGCCGCAGCGATACCAAGAGCTGCACCGATTGCCACCTGTCCAAGAAGAAGGACAACAACGCCATCATGGCCCAGCTCCTCATGCAAGGGACCGGCTACGTCAACTTCATGGGCCGCTACGCCTGGGTCGCCGCCAAGGAGCACGGCCTGCACGGCGTCGTCGTCACCGAGCAGGACGAGCCGCAAACCGTTATTGGCAGCAGCCTGCACCAGCTCGCCTTCCCCGACAACTACAAGCAGCACCAGCTGAATCACTTCAAGCTGAAGATCGGCCACGAGCACTCGGGCCGCGACATCGGCAGCCGTTTGGCGAAGCCGTTCAAGAAGGCCGAGATCCTGTCGGTGCAGCCGCGCGGCGAGTATCTGTACGCGGCTTGCGGCGAGGAAGGGGTGCGCGTCTTCGACATCGCCTTCATCGACAACAAGTCGTTCTCCGAGCGCTTCGCGACCGCGCCGGTATCGCCATTGGGGCAGAAGTTCTTCGTCAAGACCAAGAACGCCGTCCATGTCGCCTCGCCGTGTACCCCCGCTCCGGACCCGACGCGCAACCAGCGCCCCGAGAACAAGGAACCGAAGGTACATGGCCTGTTCGGCTACATCTACGTCGCCGACAAGTGCGAGGGCCTGGTCCTCATCGGCGTCGGCAACACCATCGACGGCAATCCGCTCAACAACTTCCTGAAGAAGGACGTCGTCTTCAATCCCGAAGGCATCCTCGACGGCGCCTGCAACGTCACCATCGTCGGCACCTACGCCTATGTCTGCTGCGACGCCGGCGTGGCCGTCGTGTCGCTCGACGATCCGACCAAGCCGGCCCTGACTGCGGTTGTGCCGATGAAACACGCCCACTCGGTCCAGGTGCAATTCCGCTATGCGTTCGTGTGCAGCGAGGAAGGCATCACGTCGATGGACGTGACGAACCTGGCGCGACCGGTGCCGAAGGCGAAGCTGGCGATTCCGCACGCCCACAACATCTACCTGGCCCGCACCTATGCCTATGTCGCCGCCGGCAAGCACGGGCTGGTCATCCTCGACATCGAGAACCCGGAGAACTTCAAGATCGATCAGATCTACAACGCCAAGGGCGCGATCAACGATCTGCACGACGTGAAGCTGGGCATCACCTATGTAAGTGAATTCGCGTACCTGGCCGATGGCAAGAACGGCATGCGCATCGTGCAGCTTACTTCGCCGGAGACGCCGGGCAACCAGGGCTTCAGTCCGAGGCCCACGCCGAAATTGATCGCCACGTATCCGCTCCCCGAAGGCGGCCATGCCCACTCCATCGGCCGAGCCCTCGACCGCGACCGCGCCGTCGATGAGAGCGGCAACCAGATCGGCGTCTTCGGCCGCGTCGGCGCCGGCCCGCTGAAAGGCTGCGACGCGCGCAAGCTCTACCTCACGCCCGACGACGTGACGCCGTACTACGTCAGCGACGATCCGCGCGAACGAGCGCTCTACGGGCTGCCGCTCGTGCCCAAGAAGAAGCTTGAGGTGAAGCTGCCGTGAGGCGAGCTTCGCTCACGATTGGCGCCTCGGTTGGTGTAGAATGAGGGTATCATCAAAACGTGCCCAAATTCCGGAGTCGGCCCATGATCGAGATCAACGAATTCCGCCGCGACCAGAGCCGATTTCCGCGCGGAGAACTGTAGAAGTACAACGGCCAAGAGGTCGCCTGGAGCGAGGACGGTACTCTGTTGGATAGCGGCATCGACGACGCGGACCTCAAGGCCCGGCGTCGCCACGAGCGCACCGGCCGGCCACTTGGCAACGACGATTTCATCACGCGGCTGGAGGGACTCTTGGACCGAGTGCTGCGGCCGATCAAGCGCGGGCCGAAGGGAGGCGCGATAATTAAGTAAGGTGTCCCCGGAACTGCCAAACAACCCTGAATGTCACCGTTTCCCGTTCCCTTTCTTGTCCTCCTGACGCGGGGTTTCTTCGTTAATCAGATTCCACGTCCCAAAGCATCATTCGCCCGCTCTTGGAAAAGGTCAAAGCGGCCTTGCCGTCGCGAGATAGTTGCGCTTGCCCGTAGCCTGACATTCTCTTGAGTTCTTTGCCATCCGGAAATGAATAGAGACGTGAATGCCCATCAAATGTTCCTACTAATAACAGTTCCCCGTTGGCGCTAAACATGATCGAGTAAACTTTTTGGACCTTGAGATCCAAGGAACGCCTTTGTTTGCCATTTCGCACATCATATTCGATCAGTTGCCCATTGACGCCACAAACAAAAAAAGTTGGCTCTTCCGCAGAATCTGTGGGTGAAAAAGCTGGGGCTTTGCCCCAGGCCCCAGGATTTTCAAGGCATGGACTCGGGTGTCCAACGGGGGGAGAAGAAAGACGCTCCCGGCGTTTG